>Ga0209489_100719_pt1 | contig 65104 bp, 34 predicted proteins | sample SiratrowhiteBW_FD_187527 | JGI IMG/M metagenome (GOLD analysis project Ga0209489, IMG submission 187527) | Root nodule microbial communities of legume samples collected from California, USA - Siratro white BW (SPAdes) (version 2) | ecosystem: Host-associated > Plants > Roots > Nodule | place... | reverse complement strand
GGTGAAGTATATATATATATATATATATATCATTTTCAGTTCAGCAGCCATGTTTTAACGTTAAATAGAGTGTGGTCCTTAACATAATGCCATGCTTTAATACATTTAAGTTAATTACTGTGAAAAAAATTAATTTATTTAACAATAAAAAGTAATGCTGATATTAAATAACTTAGTAATTATTTTAAAATTATTAAAACAAATTCTTGTTTGTAATAAAATGCATTTTTAATTTTCTTCCGCTTGTAATTATTTTTAAAGACACATGATAAACAATTTGTTTAAATAGTGATTCTTCCATTAAACAAATTAGCCGAAAACCGTAAATTTTGCAATAAGTTATTATGAAAAAAATGTTTATATATATACATATATATGCATGTGAGAAATTTTTATTTCTATCTACAAATTAATTATTTTAGGAATCTTTTATATATATGTAAACAATATTTTTACTTTATTACGCATGAAAAACTTTTATTCTCAGTTCACTTGCCGGTAAATATCAAGATATTATTTATATACCACCTAAGAGTAATGTATAACAAAAATGGTTACATTTTTTTAAATCACAATTATTTCCATATAAGTCAGCATGACTGCGACAAACATGCTTTTAAGATAAACTTAACTCTTAAGTAATACAAAAAGTCTAATGGAACGATAAATTTGAGACGTAACAAAAAAGTATATGACTTTCATTGCACTATTATACTTTTCGTTGTTAGATTGAGTCAATGAAATTCTCGCATTAAAATTAAAAAGGACAAAGTAAGATTATATAATTATTTTTCTACAAAATACTTTCATAATTATTTTTCTGCGGATTAGGTGTATCTATCTTTCCCTAATCAATGTGAATCTTTATACATTTCTCGATCTCTATGATTTCAAAAGATAATTCAGGTTATAGTAGTACAATATTTAATACTTTTTTTAAAAAAAAAACTTCATTAAAATAATAATAATAATTTTTATAATTATAAATCAATCAAAGAAAAGAATTTATCTATCCCATATTTTCACAGGGTTAAAGATCCCATATCTAAAAACATGATAGAATTAAAATATATAAATAAGGATTATGAATTTATGAGTCAATTTTAAATTCGTGAGATTAAAACAGATTCAAACTTAGATTTACTATTTAACAAAATTCATTTTGTGGAAACTCAAAGAATAATATAAAGCTACAAAGAAAAAAAATGAATTATTTATTCTCGTTAAAAGATCATTTCGTGAATATAACAGTATTTGGCTTTATCTGTAACACAAAATACTTACTTATATATAATTAATTATTTTTTCTACTATTAGATTATCTACTCTCACCTTGTAACGAAACAGTCTGTTAATACTTAATTATAAGGTAGCTTTTCACTATCTTGTCATCTTCTATTCATATAGTCTATTGTTAGAGAACTATCTACTCCCATTTTCTAATGAGATAGTTTATTGTTACAGTTAAATTCTTATACTAAGATTTTCATTTCCACCTTACAATTTAATTTGGCAAGATTAATCAAGTATGACCCAAAATGAAATTGAAATATTTACAATTTTATAAATAAAATGCATACCTAATAGTGTGTGTTTCTTAGTTTACATGTTTAAAATTATAATATCAAAGAAAGAGTGATGACAAATGATGGTTGCACACTTGCATCTGAAAGTTTAGGTGAGGATGAGAAGATAGGAAGAAAGAAACAAAACACATGGCTTTATATCGTGTTTGGTCACTTTCTGAAAAGAGCTATGGATCCATTGTCTTCTTTTATGACAAAATTAAGAACAATTTGATACAAGCAGTGCCTTTAACTTTCAAAAAGATTAAGAATTATAATGGATTTTAGTTGCCTTCACCTTTTCCACTTTTGCTTTTGGACTTAGATGGAATAAAAACATTTGAGGGATGCATTTTTATTTCTAAAATACTTGCCTTTTGCCTTTGCCTTTTGGTTTAGGTTTTCAAAATGGTAGTTACAAGTTCCAATGAAAATTATTCTATGTATTTTTGGTAAAGTATGATTTTAATCTTGATAAATGCGATTACACTTTGCTTTTACTATTCTTTAACTCTTTTATTCACTTTTTGAGTTTAATAAATAAATTCTACAATTACTTATTAATGATATAAAATGCACTTGCATATAGTAGATTATACATTATATATATAATAATAACTACAATGGTATGAGTTGATGGCTACATCATTATTATGTGGAGCCATATGACTCTTAAAATTTATAAAAACAAATTAATTAAAACTAAAAGTGTAAAAATTGTGAATATATTTATTATACCTTTTAATAATAATTGAATTTCCTTAAAGTTAACTAAGTATTGTGACAAAAACTGTATTTTTTCACTTTTAATTGTCCAAGGAATTGATAAAATAATTTTATTGAAAGATGGACAGGGATGTATAAGGTATTAGTAACTTATTAAATATGTACTTTATAGTGATTTTCATTTTTAATTCTTTAATCGTAACATAATAATTAATTAAACCATTTCAAAGAAAAACATGTGAGAGTCAAGCCACTAGACTAACATATACAGAAACAATTTTCCTAACAACTAAAGTGTTCCTTAAATGAAGATTTTTATACATAACAAAGATTGTAACTAAAACATTAATGAATATTATCTTTTATATCGGTAAAAAAAAACTTTTATTCTCACATTTTTATTTATTTTGTCTTGTTTATAAGGTAATAATAATTATTAAAAACTATTCAATCAATACCAAAAATGCATATTAAGAACAATATATTACTAATAATTCTGTACCAACCATAAAATTACAACAGTTTAGTTTCCCTTAATATCTAACCCACACAAAGTAAAAAGTTAAAGCTCTTCAAGTGGTACTTGTCATTGGATTCTTATGAAGAAAGTGAGGGTGTTTAACCAATTTTATTTTGGTTAAACAATTTTGGTACCTTTTTAAATTTATAAAAACCTTGTTTATGTATTGTATCAGTTTACTTTCCAGGTTACCTTTCACAACACAAAGTAAGAGCTTAAAACAATCATTTAAAAGGTCCTCTATGAATCATTTTTCTAGCTGTCATTGGATTCTTATGATAAAACTCATGGCCTTTAACCAAGTTTTTGGTCAAACTAACTTATTTCCTTTTTAAATTTATAGGATACTCATCTCCTTATTCAGAAAAACATGTTTGAGGTGATCTTTTTAACTGACACTTTATCTTGACAATTAAAAGTCTAACATGATTTGGAGTATTGTTTCTGGTGATTAAATCCAATGTTTTCAGTTTCAAAATTTAAGAGAATTTTAAATATTTTAAAAGTATTATTTATTTTTTATATTTTAAATATTTTTTAGATAAAATAATTTAATTTTTAAAATTTTAAATCTTCAGTTTAGATAAATAATTTAATTTTCATATAGAGATTTTAATATCAAATAATAGTTAATTTTAAATATTTAATACGAGGAAAAAGATAGAAACATAAAAAATGAATATAAAGAATTTTAATTTTTTTTTAATGATTGATTATGTTTCTGGTATTGTTTGCTAGTTTATGATGTTTATTTTATTTTTGGTCCTTAGATTTTAATAGATATAATTCACCCTACTTCTTATAAATTAAAATTATCTTTTGTTAAAATAATTCAAAATTTTTGTAAGCTTTTATATAGATATCATTGGTCAGTTGCAGAATATATAAAACCTATTTAATATAATATAATAAATGATTCTAAATTATTTTCTTATATTTATATATGGATAACTATCATCATTTGCAATTTTAGTGAGTTAGTTTTCTAATCATTTTAACATACAAATTTAATAGTTTAAAAAAATGAGTCATGTGATCAGTTGTTCTTAAATTAAGAATCCAAACACCTTGATACAAAATGTCAAATATTCTTTTATTTTTTATGGGTAAAATAGGATTTACAATTGAGAGGACTTATTCATTGATTTAATTATTATTTTTCAAATGATCTAATTTCTTTTTAAAAAATTTCATACTAAACATTGATAAACATACAACCAAAAAGCATAACAAGGCTTACAACAATGGTGATAATAACCTTAAAAAATTTAATTAGGTTAAATTTTCAATGACTTTAATACCAACATGAAAATAAAATATTATTTTATTACTACGAATCACACAAATTATATTCTCATTGTCTTAATTTATAATAACCAAAATCTTTAATAAATAAAATTATATTAAAATAAATTGAAAGATTCTGAAGATATTTCTTTTTAATGAGTATCGAGATGTTATTGAAAATATTTTTTTCCTAATCGTATGCTATTTACCATAGTGCCCGTACTCTTCCTCAGGAAGAAAATTCATCAATGCTTTGGTTATTTGGTCTAATAGAAACTCTGTTTGTTTAAGGGTGATCCACACAGGTCCTCGTGCCTGTAATTGCTACCACTGAATGGTCTATTATTGATATGAGAAGACCAAGGAAGCTTAAAATATTTCTGAAAATACATTATGCTGGTGTGTTCGTACCTCCAAAGTTGAAGATGCATTACAATGATAGAAATTCTCAAAATTTTGATTCAAATGTTGCCCAAATTGGGATGTTAGAGGACCAATTTTCAGATTTATTGACTATTGGAAAGTGTGACCTTGAGTTTCTTATTTGTTCCTGATTGAGGTATTACCGGTTAATCTTAGTCAGTAAATTCTTCTATAAGGTAAAATTTGCAATGAGATAATGGATCTTCTAAAGAGCATTCAACCACAGCCGGTTTTTCAGAAGATGTCATTTTGGAAGATATTCTAAAATTAGATGAACCAGCAAAGTTTTGCAAGATGTAATTCAATCAAGCCATTTTGCTACCAAGATCAAATTTGCAACCAACAATAACATTTGTACAAAATTGACAAGATTGAAGCAGGTGAAAAAGTAAAGGAAATGTTGTTAATGAGGTTGCTTCACATATGAAAGACAGTAGCATTACATCTGTTATTTTATCTTTATACTTGGATTTCGGGAATATTCACTATTTAAGTACTTAAGTTGTTGGATAAAAGTGAAGAACTGTGCCACCCTTGTAGGGCAATTGCTTACTGCACTCCCTCATTTGTTTTCTGCACGCTATCATATTTTTGAACTACCAAAATTAATCTTGGAGATGTAAAAATAGCTTTCGAAAATTGTATTCTGGAATGAATACTCAAGGTATAAAAGTAACTTCCGGATTTAGTTTTTTTGGAATGAATTTTGGAATGCAAAAAGTAATTCCAAAAAAAAAAATTTCAGAATTTTGCACCTCTTACACCAAATGAAAATACAAAAGCAAAACCAACTTACCTCACTCACTCTTGGAGAAGACTATCTTGCACCACCCACCACCACTCGCGCACCACCCACTCTACTCCTCCTTTTCAATATTCTGCTAAGGGCATTTCTGAGATTATGATAAACTTATGGGTGTAAAAATCAAATGTGGGGGTGCAGGAAGCAAGTGCCTTATTGTAGTTTCCAGAACTGCAGTCTCCGGGCTCGCAAGCCCATGACCCTACAGAAGAACCGTCGGATCCTTGCCACGCCGAATCTGGGAGCATCCAAGGGTAGCCACCACACCTTTACACTAGAACCGTCTACATGCTATCGTCCACAGGGGATCACGTGCACCCACGTGGGTGGTTGGAGTGGAACACGTCGTCGTTCGCTTTAGACACGTTGTACTATGGTGAATACATGAATTCTGGGCCCGCTGCGGGCCTAGATCAACTCGTGAATTGGACTGGCTATCAGGCCATCAATTCCACGTTTGAAGCTTCTATATCACGGTGGGGTATTTTTAGTTTTATTCTAAATTCTTTTTTTAAGAATTTGTTAGTAATTAAAACTAATATTATATTATAATATACGTTATTTATGATAAATATGAAACATAATTTATATAAACTTAATTAGAGAGAGATATAGTAACTTCAAATTTATATATATTTTTTTTAAAATGACGTCAGTAATTCAATTTTAATTTATAGTTTAAATATATTTTATTTATATATTTTTTTAGTAATTTATCAAAATAACCTAAATAAATAATTCTGCAGAGCACCTTTACTACCTTATTCATTCCTCACCCACATATCTTAGTTATCGTTTATGCTTATTTTGATGTATTTTATATTTTAATATAAAACAAATATATATTATTGTTTTGTTTATTTTTAATGTAATAATAAAAAATAAATATAAAAAATGATTCTTTTATATTATATTTGTTTATTTTGTTACCACACATTTTACTAATAAATTTTTATTCTAAATCACGATTTATTAGTTTAGAACTCTTAGTTCTGACATGATAAACTTATGAGATAATGAGTTTTACTTTGATATGATGATAATGGCTTATGAATTATGAACTTTTAATTCGACATGATTTATTATACTACGAGTTAATGAATTTTTACTCTAACTTAATAATATTAGTTTATGAGCTAATAAGCCTTTCCTTCAACTTCAATTTATTAGCTTATGTGTTAATGAACATTGGTTTCGGTTTTGATTTATTAGCATATGTGCTATTAAGTTCCAGACTCAATTTATTAGGTTTTGTGCTAATTAGTTTATACTTCGGTTGACGGTATAATAAGTTTATGCTTCATTTTAACTATATTAACATATATTAAATGAGTTTGTGTTCCGATTTAACTATATTAATATGTGTTAATAAATTTATATTCTGATTTGATCATATTAGCCCGAGTTTATGTTTCGATTTGACTATATTAGTCTTGTTAGTGAGTTTATGTTCTAATTTAACTATACTAAGATATGTATTGACGATCGTTTTCTCCAATTGGATTTTATTAGCTTATGTGCCGAAAATTGATCTTACCATAACTTTTATGCCAATGAACCTATGAGTTCTTATGATCGCCTGTTGACCACTTGGTAAGTAATCCATATATCATATCTCGTTACTGAGTTAAGCTCATCATCGATGAATTGCCTATTAATTTTGATCTTCATAAGATCTATGCCTTATTATATTCACATAAAAGTATAAACATGTGAATTTATTTCAACACATAGGAATATGAATTTATTTCAACACGTCTTGAATATCATGATGAAAAGCAAAATGTGCAAAGAAGATTAAAAAAAAGAACAAGCTAAGATATGAAAAAAAAAGCTAAGAATTTTTTTTTTCTGAATTGTATGTTATGGTACATAATGTAATGAGTTTTGACTCATATGCAAAACGGAAAGAACAAAACTAAAAAATAAACACATAAATAGAAAAATAACATCAGATAAACACATAAATGAAGAATCGAAGGCAACAACATAACAAATTAATGATAACCAGCTGAACAATTCAATTTAAGTTTATAAGAGTATGAATTTTCACCAAATAGTTTTCTCATTCGAAACATATATTTCTCCTAAATTGGACTCATTCTCTCAAAGACACTTCACCTGAGTTTATCATGCTGACAGTTTGCAAATTGGGTAGAAGTAAAGATGTGAGTTGTTTTTATAAACTCAGTTTCTAAACTTAATTTTATCTCAAATTTAAGTTTATAAACTTCAAACTGATGAGTAGCAAATGTTAAAGGCATAACTCATTTTATAATTTTAGGAGAACTAACGAAATAAAAAAATAAAGATGTACTGAAAATGAATATTAATTATATAATCTGTTAGTAACTACTTATTTAATTGCTTGTTAAAATAGTATTAATTAATTGAGATATTATTATGGAAAAAAAGATAGTTAATGAATTATATACGAAAAAGCAATTATCAAAACATAATTTCTCCATCAATAATATAAAATAGGCAATGGCAAAAAAATAGAATGAAATAAAGATAGTTAGTTTAAAAGTCCAAAAACAGCAGAGTGGTATATTAATAGTGCAGTACGAAAAGAGTGAGGTTAACTGTAGATAGTGCGTAAGCCTCTCAGCATTTCCTGGTGGATTTTGCTCTTGATGGCAAAACACGATGAAAATTAGGTAAACCTAAACCATGTAATATATAACTGTAATAGTGCAAAAGTAAACCAATAATGTAGAATGAATTTGTGTGGTGCGAAGCCAACGTCCTTTCGTACTTTAGGGTTCTGGGTGCATGCTGATGCTGATCCTGTTGCTGTGCAATATGGCAGCAGACAAAACCTGCTTCCTCAAACCACTTGAGTACTACCCTCATCTATGCTTTTCTTCTCTCCCTGTGTCTCAGAAAATAAACAAATACAACGTCCAAAAGGGCATTGTGCGAGTTTACTTCAACATTATAACCGTACTGGATTCTAATTTTCTCCGAAAGTCCTTGGAAAACGATAGATATGGACCGAGTTAGCACATATTAATAGAGGATTATACGTATGATAAATAATTATGATGTTTATTATATTTGAAAGTAACGAAAAATAGTCCTAGACTGTTTAAATTTAATGTTTAGAGCTATTATTACCAACAAATATCTGAAACTCTCACAGTGTACGAATGTTAAAACCCAATGGTTAAAAGTGGGAATCACTTTACAGCTTGAATAAAGGCAAAACACATATGTAACAAGTCAGTGACTGCAGAAAAACATTGCATGCAGAAGTTGAGACGTGGAAGATAAGTCGAAGCATGCATATGCATGGTGTTAGCACTAACATTGGTGATACATACAATTTTGACAATTCAATGGTCATGTTTGTGTTGAAAGGAAGAGAGAGTAGAAGAGATAGATATATAGTGAGTCACAAGAGAAACTCATTAGAAGGCAAAAGGGTTATGCTTGTTTCCACATGACACGACACACTTATGGTGTAGGGTGTGTCCTACATATCCAACGACAACGCATTGGACAGGACAGAGAGCCCCTCTTCCACCCCAACCTTACCCCTTCAATCTCTTTGTTTCCTATGTGTAAAAGTAATGTGCCAGAAAAGGGTTGCAGAAAAAGAATCAGGGCTACCAGCTAGGGTTTTTGAGAAAAGGAAAGGACCACTTTCTTCATTTAATTCAATTTTGAAGCTTTCGTTCACCTATGATACGGTGGTTTTCTTGGTTGGTTGGACATTTGTCTGTTCATGGAATCTGCATGCATGTATACTTTGTTTCTATGTTTTGAGATAGTTCTTCGTTCGTAAACCTGCATGATTCTTTCATCAATGTTCATACCACTTGAGCCGCAAGGTTCGGTTACCAATCATAAACCGGTTTTAGATTTGCCTTTTCTTCATGTTTCAGAGATATTTGAAATCTAGGATTTGTCTGAGTGAAGAATGAACTATATCTTGACATTTGTTTGATCAACTTTAGGTTAAAGTATTATTAAGGAAGTTATGTAATTATTCTAATTTTAAGTTTTAATTTTTATGCGCAAAAAGTTGTAAGTTTCTTTAAGTTTTAATTTGCATGAGAAAAAAGTTGTAAGTTTCTATCAGTAGACATGCAGAAAAAACACAAGGTTGTCCGATTGTGACTAATACCAGAGAATATTCTTTTATTGTGTAGATTAATTACAAATATTTCATAAACCATATAGACCGAGTGATATTTTCTAAAATAGAACTTGATTTTTAGTCTAACTTGAAATATGCAACATGAAATTTAGAGGATCAAATATATGCAGGTTTTTTATAAGATCCAATAAATAGGTAATCTGAGTCTAATGTGAGTCACTAAAATAAAGTCTGATACTTTCTTAAATTTTAATTCAATTCTATAAAATTGATTTGCAAAAAGAGTTATTTTTTTATTTAATCATTATATTTTGGTTGTGTTTCTAGATTATGTAAAATTTTTATTCGATATAAAATTTTAATTTTTTTAATGTAGGATAAAAAATTTAAAATAAAGACAATTTATAATGACCACCAATAGGACTCGTGTTGTTGAGATTTGGTTCACTCAACTAAAGTGGAATAAATTTTGATCCTCCTGCTCTGTCATGCAAGCAACATAATCCGAATTTCTACTTGAGAATTGAAAAAACTTTTCTGGTGAAATTTTACGCAGTCATGTCATTCTATAATTGAACTTATCTATAGTTATTAACTAAGTAAGATTTAATAAAAAGATGTAAATATTTATAAACATAAATACACACAAATGTTTATCAAATCTGATGATATTTTCTAGTTGTGAAATATAGGTGTTTCATTCACAAAGAAAGGAATAATTTATTATTCTTATGATAAAATAAATGAAAATAATCTTTTTGACACTAATACAAAAAATAAATTTTATGTCAGGATAATACGTCGGTTACAACCAAATTGATATAAACAAAAATACGGTGATATTTTTATAAATATTTTAAAATATATTATGTCGGTTAACTCAAACCTGATGTAATATATTATATTCTACATCTGTTGTCACTCGTAACCGACATAGAAAAAACTAAAACAAGTAAAAATTTAAAATTTGAAAACTTGGTAATGACGCTCAACATACTACGTTGGTTGGAAGGTGTCAACCGACGTAGTATACAACCCATATTACGTCAGTTGAAACTTTCAACCGACGTAATATCCTCCTCTTAGCACGTGAGTGAATTTTGAAGAAAATTTGGTAAAAGTTAGTCAAATACTACTTTGATTGGGGACTCCCAACTGACGTAGTATGTCCCTCGAGTTAAAACTAGGGATTTCAAGAGAGATATTAACTCTTACGCTTACATTTTTCTCTTAAGTTTTCTTCTCCTTCACCTTCTCCTTTGTGTTGTCCTTTACGTTGTCCTTCCATTGTCGTTTACCTTCTCCTTCATGTTTTCCTTTACCTCCACCTTCTCCTCAACCTCGTTGCCTCCTCCTCAGCCTTGCTACCCTCTCCTCTCAGCCTTCGTGTAGTGTCGCTTTTATTCTCACTTTTTTTCATTTGTATTTTGTGTGGTGTCACTTCTCACTAGTTTTCATTTGCGTCTTTGTTATTCATTGGTTTTGCTAGGGTTCGAGACGCTCCATTTTTGGCTTCTTCCACATTCGTTTTGTGTGCGCAAGCTTCTTAGTGGTCTCGGTGAATGCTTGGTTCGACAACCCTTACCTCTTCTCTTTGCAAGATGTTAGCAATTTTGTAAATTTCATTAAAAATAGTTAGAAATTTATTTTTGACCCAAATTTTTTATCAGTTGATTTAGTATATATTTGATGGTAGTGTTATTACATTATATAGGTTTATCATAAATTTAAAAAATCAAACAGCCATAACTTTTAATAGAGAGCTCAGATTGAGATGCTCCAAAGTAAAAGTTGCTCGATATGGGTTACGAAGCCTTTGGTCAACCGTCGGGCCTCCAAAAATTTCAAAATTCCATCATTTAGAGTTTCTTTTTTATTTTTTTGTTATTTTTCATCAATTTTTTTAGATTGTAGCCTTTGATTTAATATATCTATACTTGTTATAAAATTCTAATTTTTTTTGTGATGTTTTCTTGTATCGATTAAAATTTATCAACTCATTAATTTTTTTTAAATACTTTTTATGTCGGTTGTATACATCGATTGTAGACCTATTTTAAGTATTTAGATTGATATATAATGTCGGTTTCTATTTTCAATCGAGATAGTGACATATGTCAAAAACTTTCTATGTCACGTAAGTCAACGTCAGTTTTAAAATCGATGTAAAATATTTTCTAGAATTGACGTAGTAAACCATTTTTCTATTAGTGTGAGATGATTTAGTGTATCAATATATTCTTGTTGAAAAAAAAAACAAAAAATACATGTTAAAGATAGATTGTTTCGATAATGTCCAACAATTTCATTCTTAATCTTCATAATATATATATATATATATATATATATATATATATATATATATATATATATATATATAAAACAAATATACTTAAATCTATTCTTAATCTCCAACTATTTCTTTTTTAAATACTTCTTTTGAAAAGGCGTTGTGACTTTTGAAAAACTTTATTATGTTTAACTTTGATTTTTGTAATATTTATTATTTATTTTTCTCCTTTAAATAAAGAATCTCTCTAATGCAATCTCACACACATCTAATATATTTTTTCACACTATTTAAATAAAGATAAATTATATTCCTGATAAAATTTTTAAATAATTATTTAGAAATTAATATTTTTTGCAATTCACAAATTGATTATTTAAGTTGTGTAATATGTATTTATTTTAATAAAAATAAAAAAATGTGATATTATTAAAGATTTAATATAAAAAAATACATGTTTTTTAATATTACATTTCAAGAAATGAATCATAACAATATAAATATTAAAATAGAATATTAAATAATAATATGAACATGTAAAGTTAATAAGTAAAATATCATTATGATAAAACAAAAAACAAAAAGAAAAAAGAATATTAAAAAGAAAAAATAATTAAATAAGTAATTTAATTTGGTAAAATCTAGATTTACTTTTCTGAAATACAATCCATCATTTGATACTGCTGTTAAAAGAGAAATAGTTTCTAAGTGAGATTTTTTTAATTCAACAATGAATTGAAGTAAGATTTATGAATAAAATATCACAGTATCTGATTATTTAAGAAAACAGTTGGGAAGAAAGTACAAGACTTTTCAATTTAAATTAGTTTCCTACATATGGGATGAGAAGTCTTGTCAATGTAAGAGAAGAAAGATTGTTTCATTAATGTGTATCAGGATTTTTCTCTTTCTCTTGTTTGTTTATTGTGAATTGCATAAGTATGACAACAGTGGAATCAAAATGATGACAGTAGGCAAAGAAAGTATAATAACCTAACCTTACTGTGCAATATATTAAAAGTCTCACATTTCTTCTATCTTACTGAATAGACTAAACACAATCATAACATAAAGCCTTCTGAATTGACTTTTCTTACTATGTTTATGTTTGTTTCTTTTTCATTTGTTTATTTCAATATCAAAGCTTTGTTGTAGTTTTATGTTTTTTTCTTTAATAGTTTGTTTATTTAAAGTATTGAGGTTTTATCCAGGGATGGGAATGAAATTGAGATTGATTTTTCATCCATTCAGTAAATTTGGAGAGAAGAAAGCATTGAAAGTTAGTGACTAATAGTTTCAAACTAGGGATGTTTTTCTATGTTTTTTATTGTTATTATAATAATAATATTTATTATTATTACTAAAATTTAATATTAAAAATAATAAATAAAATTTGATCGCTTCTTACTCATTTTTATTCTTTTATATTTAATGTAAATAATTTTACTTCCCAATTTATTATGATTTTTTTTTGTTCAAATCTTTGACTTGTTTGGTTTTCAAGGACAAAAATGTGCAAAAAAAAAAAAAAAAAAAAAAAAAAAAAAAAAAAAAAAATTAAGTATGTGAAAAAGAAAATAGAAAAGTACGTAAAGCTGAGTTTATATATTTTACATTTAAATTTCTCCATACAAACAAGGAAATTTACACTTATTAATATTTATATTTTTTACCATAAAATAAATAAATAATAACAATTAATAATAATAATAAATTAAAGTTGTCCCTTTTTATTATAAATTTCTTAGTACTGGCTTCCACTGAGACACTAACAAACATTGTTCACAAATGTGATAAAAATATTTATACCATATCAATTCAATTTATTTAACGTGAGATTTATTTTTCTAGTAAATTGCTTTATGTTGTTCCAAGGGCGAAATGCTGTCCCTCTCCAGCATTTTGTCAAAAGGAACCGTGCACTGGCATGGTTGTCCAGAAAAGAGAAAACTTTGACTATGTCACTTGACTTAAAATAGGAACAAGTTTGTAAACATAAGATAATAAAACTTGTTGTCTTTTATTTTTAAGATAACCAATAGTTTGTTATCTACAAAACAGTGGCATTGACAGTTGGTTAATCATTAATTCAAAATCTTTACCCTGACACATATAGCTAAATGAAAATATAATGAAGGATAAAGTTTCCATTAATATTGAATCTTAAATTAATACTATATGTGATAATTTTGTTATTTTTTAGAAGAAGTGAGAGTGAAGATATGTAGGCATGAAAAAGCATTGAATGAATGTAATAGTAATTATGGAGTGTGGTGCAAAATGAAAGTGAAGCAGTGATTGATTGTAAGGGAGGTAAAGATTGTTGTTGTTGGTGTAGATGTTTAGGTAAAAAAGGAGATTTGTAATAATGGAGAGGGATAATGAAGTGAGTGATGGATGTGAAGGAACAAGAAGAAGAGGTTGAGGGAAGAGAGTGATTTGGCTAAGCAGAGGAAATAGGAACAGGAATAGCACAGAGGTGAAGAAAAGGGTGTGGGATTAGGGCATTGATTAGGAAAGTTGGAGTTTGGAGAGAAAGGACAGAGAGAGTGACAGAAAGAGAGAGACAGAGAGATAGGGTCAGTAACTTGGTACGGGTTTGATAGGTGACCTACTTTTGAAGGGAGTGTGGCCCGGCCAGAATAATCAACTTTTCACTATTCACATTTAGAAACAAACCATGTAGGAGTGTGTCGTAATCCCAAGTCAGGCCCTGCCAAAAGCCGCCCAATGCGGAATTACTCTAATCTAAAGGAAAGGGACGGGACACAGCCAGCCCCTATTTCTACACGTGGCCGCAATTCATCGTCCCATCCCTCCCCTCTCCAAACAAATCATCATTTTCAATCTCGTACCTCTTGTCCTTTTGGCATCTCCCTTCCCTTACACTTTTTTTTTTTTTTTTCAGTTTTGTGAAAATATCTGGCATTATTTTTACCAAAACACAACTTAAAAAATTATGTATTTTTCCATCTTCCACAGACTTCCTTCCTCTACAAAGCATGGTACACAATCAATAATATTTCGTATATACATTACTCTAGAGGTGATGTTAATCTGACATTAGTAAAGTAGGATGGAATTATGCTTAGGTATATTGAGTACCTCTTTCAAAATACATCAATCACATGTCAATATATATTAAACTTAAAGGTCACAGGTTTGTGAGGGCTCAAAAGCCAGATGATAGGTGCTTAGGACTATGTTATGGGGACTTAAAAAGGCCATATACTGAGGGGTTCAGACCATAAACTTAGTTAACCCCATGTCATCTAAGCTAACTTTTGGATGGGTGAGTTGTCATTTGAGTCAATTTCCCGATTAAAAATATAATCACTAGGTGTTATGCAGAATAAAAATGAGAAAATCAAAAAGATTAATATACATGACATCACCTATTAAGATATTTATTTTGTCATATTATTATTATTATTTAAAGTAGATAAAAGTATAAATTTTTTCCAAATTTACTAGCATAATTTAAAAAAATATTATTTTTCTTGATCTCAATACAGTAATCAAAAGATCTTTATTTTATAATTTTTCAATTCTATTTTATAATAAATGTATATATTTTAAAAAATAAACAATATGTTAAAGCAACAAATACAAATCATCTATGATAAGTCCGTCTTAGTTAAACATAGGTAGAGATTGAGATCCCTCCACTTATCTATACTTTTCGTTCTCCCTCTCTCTTCCACAAATCTAAGAGATAGAATGAGTAAGATCCTACTTATAATGTTATATTTATAGTTTTTGTATGATTTTATTTGGTTTCATGTTATTCTCCTAATTTGATCTTTAATTTCTTTTTATAATTTATGATATAATTCACTACAACTATCTAAGAGGAAGAAAATTTTGAATATTTTTTATTTTAAATATGTAGATCTTTAAGATTTTTTAATAACAACTTATCATCTATGTTTGAGAATATTTTATTTTGCTTTGGTATTTATAAAAATCTTCTAAGAGATATCTTTATTTGAGATTCTAGTTAAAGATGAAGATATTCTCATCTTGAAACTCTTTGATCAATTGGCAGAATCTTTTAATGATGTTATAAAAGGTAGACAGAGGAAACAAATTAATGAATCCAAACAGGTAGAGCATGTAATTAATATTTTATTTCTTTTGAATTAAGAAAACAAAAATCATTTTCAAACATATTAACTATAAAGATTGATTCGATAAAAATCTCGTTAAGGTTTCTAGATTATCTTATAATTTAAGATTGTCCGATGACACTTGCCAGTCTTGACCAATGCATCCGTTTTTGTTAACGTGTCTGTCTTTATAGCATCTGATGGTATTAGACCACATTCTATACATGAGATTATACCTATATTTATTTATTATTAGAGAATCTGTTTATTTGACATTTTTAGCTCAACTATAGGAATATTATTCACAAGACTTCTTTACTTGTTTATATGTGATTTATGAAAGTTAATTATAATAGTTATTTTTGTATAAACAAAATACTATATAAATGAGAGTAAAGAATTCATTGATAGAAAAATTTAAATTATTATCTTTGTTTGATATTAAAATTCTAATCATAGATATAGGCTATAAAGTTTATTAATACTTCCATTAAACTATATTAGTTTTATTTATATTTTTCCTTAACTCTTTAGTGACCATCTTGTAAATTTTTGCTAGTTTTCTTTGTTATTGTTTAGTTTATTTGTATTAGTAGAGAATATGGTGAATTTGTTTAAACTATTTTCACAACATTAACAAAGATATTCTTATAAATGAGTAATATTTTAATTTTTATCATAACATTAATACTAATTATGAAACTCATGCTTCCGACAAATTCTGTGCTTCTAAAGTGATTTTAATTTACAGATATCACATTTGAAACAGAGGTTTCCGATCATACATTGAATTATAATTCGTCAATTCATATCTTATACAATATTTTTAGCCTTCAAAATCTCCCTCCCACCATAAATAACATTCTCCCATAAGAATGACAACTTAATTCTCAAAGCTTATATTTGCTTTACTTTCCCTTGAATAGAAGTGAAATTTTAGTATAAATTGTGGATTTTAACGACATTTTGACTTTAATATAAAAAAAAGTCGCAACATAAAGATGTATCGACTGTAAAAATATAGTGAAATATTGGAAAACGTGTTTGTCTGGTTTGGGTTAATATTATTATAAAATATTGCAAGGCTTCGGCAATGATGCATCGGCAATTTGGTTAGCTGTTATAACATGTTTCATTATCTTCTCGGACAGTGTTTCCTACTCTCTGACAACGATGCTTATTACGCAATACCATAGATGTTTGTTTGAAGGGTAAAAATAAAAGAAAATGTAAAAGAAGCATGAATCTATACAATAATAATAATAATAATGCACATGGGAATGAAATGGGTCAGAAAGTGATTTGGACGTTGTACCGTGCGCACAAAACCATTGTATAAACTTCGACCTAGGATAGGGGAGGAATCATTAGCAAAGACCATAAGACAGCTTTGTTCTTCCTTAAATATAAAGAATAACCATGTGATAGGATTCAAGCCAAAAATTGTGAATAGTGTTATGTCGGCAATAATAAACACTGCACAGTGGCAAATAACTAACGGAAGCAAGGAAAATTCAAGAATCATGACCCACAAATACGGATTGAACCTAGCATGCGCTCAAATTTGTACTATTTCCGTCTCTTCAAAGATCACCATCATCTTTTCAAGTATTTTCAAGATAGAAAGCACCGAGGTTGAATGTTGGATACCAAAGTAAATGCTAACTCATAATAGTAGTAGTCTCAAATCAGTAAAAGCAGAGTTCATCATATGCTTTCGCGGCATAGCATGGCATTTCTTTACATTGAAGAAAAATAGTATATTAAAGGACAAATAGTAATAGCTCCAGAACCAAACAATTCAATACTACTTGTAGCTAGCCCTACAAGTTTGTTGCCAACCATACGCTCTAGAACCTAGTAATGCATTCAGCTACCGATGAAGAAAGGGGATATAGTGCCCGAGTTAGTGATTGATGGTGGGAAATGTGGGTGGAGGAATGTCATGTTTGGAAAATGAATTTGAGTATCCGCAGCTGATGGTATTATTGTTGAAGGGAATCCTGATGATGCTGCAGTAGAGAACGGTGGAGCAAGAGTTGCCCCGCCATAAGGACCTTGGACTTGCCATCCCCAATTAGGCATGGGACCAGCTTCCATCCTCTTCTCTATTGCTGTTTCCTGTAAAATATAAACCAAAATGACTCATCACTCACAAGTAATATACACTCTGCCAAACTATTTATCCCGGCCATAAGAATATATGATAATCACCTCGTAGATGGGAAAGAAATTGCTACCATTCCAGGCGGAAGGGTGATGCCCAGATACTCTGGAGATGCCATGAGATGGCTGGAAATTCAGTGATCTCGATCCAGAGTGCTCAAACTGTCAAGTGAGTGAAAATATACCATCAAAGTTAAGAATGCAAACTGCCAATTCAGAAACATACTTAAAGCAGGGAGTCTAAGGAAATTGCAGACTTAAAGAAGAATTGAATCCAACCATACAACACTCCTCCACCATACCATAAATCTCTTTTCGGAAGGGATATCATCCCAGCTGGGTGGAGCTTTCAAACCACTCCCGTTGCTGGGTGTGTTCTTGATTTGAGTCTCAGAGTAAGAAGGGGGAGCTATGCCCAGGTTAAGATCAAGATTTTGCTTGCCATCTGAACAATTAGCATAAACCCATTGTCAAACGTTATGAAGCGACTGAAATAAACAAAAGAGCCTCGACGATAAACAAGTGGTACCTTCATTATCAGATGGGGAAATCACCTCCCCTTCGTACATGCTGGGCTCGAAGTTTGTAACTGCTTCCCTTCCATTGCATTTTATAGCAGCCCTATCATACGCTCTGGAATTATCACACAGCAAGTCAATAATAGCACACTACGGGTGTGTCTGTACATATATGGAATCCAAAATGTTTAGGAATTTAGTCTGAGAGATATTCTGATATACGATGGGTAAAACCTTGCAGCCTCTAATTCGCTGTCGAAGAGCCCAAGATATATATACCTGCAGCAATAAACCCTGGGCAACTTTAAAATTGAATTATAATCTATCACCAACTGAACCAACCAACACAATCTCACTTAAAGCATAGTAAAATCGAAAATTGATCAAAAAAAAAAAAAAGCAAAATTTGTAAAGTACGTGAAGCACATCCATCACATAATTGAACCAAAATCGATTTGTTTTCTCACTTTTTACCCAGAAACTGCCCCATGCGAGCTTCCCAACGCCCGCACTTATGCAGAGTAACTCCCCTGTATTTAGAGCTTCCCCTAGAAAAACCAGTGCTCTGTCGACGCAGAATATGCACAAACTCCTCCTTCGTGAAATTACTCATCTGCACAACACAGTAACAGAAAATCAAATCCATAATTACAAATTTCATTCAAATTTCTTAAACAATCAACACAATAAAACCACTTCACTGTTCAGTACTCACAACCTGCTTTATATCCTCATCGTAATCGCTAACGTTGAAATTGATATCCGCATCAACCCCACGGAACTTGATCGCAGCTCGATCATAAGCCCTGAAACAAATTTAATAATAAAAACTGCACGAAACATTTCACACGCTTAAACAAAACCAGAAACACACAAACGCTATAAATGAAATTACCTTGCCGCGGCATGCGCCGTGTCAAATCCACCTACAAAAGAAAGAAAGCGATATTGAAGAAAGGTGAAGCACATAATGTAAAACGAATCCTCTAATGGCGACCTCACCTAAGTACACTTGTTTGCCACAATCCCTGCACAAACCAAAACCACACAGCGTGTTCAGACACAGTAGCGTGTTATCACAAAGCAAAACTACCACAATCCACTAACCAAATGTGCGATTCCCATCTGCCTGTTCTGCGATAGAAAGTGACGCCGCGATACTGCGAGCTCCGCGACCTCGGTCCACGGCGGCTCTTCTTCACCTGCGGCTGCAGCGGAGTGATCCTCTGCTCCGCAGCGGCACCGTGCTGATCCACCTTCGACGAGAAGTCCAGCCATGCCGGCGAGAGACCGGAGTCGGTCGCCGGAAAGAGCTGGATGGTGCGGACGGAGGATTCTCCGGCGCCGCCGGAGGAGGCGCTGTTGTTGAGGATGGCGAAGTTGTAGGCGACGGCGTCGCCGTAGGAGCAGGAGTCATCGGTGTCGGCAGCATTGACGACGGATGAACTGAAGCTTCCGGAGCTCTCCATTTGAGCGATGGAGAGCGGCGGCGTGTGGTTGTTGTCGGAGGGGGAATCGGCGTTGAGGTTAAGATCCAGCATCGCGGTGAGAGTTTGTTAGAATCTGTTAAGGAAGCGTTTGGAGGGAAAGTAAAGTTAGTTAGAAGCGGAGGTAGAGGGCTGAATCTCCTACGGTCACGCCTTCACATCACTGTGAAATAGAAAACTGACCCAACCGTACAACAATAGCAACGAGTTTCATGCAGGGAGAAGAGTGAAGAGTGATGAGTGATGAGCCATGAGTGAGGCTAAAAAAACAGAAAACAGAGTGGCTTTCGCTCAATACTTCCTTCTTCTGTTTCCTTTTCTTTTCTTTTCTTTCCTTTCATTCTCTTCTTAAACACTTACCCCACATTTATTATTTCTAGTTTTTTTTTTTCCCTTTTTTTCCCCCCACCCTTTTCACCTTCTATTTCTTCGTCAGCTTCTCATAATTTCTGCTTCCATTATTTTTTGTTTATTTATAGAAATTACTTGTAGTAATAAAATTAGGAGTAGAACCAAAAATATTTGCATGAGAGTGACGCCTGCATCTAATTAACCATAATTAACCTTATACTAATTGATATTTGGGATCATTGGAGGTGGCGTTCCTCAGGTATTTCCACACTCTGCTAAGGGCTGACAGTGTCATTTACTCAGTCAACTGGCCTCTTTTTCAGTTTTGTCCTCTGTTTTTTACAGTAATAATTTTGTACTCAAATATAATTAAACCTTTTTTAATTGTCATGTTCTTAGATATTTTTATCATTCTTAAAGTTAATTTTTATATATGTATTTATTATGACGTAAATATAAAAATATCAACAGTTATATTGTAATTGAAATATTCATTACTGTTTACAAAAAAATATTAAAAGAAAAATAAAAAAATGAAGAAAGTATTTCGTTTCGTGCGTGTTAAAAACACACTAGTTTTCTAACATGGCACAGGGATATTTTAACTACTTAAAAAATTAAGTTTTGATTAAGATAAATTTTTATGTACACTCATTTAATGTGAAAATAATAATAATAATGAGAGATAACGGTTTAGTAGTGTTTTAATATTAAGGTGTATACATATTGGAAGTAAAGTTAACACTTTCTGAATAAATTTTTATATTTTTGAAAAAAATATAAATATTGTTATACAATTTGATAAATACATCCTTCCTAATTGTCGTTGATTTTGGTGGATCATATATTTATCGTCAAATGAAAAATCCTCTAATTATTTCTGAGTTATTTTCTTGCATGTAAATTTACATTTAATATTCTTATTGATACTCGAAAATAATTAGTACGTATTGAAAAAATTAACTATGTTACAATGGAATAATATTTACCAATTTTATTTCAAAATTCATACAGAAAAATTACAGAGAAAATAAAATGGTAATAAAATGCTATAGAAACTATAATTAGTTTATTTTTCTAACAATTAAATGTTTTTTTTTTCAAATGTTGAACAAAAATAGAATATCTTTTATTATGTAGTTATCATTAAATATAGGAAACTTTCTGAGATATAGTAACAGTAGTCCAAATACAAAAGCTTAAACAGAATATTTACGAAAGAAAAGATAAAACAAAAAACTTGAAAACAATACAAGAAATTTTCTAATTGAGGTTAACACTGGAAATGCATTGTCCTAGAAACAGTATAAAATTTTGTCTTATAACTATTCTTCCCTTGTAGTACCTATAGATAGATAGATTTAGATTACAAATAAAATAGCTAAGTTTATTAAAAAATATATATATTCTGCGCCAATAAATACTTTAAAAATATTCTCAATTATATCTATTTAAATTTAATTTAAATTAAGGAGGAAAGAAATCATGTAAAATATCATAAATAGTGAAATGATATGTGGTAAATACTTTTAAAAACATTCATAATTTATTAAAAGATATATTGTTATTTTTTTTAAACAACAACTTTGCAAGAATATAGCAAAAAGATTTTTGCAAACATTAATTTTTTTAAAATATTATATTTTAAAAATAAATGAAAAAAATTTTAAAACTGTATAAATTCTCAATAAACTGTTTTTTCCTAACACTGTTTAAGCCGTTTTTAGAACAATGACATGAAATATTTGAATACGTTACTGTTTCTTATGTTTTCCCCTTAATAATGCTGCATATTTATGCTTAAAAATACACTGTGATCAAATTTATTGAAATGGTACCAGAAAAAGAAAGTAGGAACTACACAACATTGCAAAGGGTGAGTTTGATAAGCTATTTATAGGTGCACTGCACATTGTACAAGTGAATGCAATAAACATCAAGTTTAAAGAAATGGGTAAATTATCATACTATCAGATATTTGGTGTGCACATAAGTAACAAGTAAGTTCCATTGATAATAGGTATAAGACTACACTCTTGGACCCAAATTGTCATGTCCCATGGTTCCATGCCATGTCTCCAACCAATCAACACAATTCCTCAGCTAGGATTTGATCATACTGAGTTAAACAGCCTTAACTGGACTACACAAATTGTAGTGCCAACCATTTTGGCACAGAAAGAGTATGAAACTTGCTAGAACTCTCCACCAACATGCCAAGAGCAAAAATGGTGGCCAAAAGTTTGAGCATGGTTTTGGTTCAGTCTTTAACGGTCTGTTTGCTTATACTTATTTAGTCTTTATAAAGGAAGAAAAGCTCAGATTTTGAGTGTTTGTTCTGATTTAAGCAAAAATACAAAGAAAGAAAGAAAGGAAAGACATTACAATGAGGGTCCCTCCCACTACTGATGAAACAAAAGAGAAAGACAGTTGGCAAAATAACTATTACTGCTTTACCTTACCTTACTGCCTATATGTGTAAAAGAAATCTTTAATTGCATCAATTAATGTTACAATCTTTTAACATTAATTACATAAAATGATCTCATTCTAGCATTTATGTAACGATTTTACAAATTCAAAGTGAATATGTCTAATTTCAAATTGAATTTTGAAAAATTTAATACTCACAACCTCTAACTTGAAATTTTAACTATGTTTTACACAATATATATTAATTGGAGTGACTAACCATGTTAATATGCTACTTGCAAGCTATCTTTTACAAAATATAATATTAAAATACACTTTACTAATCAAGAACAAAACAATGATTACATATTGAAGTAATAGCTTCCACCACTTAATAATTTAATTTTTATTATGTTGGCGTAAATAATAAAATACCTGCTGTTTTCTATCATGATATAATAAATAATTAAAATAAAATATTATATTAGGAAATAAAATAAAATAATTTAAATTTTTTTGTGAAGTAAATTATTTTAATATTTAGTAATTAATTTTATAAAAAAAATTAAATTCAATCGATCAACTTGTTATATTTCAACTGTTTTAAACTGGTATGTGGGAAAATTTGTATATGATTCGTATTTAGTTATTAAATAAAAAAATTTTATTTTTAAATAATTTTAACATTATTTCTAATTTTATAAAATAATTACTCTTTTAATTTCTTAAACAATTTTTAACATTATTTTAATTTTATAGAATAATTATTTTATAATTAATCATTTTTCAATTTTAATTCATATTCATTCTTATAAAATTTTAATCAAGGATATTTCGATAATTTAATATGTTATTTAATTAATTTAGTCTTTTTATTTTATCACATCAATTTAAGTAGCTATAAATTTTGTACTCATTTTTTCACTATCTTTCTTTTACTTTAAACAACATTACTTTTTATTTACTTTCCCTTTTTTCTTTCTATTTCTCCCTTAATTCAAATTATAATTTTTTATTTATTTCTTTTTCTTTTTATCTCTCTTCTTTTCAAACAAAGCCTAAAGAAATTAGTCTATGGTTATTGAGTTGAAAAACAAAAAGAAAAAAGCAATATAGGAACTATTAGTAATGAATTGTGTATTTTTTTTATGATGGTTAAGGTTGAAATGTGTAGGTTGATATAGGTTGTACAACTGTAGATGGTAGGGTGAAAGGTGATTGAGTCGAGTAGGGGTACAACCGTCATTTGGCATAAAAAAGGTTTCGGTGGGTCAAAACTGGAAATATCTACAATTTTAATTTAAAAAACACGTGAATTTAAATCTTTATAAATTTAAAACAAAAGTTAGATCTCTAGTGTAAAAAAATTGTAATTAAGTTTTAAAAACAACGGTTCTAATCGTTAACATGTTGACTTGTGGGATTGTAGGACTTATTATTTATTTATTTATTTGTTTTGACATGCAAATCCTTCCTCTCTTTTAATTTTTTGTGTCCACTGATGTTTACATTCATATTTTTATTGAAATTAGAAACATGATAACTTATGGACTGTCAAGAGTAAGAAAGGGTGGCACGACAAACGAGACATCAACTCATTAAAACCTTAAACCATATTAAACTATTCAGCTATTTTATAGTTTATTAATCAATTATATTTAATATGATTTATTTTTGTTATTGACGTGAGTTTTTGTAAATGAGATAGATAAAGAAAATAATAATTAGTAAAATATTAATGAATTAGATTTTTGATAATTTTTTATATAAGTAATTTTTTTTACATCAACATACACCTACTTATATTACCTTATTACATAGGTTCTTAATCAGTTGTACTTAATATGATTATTTCTGTTATTGGCATGAGTTTTAGTAAAGAGGATATGTAAAGATAATAATAATTATTTTTGTTATTGGCGTGAGTTTTTGTAAAAGGATGTGTAAAGATAATAATAATTAGTAAAATATTAATGAATTGAATTTTTTATATATATTTTTTATAGGTAATTTTTTTTACATGTACTTATGTCACCTTATTACATAGATTCTTAATCAGTTGTATTTAGTATGATTATGTCCGGGAGTTTTTGTAAAGAAAATATGTAAAGATAGTAATAATTAATTAATAAAATATTAATGAATTGGATTTTAGATACATTTTTCATATAAATAATTTTTTTTTACATCAACTTACACATACTTATGTCACCTTATAAAATGATTTGGTAAAATCCGATTTCTTTATCTTTTATTTTTTGAAATTTATGCATATGTCTAGTGTCCCATTTCGCAAGGAAACATTTAATTTGGCTTGAAGCCACATTCAAAACATTCATTATTTTAAATTTAATAGTTGTTCACCATGTTCTCTATATGTGAATGTCTTTCTTTACTATTATAATTATATATAATAAAAACGAATATGTAGTTATTGAACAGTAAGTAAGTAATTGTAAAGTGATGTATTTTTTTTTCATGTTTTTTTACCATGGTTCTAATAACTGATAAATCTACTTGGAAATAAGATTTAATAATAGTAGAAATATATTTAATTGTCAGATAAGACATTTACAAATTTTGTAACAAAAAGAGAGATTTTAAGTTTGAAAAAAAAAATCAAATAAAATGAAATAAAAAGAAACAAAAATAATTATGGTTTAAACTCTAAAGAACTAAGATGACAATAACCAATCTCTATTAATACTTTTAAAATGAAAAAGATGTTAGATGAAAGATTTTATTAATTTTCTATTACATAGATAAAGACCTTAGCAATTTCTCACTCTGTATAGAGTGTTTTAGTCAAAGAACTAATTTTATAAGATTTGTTGTTTTTAAACTATGAAAAAATGTAGTAGCTATTATAAAATTTGTAAAATTTACTGAGATATATATCATTTGATAAAACATCGTTATTAATAAATTTTAATAATGAATCAAAGTAAATTTAATAACAGATTTAATCAACTAATTTAATCTGTTTGATCATTACTAGCAAATACTTTACCAATTAATGTACTAATAAATTTTACCAGAAAGATAAATTTACTATCATATTATCAGTGAATTTATTATCACATTAATAAAATTTATCAGTGATTTTATCGTCAAATTATTTATCACTAAATTAACATATTATAATAATATTAATATGTAATAATAGAAAAATAACAATAATAATAATAATAATAATTGTAATAATATATAATAATAATAATCATTACTATAATTATTATTGTTATTATTATTGTTATTATAATATGTAATAATAAAATAATAATAATAATAATAATCATAATGATAATAATAAAAGTTAGAATTAAAATAATAATAATTATAATAATATTAATTTTTATAATAATAATAATAAATAATATTAATAATAAGAAGAATATTTATAATAAATAATTACTGTATTAATCATAATAATACAATAAAAAGAATAAAAATAATAATAACCATGATAGAAAAATTTATCTAATATAATGGTTATAGATTTCATGATATTACTTGTAGAATTCACTTTAAATTTACTTGGATAAGTCTTTTATTGAGAATTTCTTCTTCATCAAAGTTTGAGATTTTTTTAATTATTTTATTTATATTACTTGTGGACACAGGGAAATAAATTACCATCTTTGTTAGCTGTATTATTTATAGATTACAGCAAATGAACTTACCAGTTCATAAAATATCATAAAATATATATAAAGGTAATCTTCTACCCTATAATCACATTTTTTGTGGTTATGTACAAGTAACATATGATTATCATATGGTTTAACATTTTTTTAATTATTTGAATGTATATATTTTTATGAATAAGAAAGAATTAAATTATAATATGATTTGAATTGCTTTAATCCATAAACAAATAAAATATAAAAGTAATATACATATATATATATATATATATATATGTATATATATATATATATATATATATATATATATATATATATATATATATATATATATATATATATATATATATATGTATATATATATATATATGTATATATATATATGTATATATATATATATATAAAGTGATGTTATTTTTTTATTTATGTTTAAGTGTTACAAATACTTGATAATCATAATTTTTCAAAAAAAAAATGAAAATAATCCAATTCAAACCAAATTAAGATTCCTCATTTACAGTACCCAGATTTTTTTTAATCTACTTACATATGCATTTGTTCTTTGATATACATATGTGTACACTTCCAAAAGTGCCACCATATAAGATTTTTTCATCCAAGTCAACACCTGTACATGTTGTATGGGAAACTCTCATAATTACCTTCATAATCTTCTATTAGGACTAATTTTTGTGATATATGAAACCATCTTTTTATACAGTCTTTCATGGGATACAATTACCATGTTCCATTTGTCTATGCCTATAGTTGATGCACACATGCATTTAATTTTTGAAAAAAAAACAATTAAACAATAAATACATTTAAACAAAATTAAATAAATGCAAATAAACCCTTCATTCAGTATTTTACTTCATTGAGTATAATCCTATTTTAGAAATCAGTCTTAATCCTCTTACCCACACCTCTTTGCTGATATCTTGTTGGGACCATGTTTTTTTTATATGTTTTTTCATCTTATTAATAAACATCATCGTATTTTGAAATTTGGTTTTACTCTTCTTCCCCCACCTCTTCATTAATATCCTTTTGGGACCATTTTTTTTACATTGTTGGTTATCTTATTAATAAACTGTCAGTCATCTTTTGGTCCACCTTACTCCATACCCTTCTTTGTTATATTTTACAAAAAGTCCAAACTGTGCCTCTTTTAAAATTTTTGGTGGTGCGTGTTACCCACATACTTTTATTTATAACATCAATAAATTTCAGTATCATTCTACTCCTTATAGGTTATTCCCCTGTCACAGAGTTTATGAATATGTGGATTCTGATGCAAAGATCTTTATCTCTAAGGGTTTCATATTTGAAGAAAATATTTTTCATATTATCACGAAAACCAATTTCAGTCACTGTTCTACTCTTATCCTCTTGGTATTATTCCAACTACTGTTGACTCTCCCATTCAGAATCAACCACTACCATAGCCTTAATAATTTTTGTTTCCTTCTACAACTTCAAGTACCATTCATCTTTTTCATCACCTCATATACATATTCACCCTATGTGATATAAATTAAAAGTTTGGTATTTAATTCTCTCACTTTACTTCTTACTATTGCAAAAAATCTTATAAATCCAACTTTGTCTTCTCTTTTATGGAAACAAATGCAAACCTAGTATTATGTTTTATTGTTTAACAATATCTCTTGAACTGTCATCGATTTAAATGAGTATTTTAAATTAAAAAAAATGTAGATGATACAATTAATAAGTACTATGTTTATTTAATTTTAAAGGATTTTCATTACGGATTTGGGTGTGACTATTAAAAACTTTTTACTATTGTGAAACTTATTGCTATTTTAACTTGTTATCCTCCTAGCCCTTACAAATAAAATGATCTACTCAACAAAAACTGATATGGTAATGATCTTTTAAATGGAATGTTACAAAAAGATGTTTAAATGGTTAAATCCCTTTGTTTTGAGTCAACAAATTCCTTCCTAATTTGCAAACTTCAGATGTCATTTTGTAGTTTTAAAGAATCCAAAAGTCTAGTATGAAAAACTTTTATTTTGACTTTGTTCAAACAAATGTGATTCATCACTCTTATTTTTCAAAACTATTATTAGTTTCCTTTGTTATTGTTTATATTGATGATATAATAAAAAAAAAAACTTATCTTCAATTTTATTGAAGTTTGTCATATCTATTCTAAAACAACTTGGTGATTTTTAGTATTTTTTGGGTATTGAGATGAAATATTAATTCGGTATTTTTTTTCTTCTCTTTTGATTTGAATATATTTGTGATAATTTGGAAAATACAACTTATAAATGCTAAAAGTTTCTAACTATGCATGTGAATACATGAATAATCTTGCCTTGCAAATATCTATTGTTTGATGTTTTCGAATATATTGAGTATATATAAATATTTTATTATCTCAAACGAACTCTTTCCTACAGTTAACAAACATTTGCTACATGCTACTCATAGTTATAGTTTCTTTCTTCTTACTATGTAGACTTGGCTATTGTTTTCTTCTGTGAACCAAATACAGTCTCTTAGGAGTCCAAGAAGCAGATTAATTAATCAAGTTCTAGGATAAAATATAGAAGTTTTGTCATCACCAAATTTTCAAATTCTCTTGATAGAGTCTTTGCTAGAAGAATTAAAGATTAATTGTGTGATACCAATTTTTTATTTTGACAATCAAAACATTGTCTCTCAAAGTCATAATTTAATTTTACATTCTAAAATATATTTTGCATGTGATCAATTTGTTGCCATTCTAACTAAATCTCTCTCAAATGTCCAATTATTTTGTTTCTTAACAAAATAACATTTTCAATCACTTTGTCTTTGTGGACGATTGTTAATGTATACTAGTTAATAATATATTACTATGTTAATAGATAATTATTGTATGTTATAACAACTTTGTGGTGTAAATTTTCTTACACTTTTTCTGCCATGGTGTTAGTTTATAATAGATCTAATTGACAATGAAAACAAAATCATTCCATCAAAGCAATGAATATCATCTTTGTTTATATGTCACTAGATGAATATATGTGACTCAAACTAACATATTCAAGAATATATATAAATATAAGAGTAAAATAAAAACAAATAAGCATACACATCTTATGAACCGAAAATCTAAACAAGGTTCAATGTTCTTATTATGCTTCTATTCTGGATTTTTCATGTTCAATTTATTTTTGTATTATGTACTCATAAATAGAAAACTAATAAAGAAAGTTAAATGTGTGATTAAAAAAAAATTACTTTAATAAAATAAATTAAAGAAGAAAACATTGACAACAATTGATTCCCAGACAATCAATGAAAATATCTATGATGTTATTTTATTTTTCTAAAATAAGATTTTCTTAAGTATTTCTATTTTTTTATCTCACATGTAATTTTATTATTATTATAGGTGTTATCTATTTATTTATTTATTTATTTATTATTATTATTATTATTATTATTATTATTATTTTCCAATGATGCAATCCAGGTCTATTTTATTCTATCTGATTAGTTCTATCTTTCATACTAGATGTAACATGCTCTCATCTCCAATCTTGTGACAATATGCCCACATATTTGATAGTTGCACTTTTTCTCATTTCCATTAGTGAAAATGGAACTACCAATACTTTCACACCTTTGTTTTCAAACTACCAATTCTTAAATCTGGATCATAATATATCTAATATATTACATCAAATGCATACTTGTTATTGAATTTTCTTTTGATAATTAGAAGTTAATTATTTCAAATAAAAAAAGTAATGATTTTTTTAGATTAATAATCTAACAAGATATTCAAATTAGATACATCAAAATAATTTTTAAGAAACAAGAAAATTAAATACATAATATAAATTAATTTTAATAAAAACACTTTTACCATCATTTTAAAAAAAGTTGGATTTTGCATAGAAATATAAATTTCATATGTGTGTTATATTAAAATAAATAAGAATTTGAACATGAAAATTGAGGAGCTTGATTCTTTTACAAGATTATAGTAAAATGGAATTAATAAGATAAAATTGAACTCTATTTTTGCTTCCAAAAGGTTAAAGAAAATAAAAAATTTATTTTATTAATTTATTTTGTTATTCTAAGATATGTGATGCCTTTCCTTTTTACATTCTCTCATCTTCCACTCCACACTTCTTACTACGAAAAAAAAACATTAATTTCACAGAGAAGCAGTAAATTATATGCAAGTTAAGAAATAATGCTATTAGCTTGTTGATCCTTTAAAATATACCAAACTTTTACGCTACAAAGTGGGAATTGGTAGAGTACTCACTAGAAGGGAGTGTTGAAGTTTAATTGAATTTTGTTGAATAACAATAATAATTGCAAATGAATGGAATATCTCACAAAACCATGAACTGGTCGGCGAGGTTGAATTTTCTTACGGAACCGGAACCACATTTGACCGTACTTGTCGTTTTCGTTAATGCTTTTTCAGTCTATTAATTTACCATTTTGTCTCTTTAGCTTTCCCTTAGAGAAAGTCAAATAAATAAAGTCAAGTATGTTTTATTAAAGTTTTATTTTATTTTAGAATTTATAAAAGAATTAAGATTTTATAAAGTTTAAATATTTTTTTTATAATGAATAATGAAAATATTGTGTTAAGAAGAAATAAACACATATACATTGTTATCTTCCACTGTGAGGACTGTGGCTTGGTACAGTAAGATGTTTCTATGAATATATAAGCCTAAAATTATTTCCTTTCTGCTGTTAAAGAATAGGAATAGGGAGTGCTATGTACAGTGTGTGTGAAATTTCAAAATAATACTATAAGTTTAAAAATAATGTTATTTATTAAAAAATAAATAAGATTATGATAAAGTTGGCAAGTGGTATACTTCAAACATTATTGGATGTTCACATGTTAAATCCCACTAATGTTTGGTTTTGTAGTGATATATGCATAAAGTCAAAGGTAGTGCACAATTGAGATGAGATTAAGACCCAACACAACATCATACATTGTATCAATATATATATATATAGATTCATATAGTATCACTTGAGATCTCTTTATAAAAAAAATGACATGAAAGAGCTCGTTACCATGCATAGATGAGTCGGTGTTACGGAGGTTTGTAATCGCAGTTTTCAAATTAATTGGGTGAGGCAATTAAAAGTATATATAATTTGTGAGGCATTATTGGATGTTAGTGAAGTTTCTTTGAGGTTAATGGTAGGTTAGTGGAAGATGCTATTTGTTGATGTGGTCCAATTTCAGCTTTTGTTTCGAGAATTCATAGGTTGGCAGCAGGTTTCTCTTTATGAACGAAAACCAAGTTGTTAGAAAGCATAATTTGAGTTCCACGTAATGGAAACATTATAGCCCAACACATGAAAGTGAACCTCACTTTGCAATTTGCTATACCATAGTTGTTTGTTAAAAAAGCAAGTTGGATCAGTGACGAACTAATTCTAGGTTAGTGGTTCTGTGACCAATTGTACTTATTAGTTGCACTATCACCTTTGTAGTGAAAGAACTCTCATTGGATAACATATCTTTTTTCAATTTGTCTCTATACCTATATTCAGCTACTCCTAAAGCTGACAATGAGTGCTCTCACACACTCTTAGATAACTTCAACAATCCCATATATTAATGTAGTGACCACTTTTAACCCAGAAATTTTATAAAATAACCACAATTGTATATTAATTTATGATAGAGTAAACTAGAAAATAGAAATATATTAAGTTTTAATTTTATAAGATTTAGGAATCAGTTGAATAGATTTAATTGGGGGAAAATTGTTAATTATATAAAAGTGTAAAATTTGTAACTTGTACTGGTGACATATCTACTATTTATATAATAAAATAGTATATAACTTGAAAAGAAGTCCATGTTATCAGTGCTTTAACTATAAGACTGTGACATAAAACAACTTTTGCATTCATGATGAAACATAAACTCTGTCTCTTTTTCCTAATGCTGGCACCAAATAGGAAAATGTATGTTTTACCTTAATGTTTGATTTGACCTTTGAACTTTTAAATTCATATTTTGGATGTGGAGAATGAAAATTATTAAACACAAATCCTCATTTAACTTTTTTATTCTTAGCAATGGAAGTAATATGTCAAAAGAAATAAGGGGTGTCATTTAAAGTGCAGACAGTCAAAACGATCATAATGCATTTGAACTAAGAATTCAAACATTAGATCATTACTCTTTTGATAACTGCAAAAGAAAAAAGAATACTAGAAAAATAAGAAAACTGTATAGTTGGCAAAGGAAAAGATGTTATGTCATGACCCCTACTTCTCTTCTCATACTTAATTTTGTAGATACATCTTGTTCCAATTCGTTCATATTTTGAAGTAGAAGTAAAGAAAAATTAATCCAGATCTTTTAGTATGTGTTCTTGCAAGTTGTAGTTAGAGTTATCTAACCTTCTTTTTGTGGTGGAATTCTAAAACAGTAAGTAGTTGATCAGCCGACTTAATATAATACAAAACTAAGAGTTGTTTTTATCTTAAAGATGAAAATTAGTGGTAAAATATGTAAATTTCTCAACAACATAATTTATATTTATTTGAAATATGTAATTTTACTTACCCAAAACATTTGGAATTTATTTTAAAAAAATTAAAAACTATTATGTCAATTTAAAAAAGTTCTATATCAAATCAAGCCATTATTAAAGTTCACAAAACTCATTCTCAATCAAATCTATTATCTAAAAGAGTGGATTTTTTTTATTGTGAGAGGTATATTATATCCATATACATATCAAATGCAAGTTACCACTCTAATGTATTGTTTTTTATGATGGGTTATGTGCAATCATAGCTGGAAATGAGTTTTGATTGGCTGAAGGTACAAATTTTACATCTCTAAATTGGATCATGCTTTATTTTAATGTATAAGCACACAGGTTATTTTCCTTAATAGAATAATCTTTGATAGTTTTATGTTTTTTGACAAATTATTTATATATATATATATATATATATATATTTATTGCTGTTGTGAATATGTGTTAGAAAATGTCACACCACCATGTCACCCTTGAAATATTGGGCTTGTGGGTTTGAAGATTTCGTCAGAGCCCATTAACAGCATTGGGCCTCCGTGAGTAGCAACAAGTGGTTAACAATGTGGCAGGTGACTAGATCAATGCCACTGAGGAAAGAGTGGTCCCACTCCTCTTTTCAAAAAAAAAAAAACTCATTACCTGTCACTCAAAAACTCCTCAGCTTCTAAAGGATAACATAATTAATCACACTCACTTCTCATGGCCTCCATACCCCTCCTCTCGCCACCCACCGCCGCCACAACTGCTGCCTCCGCCGCCGTCAACAACCAACCCTGCTGCCCTCCCCTCTCCCCATTCTTCCTCAAATCCCACCGTCGACTCACGCGCCTCCACGTGTCCTCCCCCACCAATAACCCCCGTACCGCCACCGCCCCCACCACTTCCCCCGCCTCCGGCGAAACCATATTCTTCGACGGCGGTGCCCACTATGGCGACCTCGTAGCAAACCTATTTCTGGGATTTACGCTCTTCTGGCTCCCCCTAACCCTAGCGGCAGTGTCACGCGCCATGTACCTGCGCTACAGGTTCAGCAACCTGAGGGTGACGGTGATATCGGGGCTGACGGGTGAGGACCGCAGTGACTTCGGGTACAGCGTGATAAAGGACGTGCAGGTTGTGCCACGCTTCATCGGAGAGTGGGGTGACGTTATCATAACCTTGAAGGACGGAACCAAGGTGGACCTTAGGAGTGTCCCCAAGTTCAGAGATATCGCCCAGTACTGCCTCGCTATGGCTCAGAAATCCCAAGTTTTGAAGGAAACTGGACCCAAAGGTTTTTAGTTGCCTCAATCCTGGTAGGTTTTTGGATAAAGTAATTTGATCAATATATGGATAAAGTAACTTTTTCTGTATAGAACAAAAGCTCTAATGATTTAGTGTCTTGAAGTATATGAATGTTTGATGTGGTAAATTGTTTGAATATTTATCATTAATTTATTTTAAAGTTATTGAGCTTTTGCCCATTTTGTTTAATGTTTAGATTTTGAAAAACAAAAAATTACCTCTGGCTATTCTCCACCAGAAATGACACCAGGATTGGAACTGGCAGATGCACCATCAACATGAATATTTATGCAACAACCCTCTTTAGGGAAAGTCCACAAGATTAATTTCTAGTTATATTATGCAGCTCAAGAATGTCAAATATACCTTTGACAACCAAAAAATATAGATTTGGCTTTGAAGAAAGAAGGAATTGTAACATGTAGTTTACTGCATTAGAAAGCAAACTCCTATTAATATCCTAGTGGCATTCATTGTTGGGTCTAACACAATAGGCGGGAGTTAAAAGAAAGGGCCTAGAGAATTAAGGTTTAAACTAAGCCATTTATGGGTGTCACTGATAAAAAATGAAGGTGTAGTACTAATGTAATTAATTACCTAAAATTTTGAAAAAATAGCATCCCAGATGGCATGGAAAATGGTTTGATTGTGGTTTTTGCATCTTGGGTGGTATGGAAAGTTTGTCATGCATAATCTGTGTCACCTGTGTCTCTGTAGGTCATGAGAGAAATTTTAGAGACATCTTCCTGTACATCCATAATTTTCAAAATTCCAATAATAGACATGTGTAAATTACAAAATTATTCCTGCTGCTCTAAAAGAAGGTTTTCTATAAAAGGGGTACGGTACATTTCTGAACAGTGATGAAAGGTGTCGCAGTGGTGGTGGGAGGTTCCCACAGTGTTGAAGTGGGGGTTGAAGGTACTTTGGATGGTCGTCGGTGGTGGTTGTGGCTGAAAAACAACCACTGTCGTCTTCGTCGAGGTATCTGTTATTCATTTTTTTTGATTTTCACGGATTGTAGAAACTGTAGAAGTTTAATATTTACGGATTCTGTAAGCCGTAAGTTTAAAATCAAGATTTATGCCTCTTATGGATTACACAAACTGTAGTTATTTTAACATTCGTAAGAGCTTACGGTTTGTACAAACCGTGTATAAGAGAATTTTACGGTTTGTAGAAACCGTAAAAGTAATAGACATTACGGTTTGTAGGAACTGTAAAAGCATTTACATTTTTTTTACTGCTTACGGCTTCTACAAATCGTAGAACATTTTTTTGTCTACGGTTTGTAGAAGTCGTAAGAACATATTTTTCTGTTCTGCGATTTGTACAAACTGTAAAACAGTAGCAAATTTTTTTTTCTTCTGCGGTTTGTACAAACCGTAGAACAGTAGAATTTTTTTTTTCTTCTACGGCTTGTACAAACCACAGAACAGAAAAAAATTTCTACTGTTCTACAGTTTGTACAAACTGCAGAAGAGAAAATTTGAATTACCTACGGTTTTTACAAATCGTAGAACAGTTTGACAGTGAAAAAAAAGTCGACCACCGCCGTCCTCCGCTACCAATCTACCACAACTACCTCTACAATCTAAAATTAAACTTACAATGATGCTTACCTTCCTTTCAATTGCTTGAATGGGTGCCAAAATGATAGAAGTTGAAGTTTTTGAGTTACGGTTTTCACGAACCGTGAATGGAGAACAATGATGGAGAATCAAGCCAACAACCAAGCAATCAAGGTGTACTCAATGTAGATTTGCACTGGCAAACTGGGATACAAGCAGTGACAGTAGAGGTGGAGGTGGAGGAGGAGGTGCAGCTGCCGTTGAATGGGGTGCAGTGGCGTTGGAACAGGGTGGAACGGGGTACAGGCAAAGTTGAGGAAGAAATGATGTGAAGGGTGGTGAAGGATATAATGAGATATGAAATGTTTTTAAAAGGGTTAAATGGTAAATTTGTCTAGACTATGGAAGTACAGGAAGGTGCAGGAAGATGATACGGAGGTGCAGGAAGAAGCAGTCGTCCATAGGTTAAGTGATATAAAATCTCTCACCATGTCCACATTCTCTTTTGTAAGCATTTTTTTTCTCTCTCCAGTCCAACCCTTATACTGTCCATATGTACAAATCAATCACTCTATAGTTTTAATTAATTTTAATTTTTGAAAGTACACAGACATGGTGCTTAATTAAGCAACTATTGCTTCTACACTTAGATGGCAGATATATGCAACCAAGAGATATAAGCATATGCGCTCTTAGAGAAGGATAAAAACAAATTTGGGCATTGCATTCTGCACCCCCATGAGGGAGTGAAATAACTAACCTGTTCTTGAAAAATATTTTCTAGATTGCAACATTTGGGTATGTATTTTCAGATCTAGAAAATATTTTTCAGAATATAAAAATCCGGAATATATTAATATATTTCAAATTTAAAATACATTCTAAAATATATTAATATATTTCATTATGCATAATACATAATATACTAATACATTCTAAAATATATATTTTGGAATGTATTTTTGAATTTGGAAATGTATGAATAATATTTATGAATCCAGAAATAAATTTCACAATGCATAATCTGGAATACATATTTACAAAAGATAAAGTAAAATTGAAAATTTAATTTTCATGGGGATGCTGGATCCATATGAGGGTGCAGAATGCTATGCCTCAAAAATATTTTCATACTCCTCCCAAAGAGCTTTTTCCACACAATGCATCCATGCAGTCTTAAATTGATAGATGCTCGTAATTTTTTTTATTGGTTTATTTTGCAATACAGTAAGGATGAACTTCGTTGTACCGTAGAGTAAAGAGTATTATTTTCGGAGAGTTGAAATTGAAGGCTATTAAGATGGTGGAGAAGGTTTTCAAATAGTGAATGGGAAACCCTACCAAGCAATTTGGTAGAGGAAAACCATCAGCTGTTGAAGGGAAAGGAGATTTCAAATTATGCAAAAATCTATTATTCTAACCTGCACAACGTTTATGTATATTTTCACTATTCCACTCTATATAATATAGAAGAAAGAGAATACTAAAAAAAAATACTAAATTTGCAAGAGGGAAATCATCAGATGTCCCTACCAAACCAAAACTCTTAGACTCAAGCACAATTTAAAAAGAAGTTAGGAATTAAAGAAAGTGTATGAACATAACATCATTAACCATAACACAATTTAAGTATTCGTGACTTACCATATACAAAAGAAAACTAGAAGAATAAAAATAAATATTAGAAATTTTAGATAGAAAAAAATTATATTTTACCTTTCTTTATTTTAATGTTGGTAAGGATGGTACCTCCTGTATGTGAATGCAGTATTTATTATACTTTTTGGTAGATATTGTTAAACTTGAAGAGCATCCTTTATCCCAATTTCTAAACCCTAAATCTAAAATCAAAGGGCTCTTGTTCCATTCATTAGGATTATCAACAATGTGTTTGAATTTCCTGATCTTGATAATTTTTGCTCTCATTTACGATTCAAACCTGTCGCAATATCTATACTCTTCATGTTCGTCTCTGATCGTCGTATCAGTATGTCATCTCTAGGCCTGTGTCTGTTTCTGTCCATTAACATTTCAAAAGGAGAGAAAGCCAGGGATGGTATCGCTATGAGAAAGACACGTATACCGTTGATTTTGATCAAGCTCAACAAAACACTTTCCCCTCTTGAATCACATTTTTTATTTAAAAATAGAATTATTACTTTCCCTTTATATACACAACCAACTAATCATACTCTCATCTATTTTTTTATAAACATAATTTCAAATTATTTTCATTCTAAATCTAAATTTACTAAGTAATATCTTAAATTTAAAGAAACATAAAAATAGATCAATTACATTTGTATAAAAATTATATCAAATTTAAAATTAATATGTAAGATAATAAAAACATTCAATCAATCAATTAAATTTAAACTTAAATAATAAAATAAAATGATTAAATTAAAAATGTACTTTCAGTAATTTCACTAATAACAATAAGAATAATAAATCTCTGATAATTGCTCCAGTCTTAGTTCAATATCAATTGTGTTTTAAAAATTTACTTTCAACAATTTTTCATTAATTAGAAAAGAATAATTTATCAATCACATACAACAAATGATCCTATTTAATTTTAATTTTCTTTCTACTACAAAACATTACAATTTCACCCCAGCATCCCTCACAAACTTAATTTACCACCCTCGCTTTCCACTCTCTCAAATCGCTCAATGTCATCTGCACATATTACCGTGGCAAGGAAAAATTTGGGGAATCTCAGTCGATTGAGATGTCTTAAGCTGGATAAAATCTTTAAATTGGTTTGTCCCCAAAGAGGATCCAACGACAAGGGTGTCAACTAGTTGAAAATGGGATTTCAAATTTCATGTGAAAAGGATAGAGACTTCAATCCAGATGTTACATATCGATTACATGCCAGCAAAGCACATGAAAGATGAGCAAACAACTTTTATAATCAAATTCTAAAATTATGCAAACCATACTTGTGTTAAACAGCATCAAAGTGACAATAAAACTGTTTACTCGCACGATATAACTACAGTATCAAAACTGTAAATGAAATCAAAAGAAAGTAACAAAAGCAAAAACTAATCAAAATTCAGAAGAGCTCACTGGGAAACACCCAGCCATTTAGAGAAGTTGTCAAACTCTGTATAATCAGAGTCTGAAACCATTGTTTGATACCACGCTTTTCCAGCAGCTCTGATAGCAGAAGCCTCCTCCTAAGAAGAAACACGAAGACCAATGTCATTTCAAACCAACAACAATTACTAATGTTCAAATGATAAACCTAAAAACCGGCTAAAAAAAATAAAAGCCTTCACCTAAAACCTAGACAGCTCACAAACTGCACATATAACAAACGAGAGACAACATGCGAATTCTGTTTCTAAATAAACCCTAATAATAACAATGACCACAATGCACATTCATTTAATAAAAATTAACATTCAGCAGACTCAAGACCAATTGGGAAATGATAAATTCACTAACCTTGGAAACAATGTTGCGCTTCTGATCAAGCTTTTCCTTCTTAGCCACAAGGCGCTGCTTCTCAGCGAGAAGAGCCATCCTTTTAGCGGTCTTAGCATAGGGATTCAGCTTCAACATGACATTGAGGTTCTTGAGAGGGTTCTTTTTCAGAGTTGCGCGCTTAACCTCCTTATTAATGGGCCTAACCACGGACTGGACCTCATCGGAATTAATGATGCGGGCCAAGTCCGAGTTAACCATCTTGGGCCGGGGAAGCAGGTAGCCCTTTTTCTTCTCGGAGACCTTGTCGAAAGACCCATAAATGGAGTCCAGTTTCTCGAACGCGGACTTGGTCCAAATAATGAACCTCCCAAGGTGGCCACCGGGTGCAAGCTTCAGAAGGTTAAGCCTGTCAACATTTGCCAGCTCAACACCGGGAATGTTCCTGAACGCTTTAACCGCTTTGGCCCCTTCGGATCCGTACACGATAAGAGGACCCTTGCGAGAAATGTACCTACGGTTCCTCATTTTCCCCTTACCGGGACGAATTCCGTGACTCAGTTTCGCCTTCTCCGCGTCGGGGAACGCGCCGATCTTCTGAAGAATTTTCACCGCTTCTTTTGACTTCTCCACGCTCTCGATGCTGTCGCTGACCACGAGGGGGAGCTCAGGGACAGACTCGATGCGGTGGCCGCGGGCCTGGACCAGGGAGGGGATCGCGGAGGCGGCGATGGCGGAGACCACGGCGTGGCGTTTCTGCTGAACGTTGATCTTGCGGTGCCAGCGGCGCCAGATCTTGGTCGGCGCGAACATACGGCCGCCGCGGCACATGTTGCCGAAGGCAGCCTGGCCAGCGCGGTGCGTGCCGCCACCGGGGACACGAGGGATACGCGATACGGCACGGCCGGTTCCCCAGGACTCGGCGGAGGTCTGGTGGCCGGCGCGCTTGCTGACGGCGTAGGGCTGGCGGCTGTTGCGAGAAATGTTGGAGTGGACGAAATTGACAATGTCAGGGCGAATGGGAGCCTTCATGACATCAGGAAGAGGGACGGTGGGGGCTGCATCGCCCTCTAGGGTTTGAACGGATACGAGAGGCCTTGCTGCTGCTGCTGCCATTGCTGAAGGTTGGCACACACAAGACTAGGGTTTAGGATACTGTAAGAAGAAAAGGCAGAAAATGAAGCGTGATTATATATATATACAGGCCCTCTTTTTGCTTGGACCTGCTCAGGCCCGTCACTTGGGAGGGCAATTCTTCCTGCACCCCCATACTTCCAAATATCAAAACATCTTTTATTTTATATCTAAATTTCACAGTCCAAAATTTAAAAATATTTTTATATTCTGAATTATGTAATTTGATACAAAATTATTTTTATTGATACATGAAGGTGAAAGGAAGTGTGAATAAAAAAATAAAAATAAATGATATTTTACTTTTTCTATAGAGGTGCAGAAAGAATTGATCCACTTGCAAATATTTGTTTGTGCTAATTGAGTTTATTCTAATTACTATCGGATCAAACTTTTTTTACTCTTTACAGACCCTTTTAGCAATGTGTTTGAACAGGGTGATGAAAAACGAAAAGGAAAAATAAAAAGAAATGAGTGAAATAATAGTTATTTAGATTGGAAAAAATGAATATAAATGAAAAAAAAAACTTTTATCATGATATTATTTTATTTTATTTTTTATATTTATATTTTATTACTCTTATTATTTTATTTATTAGATTTAAAAAATATTTGAAAAAAAAGGTGGATCTATTTACTAGTGGTATGAAAAACATAATAAATATGATAATGTATTTCTCACTTCAACTCTTCTATTGTGCGTACAATTTATTGTTCTACGCCTTTCATCGAGTTTCCAACTTTCATCTCGTTCTCCTTTCTATAGATTCAAATACAACCTCTACCAGATTTTATTCTCTTTCTTTCCTAGGCACTATAAAAGTAAAATATCAAACCCTGCTTTCATATTTTAATCTCTAGTTTAAAATATTAAACCTTACTTTAAAAATTAAATTCCTAGTTTAAAATGTTAACCCTACTTTAAAATTCTAATCTCTAATTTAAAATATTAAATCATACTTTAAAATTTTTAATCCCAATTTAAAATATTAAATCCTACTTTAAAATACTAACCTCTACTTTAAAATTTCAATCCCAAATTTAACATATTAAATAATAGTTTAAAATTTTACTCCATACTTTAAAATATTAAAACTCCAAACTTTAAAGTTTTAATTCTTAGTTTAAAATATAAACCCCTAATTTAAAATTTTAATCCATGACTTAAAATATCGAACCTTACTTTAAAATTTCAATCCTTAATTTAAAACATTAAACCATTGTTTAACGTTACGCAAACACAAGTTGTCAAAACACTTTTGGAAGAATAAAACAAAATAATATTAAGTTTTAAACCCTAGTTTTAAATATTAAACTATATTTTCATATGTTAAACAATACTCACAACGTATATCCAGGAAAAAAAAAGTTTGGTATAGTCAACTATGGGAGGTGACCTAATTGATTATGATCAAATCTCAATGATTATTGTACTAGATTATTGTTTTTCTCTTACATAAACACATGTATATCAAAACAACAATCCAAGCAATGAATAGTCTTACCACCTTATGGTCAAGGATGGTAATTTTGATGGCTGAAATGTAAAGTTATGGCGATTGGTCGAACAAGCACAAGCAACACGGAGAGAAGAGAGAGGAGTTGCTTTCTTTCTCAACAATAGGTCACTTCTTCATGTGTTCACAGGTGAAAGCGTGCACCGCCGTCAAACTAGTGTTTAGTGTTAATGTATCTTTCTTGTCAAATTTAATGTAATTAAGTACAGATGATAACTATTGCGGAGCCCATAAACTACAATCAGTAGATTCAAACTATTGCAATCTTGGTAACCCTTTTCTTGCAGCATTTCTAACCCTCACTCTCCTGGTTGTGGTTACAAAGGCTGATGATGATGGTTTTGTTGCATTTACAAGCTTCGCAATGAGTGAATGCATTGCTGCTGGTTGAGCAAAACTTCAGTCTTCCATCCAAATTTGATCACTCGAATAGGAGATGTTACCATCCAAAGGGATATGGAAAACAAAAGGAAAGCTACAAAACATGAGAGGAAAAAACACGCACTAGTTCAATTAATGTTTGTTGAGCTGTTTGACATGATAGATCGTTTGTCTATTTCTTGACATCAATTTCTACCGAAAATCCGTGTTGGCATCGTATGATGACATGGCATTCCTCTGTACAAAACCATAAAAATCAACTTGTATAATTTGGCATTCAAATTCAAAGTGCATAAAGCTTTCATCTAAGTTCATTCATTTATTAGAATTCAATAATCGCCACAACTATCAAGAAATTAGATATCGTTATATTACTTTTAATTGTGCAATAACTATTATGGGGAATAAGTTTATTCTCAGAGGTACAAAAGATTTATTTGAATTTGAAACTTACAACGGGCACAAAGTCAGGACTAGACAAGTTGAGAGTGAGGTTTTTCATTAGCAACAAAACCTGCAGAACAACAAATATGTAAGCCAATTCTTAGTCAACAGATAATAAAAATAAGTTTCTATTTGCATACTCATTAGTCCATTTTTCGCCTCATTTAGTTTTTTTTACACACTCAAACAAAGGGAAGAGAGGGGATATGTGTTGCGGAACAAGAGGGGTCAATCTGTTATGAAAGAAATTGGAACCTCTCCCTTAATGAAATTTGAAGCAAGTTTTAGAAATGGAAGTCTGTTTTGTACTTTTAAAGTTGAACTGTTCACAGAAAAAAAAAAAAGAACAATGCTGTACTAGATCGTAACTAAAAGAGATAATAAAAAGCAACCAGTGCATTATTTATCCCTGTGAACGTGATTAGGAAGTTACCCTCCTTAATGTGAATGTAGCTCTACCTTGTGGTTCATGCAAAAGTTCAAGGACAGGTAACTCTCAATTTTAACAAAACTTTTGACATGCCTTATAATGTTAACGAAGATTACCGATTGAAATGGAGGAAACAAGGTTCTTTAATCTAAACTTGACAAAATAGGAAATGCATATTTGTTATAGCACTCGAAATGATTTTTCCACTTTCGCTGCATGTCACATAATTGAATGATGATATTGAAAAGTTTTATTCTACTCACAGTTTCAAAATTTATAGGATCCATTTCCTTCAGCTTCTCGGCATGGCCTTTTGTGTTTGGATCAAAAATACTTCCAATGAAACTATAAACTTCAGCAAAATCTGGTAAACCTGAGAAATTTGACCAAAATGAGACAATCACCACCGGCTATTAATTTAACTATGGAACTATATGATGAACAAATATCAAGGGATGTAAGATCATTACCATGAAGCACCTGAGTCTGTTTCCCTTGTTTTGGCATCTTCGTAGCAGACAACTTTGTAGAGTTCCCAACATCACTAAGACAGCTGTTGCCAATTATTGTCACCCCCTTTGATCCAATATCAGCTGAATCAGTGACGTCATAAAACATGAATAAGTGGTGGAAAGTTCCATTTAGTACATCCATTGCAGATACTCTTCATCTCAAACAAACAATTGAACCAAAAATATGAAAGAATAAGAAAAAAGCATGCATGCCTTCATCTCCATGAAGATTGGTGAGTTCATCCTGATAAGGCACTGATTTGTTGGATACAGAATTCATAAGCAAGAAATTTTCATCCCATGTGGCATACCCGGGTGGAGGGGTACTAGTGGAAGAAACATATGCCAGGGAAGCTGGCAATGGCACCAAAACTGCCAAACCAGAAACCAGCATGTTAGGAATGTGCATGCTATGATTTTAAGGAACAGAACATGATAGTGTGAAATAGAAGCAAACCATTTTTGGATGTCTTTTGGGGGTAAGGATGAGCAGCTTTACGCTTAGGACGAGGAGGAGGAACATGTGCTGCTGTTCCGTTCTTCTGAACTTTCAGAAAGTACTTCTGAGCATGACTTCTAATCTGAAGAAAGCACATATTGAGACTGAGAGCTACATATAATAGCATAACAGAAGATACAAATCATGAAAACATAGCTGAAGAACTGCTTCCTAACCTGAATAACTGTTTTTGAACCAACAAAATCCTCAATTTTCTTCCAATCTCTGTCAAATCTGAACATCAAAAAAATATTAAAAAAAAAGTCAGCAATTCAATATCAGATTGTCTTTGATACATCGCTCAAAGACTAAAAAAGAACTGAACAGCAAAACGACCAAAGATTTTGTTAAGTCATGTACCCTTTCTATTAAAAAGTTGAAAATAATCAAAATAACTCAATCTAGAATACAGACAAGTGAATAATTTGTGAAGTGAAGCAGCATTATGGTTAAGAATACGAACTCACAGTTGAAGAGCTTCGAGAAACTTGTCATGCTCCTCCTCAGACCAGCTCTCCCTAGACTTGGTGATAGTATAAGGCTTTCTAACCTTCTTACCAGAGCCACTAGAGGGAGTTGAGGGCGCCATTGCCATTGGTTAACAGCTTCAAGTGTTACTATAGTTAGTGTGACAAATTAAATATAATAAAAGAGAGATATTATCATACTCCATTTTTCTAATTGCTGTTCTGCCTATCTAGTCATTGTTACCAGACTACCGATAAATGCATATTCTTTTAAACTTTATGTTTGAAATATCCAATCTTTTTCTGTATTGAGATAGTATGGTATATGACTAAAATAGTGTATAAAGTATCCAACTTTATGAACTAACATTGAAGGGTGAGTTAGATTGAAATCTAATTTCCAAGAAGAGAAAGAGAGAAAAATAATGGCAGGTTGGATTGTGTGGTTACGTGAGGTGTATAGTTGTAGATGTTAGGTCAATACCACCAAACCAAACTTCCTTCACGTCCTTTTCATCCTCTCATGTCATTGCATACATACCCGAAAAGCACAATTGCCACTTTAATTGTTCCACTTGTGTAAATGAATTAACAAATTGCGATACATTTTAAGAGGTGATCACAAAACAAGAACAGAAACACCTTTCTAACATAAGTTAAAATGTCCTGTTACAGATTTTCCGAAGTGTATCACAAGTGTGAAAGCCAAAAATGACGATATAACAAGGGGTTATATGGTGTCGAATAGTTTGGCGGCGCAAATAGATTGTGGATAGTACATTAGATAGATAAAGAATGAAGATTAAAGAGAAGAGTGGTGTAGAGAAAGGAGTTGAAGGGACATTAGAGGGGGCAATGTTTTTGTGAACATAAGGAAATGACAGTGAAAGAAAAGGAACAGTGGGTCACACTGTGACCATTAACCACGGGACTTCGTAAAAGTCATGTTCGGTACAAGGCGCTGCAAAATCTGTTCATTTCATTTGCTGAAGGACGAAAAGATATATATTTTTTAATATCCCGCGAGATTGTCTTCGTATAAACAACATGTTGATGATAATTAGATAAACAAATATTTAAATATGTTACGTATTAGATAATAAATATTTAAATATGTTAGATATGCTTGGGAGTCTAATTTCTATATTGGAAATGTTTTAAAGGTTTACAAATATAATACCTTAAGATTTTAAGTTTTTGGTTGAAGGTGATATCTTTTTTTATGTGAGTTTGTCTCAGTTTTTATTTTTGTAATATAGCTGTTACTTGGGCTTAAGGTAGAGGAGAAACTCTCGTATATTTACTTTTAAATTTTCCCAACAAAATAACATATATTTATGCAGTAACCCTCTCTCATAATAAAAAGATATAAAACTAGATAAATAATTTTGTTTATAAATCTCTCAAATGAGTGGCTACAACTTCAGATATATGAAATGATTTGTTATTTAAATTCAAGAAATATAGCATGGTAATTTAATATAAGTTATAATGTTTTTATTACTTCCCCTCAACTTGTTGATGTATAGATGTAAAAATTTTGATAATTTAATTTTCTTACCTTTTATGCCACAAAATTGTTTTATGTTAATGATTTTACAGCGGAGGAAAAGATGAGGAAGAAAAAAAAAATACTCACCTAAAAATATGTTTTTATTGCATGTCTTAATTTTGTTTAAATTATTTTGAAAGCACAAGAGAAAGATAAGAAGAAAAGCTACTTGAACTTCTATTAAAAAAAGTAAGAGAAAATAGTTTTGGAGGATGTGAATCAAAATAATAAACAAAATAATTTATTTTTCTATTTAAAACTTTAAAACTAAACTTAAAATATAAATATAGTTGATTATTTAATCTCCCAGAGTGTCTATTTGTTTGAGGATAAGAGTTGAATTGAATTTCTACAAGGCTATAAAATAAATCTAGAAGTGAATATTGATCTTTGATATAATGTTCAAAGATATAACAATTTGACTACCTCTTTAATATACAAGTAAGTCAAATTTCTCGCTGATATTAACAAACTAAATAGTGAAATGTGGTCTCTCTTTATCGGTGAATATAGTATAATCTAAATAATGTAAAGCCCTCTCACAGTTAGTGTCAAATAGGTAACAAAATTCAAAATAATTTTATCTCACTTCTATTCTTATCACTTAGTCTTTAATGTTTTATTTTAGTTCTTTAAAAGGTTACACAAGTTACTACAAACCGAACAACATCCCTCTTTATAAGATTGTTAGAAAGATTCAAACTCATAATACATCGTAATGTGCAAAGTAAGCTTACTCTTTTATCTTTCTCCAAAAGATAATCTTTATATCTACATTTTTTAGAATATAAACTCTATCCTTAAATTTAAACAATTTATTTATTTCAAAACTTAAGTTTTTATATGTTTTAGACTAAAATCTATTCTTTGTCCTTCCCTAATAATTTTAAAGAAAAATTTAATTACAGAAACATATGACGATAAATACTAATTAGCATTATATGACACATCACATTTATTATGATCAAACTTTCCCTTGTTGAATAATCCACACCCCTAGTCCATATTACCCTTTATCATCCTCTAGTTTTTGTAGTCTTACTTTTGTCTACATTCTTTATTTAACCTTTAAATATTCTTTCCTAAGACTCATAAAAACATATCCCTACAAATTACACTTTCCCTATTAAAGTAGTATTAAATAACACTCACACCCCTCTAATTTTAAAATAGCTACTGGCATTGATTAAATATTAAATAAAATAATAACCATATTTGTTATATTTTTAAAAATAAACTCACCTCCCTATTACTTCTTCTATTTTATTTAAAATTAATATATGGACTAAAATTTCAATAAAAATTATGAAAAAAAATTAAAATATGAAAAAAAATAATTTTTTTATAAATAAATAATTCTAATTATTATATGTTAATAATATATCTACAAATAATTATATTGTGACTCAATTATAATTTTTTCATACAAAAGTTATATTTTCTTAGAAAATATTGTTTTAAGATAAAATATATATATGATTAAATTTATTAACTTATTATTATATTTATATATGACTTTGATACAAATAAAAATACCTGGCAATAAAATACAAGTACAGATATAATAGAGAGTACGAGTGTTAAGAATAACATATATAATAAAAATGTTTATTTTAAAATTAAAAATATGAATGTTATTTAAAAAAATTAAGAGTGTATGTAATTTTTTTCATCATTAAATCATTCAATTTTTATTTCTTTTTTATACTTTAAAACTTTAATTTTTAATTTTCATAATTCTTATTTAAATTTTAGCATGGTATTTTTGAATAAAATAAAAAAGTAAGTGACTACTTAAAAAACTAGAAAAGTATAAATATTATTTTATTAAAAAGAGTGTAAATTTCTACATAGAAGGAAGTATCATCCAAAGTAACCTGATAGAGATAAATATAACTTTCCTACATTTTCAATAATAAACTCAAGAATGACCATATCCAAATCAACTCATACATACTTCTTAAAAGTATGGAAAAGTAATATCCAAATCATTTTAATTATAATCAAATTATTTAATTGAAATTAAACAAAAAAGTATGAGCATAGTTAGAAATTGACATGAGAAAAAGTGAAATTTGTACAGAAGAAATAAGGTGGTTTGATTGTAAGGTGGAGGTTGAGGGACAAAAAGGGAAGGACAAGTGTGAGGAGGTGGTGAATTTGGAGATCCAAAAGAAAGGATAAGGAACAGGTGATGATCCTTTTTCCTGCTTCCTTCCACCTAAACAATTTTGGAATTCAAATTCAAATTCAATTGCATGCAAATGGATGTTTATACACATTTTTCATCACCACCTTTCATATCGCATCGTTTCTGTTCTTCTTCTCGTTACCAACACTCCTCTCATCCACCTTTCAAGCTTCTCTGTTCCAAGGAATCTCAACCAAAAGACGATAACAACAATAAGGGTATGCAGTTTCTGTTCTACAATCACCATTTTTCCGTTCTTCTCTAATTACAGTGATCATCTACATATAGGATATCGTTTTCTTTTCTAGAGATATTTTAAGAGAAAAATAGGAACAAAGGGGTAGTTTGTAAGAGAAGTTGAATGTATGTTTTTTATTTTATTTTTATCTCATTCTTTTTTGTTGATCAATTATTTTAGTTTTAGATTAAAAACATTCATACATTACCTAAAAGAACAATAGCTAAATTTTGTATAAACAGGATGATCTAGACTTTAATCCTTGTAGCTTTCATTTCTCCAATGAGAATTTGTATTGAAATAGAGTTTTGCTGTGAAATAGAATGAATGAAGTAGAAGATAATTTTCTTACCAAAATCATGTTTTATGTCCCTTTGTTTCCCAAACAGAATAATCAAACTTTTGCTATTGATCTTCATTGTTTTCAAACGTATTGAATCCATTAAACAAAGGGTAGAACTCACTGCAACTTATTGTAAGTGTTGATTGAATGTGTCAGGTGATAAATCTTCAACAGACTGGGACAAGGCATGGTCAAAATTCAAGAAGCAAGGGGTCAAAAAACCCTTCTCCAAATTTTCAGATAAGTATGTGAGTTGGAATCCTAGGCGTTCAGAATTCCCTCTTTCCGAGGAGGTTGATCCTATTAAGAGAACAGAGAGATCAAACCTCAAGTTCTGGAATAGTCCCACTTTCACTCTGGGGGGTGCAATTATTATTGTCACATTTCTTTTATTGTACACCATTCTTGCACCGATCAAGTGATCTCTTTCAAAGCAATGTAACTGTAGAAATGAAGTTTTATTTCACAGAAAATGTAAATCCTTTTCGATTGAAGTTGATGGCTTCTCCCTTTTCTTCTCTGGTTTTGTTGCTTCACTCACTTGAAACAATTTTCTTCCTCTGATTTGTCATTGGCTTTTCATGGCCAATCAAGTGAGGTATGAATATGGACCAAAATGATCACTTTATGTGCTTGCTTGAACCATCTTTTTGCCAGGGAAAGTTCTTGAAAAGTGAATGAGAAGATAAATGTTGGACTAGTAAATGACAATTAGTGAATTGGGTTTAGGTTATGTAATTGGTTATAGGGTAATCAACCATGAGCTTGATAACCTCTTGTTTATTATCAATCAATCTAACAACTTCCCTTTTTGAATATTTAATCAAAAGTCAATTAATAATCTATGGTGTAAACAGGTTTTATTTACATAATTTGCAAATTATTTTGTATACAAAATTTAGTACTATCTAAAATTCAATATCTTTTGTTTTAATTAGTTGTGCTTTGTTTAGTGGATTAAGTGAATTAACGCGAATGAAGTAGACTTATATGAATGCTTAACTCTACTTAAGATCGGAATTTTAGGTTAACTTCATCAAAAGATTAATGATTGAAGACAGCTCCCATTTTAATACAAAATACAAAGCTTCATCTACATAACATTTTGACACAAGTAGAATCTAACCTTTTTCGTGTTGGTGTAAAACAAAACTTGTATTAATATAATGGTTTCCTCTTTCTAGATGAAGATGATTTATGAAGTCACATAGGTTTATAATAGTGGTTCTACCTTGCTATATTAGTTTACATATCTGATTTTGTAATTAAAACAATACTAGTATGACATACGTGCAATTTTTATTTGAATTTATTAAAATAGGTAAATTAAGAAAAAAATATAATTTTTAAAAAAATTATATATGAATAAGTTCTTTTGAAGTACAATTTCAATGCCAACTTGTATTTTTAAAATACAACTTTTGTTTAATTATTATTTTTAAAGAAATCATGTTTTGAATATATGATCTTTTATTTCTTTTATTTAACATCTCTTTACTTTTTTTTTTACTTTTTAAATTTGTTTTCTTAATTTTGGATAATTTTTTCATTTTCAAATTCTTTGTATAATTTAGTTACTAACTTTGTTTAAATGTCAGAATTAAACACTACTTCCAAAAGTTTTCTTTGCCTTAACTTCTAGCATCAATCCCTTCCTCTCAATATATTTGACATTTTTAAATCCAATTATAAATAAAAATTCACCTTTTTTTTAATAATTAAAATAAAAATTGACCTCAAATTTTAATTACTTAAAAGATACTATGACTTTTTTTTTTCAATTTCAGTTAAATTTAAGTTAATTTAATTGTCTAACTGAAATTGGAGTACATACTAATTTTTGAACATAAATGTTGAATACCATATACATTGTTTATTTTTAATTAAAATTTATTAAAAGTATACAAATAAAAAAATCTGGCTGTCCAAAAAAAAAAAACAAATGATAAAATCTGCATGTAAAAGGGATGCGTGATTAACGTCGTTTTGGTAGGATGCTTGCTAGATATTTTCTACAGAAAAGTGGAGAAAAAGGCAAAATTATAACAAGGTGTGAGTGGAATTTGTGGGTACGATAATGTTGAAAAAAACATGCTCCTTTGAAATTCAATCTAATCCAAATTCCAAAACCCATATAAACCCTTCCATCACAGTTCCCTCAACAAACCAAACTGTTGGTCAAGAATCACAACTTCATTACCAATAATGAGAGATTTCGTGATCCTTGGCTCCTCTGTCGCAACCCCTTTTCCTTCTTCTTCTTCTGCAGCACCCCATCGCTACCCCATCAAACCCTCCCTTCCAAAGCTCGCTCCTTTCTCTTCCTCTTGGAACATTTCATGCGCCCTCCAAGCCCCCCTCTCTCTCAGCGCCGATTCCAAGCTTGTTGAGGAATTCGAAGTGGTTGATGAGGATGCCATTGATTCTGGGGTCGATGCTGAGGGTCTGGCCAAGATGGTTCTGTGGGGAATTCAAGGGAATAAGGTTAGGAGTGTTGTTCACACTCTCAACAGAGTGCAGGATCACACAGTCTCTCTAGCTTCTCATCTTAGTGGCTCTTCCATCGATGCCATTGCGAAGGAGTGTTGCCGATTGGTCACGTACGGCCACATTGAGGAGGCTGTTGAACTCATGGAGGTTCTCACACGTAATTATTTTTGGCTCCATGTTCTTTTTCTAAGTAGTATAGATCCTCCTCATAATCTTATCTTATATAATCTATCCTTATATATACACATTACAAATTTTCATTCATGATAAATTTGCTCACTTTTATGATAATCACCCTAAAGTAGTTGACATAAGTGATTTGACACTTGTGCTTTAACTAAGGATTGAGGTTTGATCATTGGCTTCTGAACGGAGTTGTCACTACAAGTATCGCTTTTTATTATATATAAAAAATAATTATTGTCCTAAAGTCATAAGTAGCATAATTTTTTATTAGTTGTGTAACTTATTTCTGAATTCTTTTAGACGAAAATAAAACTCTTTCTCTTTATACACACACATATACATAAATATTCTAAGAAATGTGGTATATTTAATTTTTTTAAATTAATTTCATGTAAATTAAAAATCAACAAACATTTATTTATTTAATAGTTGTAAATAAATATTATTATATTCTTATTAGGAAACAATTCTAGTGGGTGCCTACTTTTTTTACATATATAAATCTAGCATTTATACTGTGCATTCTTTGAGTAATGTAAAATGATGTATGAACGCTATTAGACACTTAGAGAGATAGAAATAGAAGGGAGAGAAATGTAGATATGATATGTGATATGATGTCTAAAAAGAGATACAGAAAAATAGTATCAATTAAGTGTATATTCCGAGCATATTTTGTATTGCCACCAGTAGTAATACCCACAACTGTCATCACCACTATTAGTAATAGTACTACTGGTGGCAATATATCATCATTATCAATTGAGTGAACTCTTATTTCAGGGGATAGAAAATATTACAGCAGCTTCCTAATGATTGACATTGTTGTGACTTATGATAAATAAAATTCATTGATTTCTTCTTTCAGGTTTCAAGATATCAATCAGGGGACTTGTTCAGCCGTCTGACGTAATTAAACGCTGTGTTCTTAGTCGGAACCCAATTTTAGCTGTTAGGTATGATTTTATCTTGTTGTGAAAGATACATTGTTTCTATTTCTAAAGCATATTGATTCCATTTGGATGTGTTGTCTTTGATTTTTAATATATAGTTCATTTTATACCTTCTTTTGTGAAGTTAATTTTTAATTTATATCTTCTAACTAATGAATTCAATATGTGATGATCTATGCCGATTTTCTCTATGATAAGAATGATGTTATCACTTCTTTCAGGTATGCATGTCTCCTTCCCCATGCAGAGATATTGTTCTGCAATATAATATCAGAATTTGGCAAAAGGAGGGATTTAGCTTCTGCTTTGAAAGCATACGAGCTGTCGAAGAAACACGTGAATACTCCGAATATGTACCTATACCGCGCAATAATTGATGCTTGTGGTCTATGTCGTGATTACATGAAATCTAGGTACATATATGAGGTATTTTCTAAGGAAGTTTACATTGATTCACTTCAACTTGTTTTAAAGCAATTCAAAGTTTGCATATATGAGTTCTGCATTAGTTTTATTCCCCTACGTGTAACTCTTATGATACAATGCCAATTACTTACAAGTTACAAACCCCCATGTTTATGCGCTCTTTTGCTCTTGCTCCTCTTAAATGTAGAGCTATGCTATTACTGATTATGAACACTGCATTGGATTAATTGACATTTTAAATTAAAAGGTTTTAGAAGAATGCAGTTAATTGGTTGTGAGATTATAGCACAGATAGATAGTAAATCTTTTAGCACAAGTGTGTTGCACAATAAGGATTATTTTATTGATTCCTACTCATAAATGTTAACCTCTCAGTCACCACGGTTTAGTTGAATATGAAGCAGTAAAGGACAACATTCAAGCACAAGAATCCTGTTGCATGGGAAATGAGAAGAGTTTACTTGAGGGTTGGCATTATTGATTAAAAAATCAGTACTACCTTGATAAGTATTATTGGGGATCCGACCCTCAGAAACTAACTATTAAGAGGGGGAAGCAAACATTTAAATACTCCATCGAGCGTTCCATACTACTCAATGACGGACTTAGGCACCCCATAATACTCAATTCCTATCATACAGTTATAACTACTAGAAAAGTAATAAAGCTTATATTTTGAAAAATGTGTATTGAACTTCTCAAACTTACGTCAGCATATAGAGATCAAATCATATTATAATTTTATGTGAATTTAATTTCGATTCACTGACTAAGCCTTTACCATATAATGCAATTTTGACGCTCTGTAGCTTGTGTTAGCATAATGGTTTTATAGGATAGTCCATAGTAATTAAATTCTGTCCGAAACTCTGCACACCATATTGAATTCACTGCACGACAAATAAAGTACCTACTTCTCTTTAAAGGGATAGTAATCTAAAAAAATGATGAACTGCATGCCTACATGAACCGTGTATACTTATGCTCTCTTGGTGATATGGGGATAGTCTATCTAGTTTTAAATTTTTTATTTCTCTTCACAGCCCCTAAATTTGTGAAAAAGTGATATGCAATGACAGTGAGGGAGAGATGTTCTCCTCAGGCTAGGGATACAGAAACTGTAATTAATTTTTAATTATGTTCTGGCATACTCAGTAATTTTGGCTTCACATGTTTCCTAAAATGGCACTCTCCTAGAATTTCAAAATATGAAATATGACTGTTCTGATAAATAAATACTGGGCTAGTGGTAATAATGTTGGCTGACAAGCTCAATACAAGTTTTTGTATTATTTATTCACTTCTCTGATGTGTATTATAGCATTTACATACACAATTTCTGGTGCAGGATTTGCTTAATCAGAAGATCACTCCAAATATATACGTTTTCAACAGCCTCATGAATGTGAATTCCCATGATCTTAGCTATACATTAAATCTATATCAAAATATGCAGGTAACCCTTGCTCCCCTCAAATATCATTGTCATATGCACATATACACACATGTCAAACACACAAAGAAGAAAAAGGCAGAATTTCAGAACAGAGATATGCATTCATGCATATATTTTTAATGAAAACTTCACTTGTCTTAACAATTCTTGTTTTCTCACAATAATTTTAATGTGTTGAAGAAACCATATTGACCGAGTTATGTCTATACCATTGTCGTTTGATATCCCTTAAAAATGAGAAAAAAAAGACTAATTAGATTTTCTTCTGCATAACTTGACATATTAATTGACAGCATATACTTTCATTTTCATGCCAAGAGTTGGCAGGAGCATTAAAGTTTTTCTTCATCTGAGCAAATACTGCATATTGGCTAAATTCCTTCTACAAATCCAGAATCTTGGTTTAAAACCAGATATGACATCTTATAACATCCTACTGAAAGCATGCTGTGTTGCTGGAAGAGTTGATCTGGCTCAAGACATTTATAGTGAACTTAAGCATTTGGAATCAGTGGGACAGCTAAAATTAGATGTCTTTACCTACAGCACGATTATAAAGGTATATTATTGTAGACTCAAAATCACCATAATTTCATTGATATTGCATGGAATCTACAACCTTCTTCACCTCTCTCCAGTGAAGTACTATGTAACAAATTCATATTATAGTACATTTGACATCTCCTGACACCAATTTCAGGTCTTTGCAGATGCGAGGTTGTGGCAGATGGCTCTAACAATCAAGCAAGACATGCTTTCTGCTGGTGTTTCTCTTAATATTGTCGCATGGTCATCATTAATCAATGCCTGTGCACATGCAGGGCTTGTAGAGCAGGCAATTCAGTTATTTGAAGAAATGCTTTTGGCTGGCTGCGAGCCTAATACTCAGTGTTTCAACATCATTTTAAATGCATGTGTTGAAGCTTGCCAATATGACAGGGCTTTTCGCTTTTTCCATTCTTGGAAGGGAAAAAAGATGTTAGGGTCATTTGGTGAAGGCTGCAACAACAATACAGGGCAGGGACTTGTACATAATGTTACTACTATACCAAATGGCATTTCTAATTCACACATCTTGAGTTTTGCTGAGAGGTTCCCTTTCACACCAACTACAACAACATACAATATTTTACTCAAGGCCTGTGGTACTGATTATTACCATGCAAAAGCATTAATCGAAGAGATGGAAACAGTAGGTCTTTCCCCTAATCAAATTAGCTGGTCAATTTTGATAGATATATGTGGAGCATCAGCAAACGTGGAGGGTGCCATTGAGGTAACACTATAATGAATCTAAAATATTTTATATTTCCATAATTTTTTTTGGAAACCTTTTTAGTCAAATTGTATCAGGATTGATGTTTTGGTCACACTGGCACCGGGAATACCATGTGTTTCTTATCATATTTGTAATTTTTTATGGATCACTTGCACTAAAAGAACAGCTATAAAGTATTTGTTAATCTTAATATGATCAATTTTTTCAAATTTTTGGTTGGGTATGAATGGACGTGCAAGCTAAGAGATTATGTACTTAAAACTATTGAGGCATAGAGTGGAGCAGGTAGTAGGAAAACTCTTCTCCAAAATGTTAAAAAGCAAAATATGTACAAGGCAAAATTATAGCTGCAAGATGAATGATAGTGGAACTTCAAAGTTGTCATGTTTAAATTGTAGCCATGGAAAGTGATTATGGGACCATTCTTGCACACTTACCATGAAATCATATTCCAGCTGACTTCCCCTAGTGGGGCAAAGCTTTGTTGTCGTTGTTGTTATTTATTACCGTGAAGTCATAATGTCATATTCCATAAAAAACCATACTTCAAAATATTCACTGCGAAATAATTTTCTGCCTAAATATTGATGTGCAGAGAATACATATTATTGCTCTTAGCTTATTCATACAATGCTCATGCATTTAGTTCTCTGATGAGGTGATTATGTTTCCCATGCAGATTTTGAAAAACATGGGTCATGCCGGAATTAAACCGGATGTTATTGCATATACAACAGCCATAAAGGTCCAAATCTATTATGTAGAATGAGCACATTTTATTTTGTGAAATTACCACGCTTTAAAATTATATGGTCTCTGACACAAGGGAACTTTTCCTTCTTGTTCACAGGTTTGTGTTGAAAGTAAGAATTTTATGCACGCGTTAGCATTATATGAAGAAATGAAAAGCTACAATATACGTCCAAATTTGGTGAGTGTCCAGTGACTCTAGTTGTTACATGCACAAATGGTAAATTTAGATAGCCCTATCCATAAACTCAATGCAACTTGGATAAGGCGGCAATATTCTACATCAATAAAAGCCAACTAAAATATAAGTAGAATGGTTGAAATATCTACTCATGAAGAAAAGAAATGATAGACAATGCATAATACAGTAAATTTCTGAAAATAATGGAAATGGAAACTTTCATCATTATCGTCGTATCTATACTGATTTTGTTAATTACCTCTCAGATAACATACAACACACTTCTGAAGGCACGCAGTAAATATGGCTCCCTACATGAGGTGCAACAATGCCTGGCTATATACCAGGATATGCGAAAGGCAGGGTATGTTAGCTTTACTCGGATCACAGATAACTTGAACAATTTATCTTTTCCAAGTTATGTGTATCCATGTACACCTTGTTTGTTCCATTTTAAATCACATGTTCACAACTTTTGTAACATATTTGGATGTTTGTGAGATCACTACTTAATGGTTTCAAATTTCAAGTATAATTCTGAATTACCTATGCCCAGCAAGGTTTGTATGTTATTTCAAGCTCTATATGCACTTAAGTGCATACGTAAAGTAGTCTACTGCTGATGCTACATTCATAATGTTAACTTTGGTATGGCTGATCCTATTCAATATTGTTTCTTTTCTATTAGGCCCCGATATGATTTTATCAGTTGTTGCTGCTTCGGTTATAATTTCTCCCATAGTGAATTGGTGGTAAAAGTTTGTTTCTGAGAAGTTGAGATCCCAAATCAATTATATATGCATAGGCAAATTAGAGCTTATAAAGGATCGGGAAACCCCCATCTCATGAGCTATCTTTTGGGGTTGCATTAGGTTCAATTCAAATTCAAGATTTTATCAGAGCCCCTATCATTGATATGATGCTGGGTCATCTTCACCTGTCCAAAAGTATGCCTGGCCTCACAGCTTTCCCAATTCAATATAAAAAATGGTCCTACGAGCTTCATACTTCAGATGTCCAATATTATGCATAAGAAGTGTTTAGATCCTACATCAACTATAAATATTATCAAAGTAGAGCCTTATAAAAATTTGGACAATCTTCATCTCATAAACTAGTTTTTGGTATTGAGTTTTGCGCAACCCAAACTCAAGATGAGATGATATGCTTTACTGAAGTGATACCTATACCATGATCCTCTTAGGTCTCCTTGAATTTAAAAGGAACAGGAATCCCTCATTGTCCAAGGAAGAAGAGGGGATTCTGATTCTATTCCTTTACTTCCATTGTTCTCATGGTACACAATATTACGAGTTCCAAAACATTTTAGCATACAAAGGATTGAACAGAAGGATGTGATTCAGGACTATCTTGTATGTTTAAGGGAATGACCAGAATATCCTTTGACACCAACATCGCTTCAGTTTCAAACTAAATAACTTGATGTATTGCAGGTATAAACCCAATGACTGCTATCTGGAAGAATTGATTGAGGAATGGTGTGAAGGAGTGCTACAAGATAACAGAGATATTCAAGGAGAATTTTCTTCCAGCAATAAATCTGAATTAGAGAGATCCCAAAGTCTACTTCTTGAAAAAATTGCAGCTCATCTGTTAAAGAGGGTAGCTGACATCCTAGCAATTGATGTTCAAGGTCTAACAAAGGTGCCTATAAATTCCTCAGCTAGTATTTGTCATAGAACTGTCTCAACTCTAGCACGGTTTAAAGCTACATTTTTGTTTGTAGAAATGCTAGAAATCCTATCTTTTCAAAATGGTATTAAGTATTGTGTGAATTTCATGTTAGTCCCACTAAATTGGGACTGGAACTCATTAATCATAATTTAGTGAGTCTTACATGAATTTCAGTCAATAATAGAATGTAGGTTTAATTATTCATTTAATCCTCATTGTTATAAAATTTTACGTTTTGATCTTTATGCTTAAAAATGATTCATTTTAATCCCAACAAATACTATTTGAATCGCTATACATATAATTTTAATCTCTTTTAGTTCTCACTGTTTAAAGTCATGGGGACTAAAGGAGATTAAAAAAAGTATGTATACGGACTAAATGAATGATTTTTACGTGTAGGCACTGAAAGGTAAATTTGTTCAACTATAAGAGGACCAAATGAATGATTTTACCTAGAATGTATTGCCAGCGTTTTTTTGTTTTTTTTTTTAATTCCAGATTTCAGCAATTCATTTATTTCCTTATTATTTCTTGATTTTCTGTCAGGACTCTCAAATTTATAAACTAAGCAATATTTTGTTAGTTACATTTGATTTGGAAAATTCTTGAAAGTCTTTTTGTTTGCAAACCAACGTTGTCAACAGGTGGAAGCTCGTTTGGTTGTTCTTGCAGTTCTTCGGATGATCAAAGAGAATTACAGTTTAGGTATGAACGGGAAATTTTAGCCATATAATGCTACAATGCCATGTTACATGGTCTTTTGTCCACATAAGTATTCATCTTCATATAGAAAGGAAGCGGGTGGAAACACCAAAAAAAAAAACATGTAACTAAATATAAACTCATAGTTGGCATTTGTGGATGCAGGACATTCAATAAATGATGATATCTTGATCGTTATAGGAGCTACTAAAGTAGACGAAAATCTGTCTAAACGCATATTAGAAGTGCAAGAGGCCATGATAAAACTTCTTAGAAATGAGTTGGGGCTGGAAGTTTTTCCTGCGAGAACCAGATTAGCACTAAGTGACACACCAAAGTTAAAGCACCCCAACCTTACAAATCTCAAAATAGAAGCACTACCAGGAGATGATGCATTATCCACATCAATGGGGTTTCAGACTAGGAGACCTGCAATTCTAATGAGGTTGAAGGTTACCAGAAAATCATTATACAGTTGGTTGCACAGGGAGTAAGCGTTGAATAGTTCCCTAACAAATTACAGGAATTTTGTACAAATCATAGGTAAGATATGCCATTTCCCCCTCCCAACTCTGTATATATTGTATCTCGCTGTAGCTTCCCATGTATCTGTAATCAAAATAGCTGTAAACTAATGAATGATACCTAGTGCCCTGGAATCAAATCTTGTAATGAGCTATTTTCAATGTTTCTGTTCAGTTGTACCTGCCATCATAAAGTTGCCATTTTGGTTTTTCAATTCAGGATCACAAACAAGATTAAGAGAAACTGAAGGAGTTAAAAAAGTATTGTTCTAGAACGTGTTAAAATTAGCACCAACTCCCACGCTTCTTTGAACACAATTATGAATAAAAGTCCTAACAAACAAAACTAATTTAAAAAGCGGAACTGAAAAGGTTTGGATGCTAAACATTGCTTTTTATTAATGAAAGTGATTAAGAAAGTCTGTTAAGTCCAGCACATTCCATCGCAAACTGGAAAATGAAATAAAGTGCTCAATGAACCTATTCCTCCATTCCATCAGTAGGAACAACATAATAGAAGGATCCACCTTCTTATGAAATGAAAGGAAAATTATTATGTACAAGACTTAAATAATCGATAGAATCTTAAGTTAACAGCCCATAGTAATAGGTTCCAAAATGTGAGTTTTCTTTGGATAAATGGCGGGTAATAACGTTATTTTTTAACCGAAACTCAAGAAAAGCCACTCGGCATAAGCAGCAGCTTACATATGATGTACGATGCAGTATGTAGTATGTGGCTACCACTTCAGGAAGCAGGATACATAAAGCAGAGAAAGAGGGGCTTCCTCTTTTTCTTGCTTCACAAGCAACATGCTTTTAAGATATCTTCAATTTCTGGGTCATCTCCTGCTTCTTTGTCCTGCTCACATGAACATATTCCACATAATGATATAAGAAAAATGTATATATGCCATAAATATTATGTTCATTGACACTAACTGCTGTCAAGTAACAAGTAGCAAGGAATAACATACTTTGTGAAGGTATGAGATGTTATTTTTACCCGGGCCTGCAACTATAACTCCTCCTTGTTTCCTGCCACAATGTCAAATATAGAGGACTTGTTTAGAGAATTCAGCTATGCACAAAAGAGAAAACATGATCCTGTCAAGCCTCAATGGGCTGGAGAAATCCTGTTAGAAAAACTAGAAAATATATCTCAAAATATATTTATTGTATTTTAGAATGTCTTGGAAGATATAGTATAAGATAATTTATATACCAGCCTCCTCTGGTAACAGTATCCTTTTCAAATGAAAGCTTCCAATCTTGTCGATAACCTTCCATATATAACTGTATTATCTTAAGACCTGCCTGCAGTGTAACAGCTGAAATTGACATGGAATATTCTTTGTACAATTAAAAAAAGTCTCAATATATACCATTCAGTCACTGGTGTTTTATGCATTCTTTTAAATAAAATATCTGGAGGTGTGTGACTTACATTGGGGGTAAATGTGGTTAAAACTCCAGAAACAAATTGCAAGGCCTCATATGACGAGTGAGTGGGGTCCGCATATATTTCTAGAAGAGGTAACAGAGTTATGTCAAAGTGCTGATATAAGATGGATAAATTACGAAAACTAGAACAAGCACAAGGTTATCTGCAAAGCACCTCCTGGAAATTTTGATTGCTCGGCAAAGGATTTGGCCTGTACCAACATATGGTATTAGCAACACATTCCAGCAAATTCAGATGATAAGAGAAAGAAGAAATCAATAATTGGGAGCATTGCACCGAGAGTTATATCTAGTGAACATTAGTGGTTCCACTTAAAATACAAAACCAGACTCCAATTGAAGAAGATTACCAAGCAATCACTTATAATCTTTATGACTATAAATTAAAGCTTGTGAAAAAATGTTTGAGAGGACTTAGGTTTAATGAACCTTGCCAATAAAATGATGGATGCAGTACAAGAAAATACAGCATCCAAAGAAGACAACAAAATCTAACCCAACAGACCTCATAAAAAAGTACAGATATTCACCATCATTTCTTCTGATATACCTGATCAATGCTCCCAGGTCCAATCAATACAAGCACCACACCAGATGCATCCATTATATCCTGTTGGCAGAACACACCATATTAGTAGACATGCAAATCTTGCTTTCTATGTTACCACTAAACATTTACCATGAAATGTGATTCCTCCAGCTAAAACTTTTCATTGCAAACTATCTTTTAGAAAAATGACTCATGTTTTGGCCTTCCACCTCGTGGTAAGGATTGGGGAGGATATCTTCAGTCAGAACTAGTGAATTAAAATAAAGATTACACCAAAAGGAAGCCATCCAAAGTCCAGACATTCGTCATATGAAAGGGGACAAAAACCATGAATCATGTTTGGACCAGCATTTTGAATAAAGACGCATATTTAGTGGATACTATAAACTCAAAACCAAGAACCAAAATAAACTTCTAAGACTAGGTACCAAAAGCAACGTCCGAACTTCTGACAGTAATCAAACGAGTCTTCGTTAAGGTGGAAGCTTATTAGAACATAAAACAATTGACAAAAGAACAAGAGAAAAGAGAAATAACAACGGCAGAAAACTTCACCTTCTTGGATGCAAGATAATCAGCTCTTTTGCGGCACAACACGCACCTGTAAATTTATAGATAAAAAGGAGCACAAGTTATTGTTAAGCAACTGATAAACACGAGTTACCACGCATAATAACTTAATTTGTGTAGTAAATATGATAAAATCACCCAAAGTGGCGTGCAAATGCCACAACTGCTTTCCTATCTTTCCACAAGTCAGAAATTGGAATATCGTTTCCTTTCAAATCAAACACTTTCACGGAATCCAAAGAACTTGTGGCATCCTCACTCAACACGGGAGACTCTACTCCTGTTCTCACACACCCAAACAATTAACCTTTAAAGAGTTTGAGTGAGATACATGTGTGTATATATATATATATATATTTTACAACTTACACTGTTAACTAATTAGAACTTATCATAAATTTTAAAGCAATTATTACAAGATTCAATAATATTACAGGACAATATATTCAAACAGACGGTGCATTCTAATTAAATTAATCTGATATTGGTCTATGATATCTTCAACAGTTTTAGTGCAATCAAAATTGACAAGTGGCTACTTCTTTAGATGCTATTTCAGAAACTTATCTTTTTCTTTACTTCACAAAGAGAAAAGAGTGAAGATTGAGACAAAACTTGCCTGCAGAGCCAGAAGCAAAGCGTGTGGTTGTTGCATGGTTTTGAGTTGTCAAGAGTTTGGGAAGATTCTTGCAATATATTGGAAGGTTTTGATGCAGTGAAAGGGTGGGATGTAGATGCAGGCAACAGTGAGTTGTGGTTCTGTTAAGGTGAAGAGAATTTGACACAAGAGTTGTAGAAAGAGATGCCATGGAACACGGTCTCAGGAAGCAGAAAATGAAAACTATTCCTTCTTTCTGTTTGTTGCATAGCAAACTGAACGTCATGTGAGAGAAACAACTAACGTGGCATGTTCTGTGGCTCAAAATTTCTCATCAAACACGTGGACACAAATAATTTTTCCACTTAAGTTACGTCTAATAATGTAAAAGATGCATTGAGTTGCAATTAAAAACGCAAAACTAGTACTATTAATCACTTTTTTATTTTTAAAATTATTTATATTTGCATTTACATATTATAAAGTATGACTACTTGTAGAATATGATTATAAGGGTCTCGCTTATTAAAACCAAATAGTTGTGCACTAATTACCGTATATTGGACACAAAAGAAAACACTCTCACTTTGTCTAATAAGAAATTCACAATTTTAATCTATTTTTTGCTTTTCTTAAGAAGTTATCCAATTAGTTACTTTTATAAGAAAAATAGATAGCTTAAATAATGATTAATTGTGTGAAAAAATAAATTTTAAAAGATTAAAAGATAAAAGGTTAATTATTTTTAATCCAGGAGTCCATTTTATGCAAGATAAATAGATAGACAAAAAATATGCTCGTATCTTCTAAAATATTCTTCCCAAAATTTATTTCTTGATGTATCACATGAGAAAATATCATGTGCCAATTTGATATATATTAAACATATTATTTTTATGATAACTATCTTAAAAATAATATAAATATTTTAATTAATCAATAATACAATTTTTACAGTAACCGCATATGTAAGATTTTTTCTAAAACTATTATTTTTCATTATTTTAATTATGATGTAATAAGAATGATTAACGGTAAATAAATGATAAATAAGAACACCCCTTAAATTAAGAAACAAAACAATCACCGGCCAACATCAATGTTTAAAAAACAATGATTACTAGTAACTAACGAAAATACAGATCTAACTGTTATTCTTAAAAGAATGAGCTGTCTAATTGTTTCAAAATAAAATTTCTTTAATTATTTATTTTGTTAAATAAATAAATTATTTTTTATTTATTGAAAAATAAAAATTTTCAATTAAAAGATGATATTAAAGAAAATCACCAATCTTATATAATAATATATATTCAAAAAAAAAAATAGTCAATTTAATCATAAATCTATATTCTAGTATATTATTTTCTAAATTAAAAATTTTATACAAATTATCGGAGAAATTTAGAATTCTATTATCCTTAAAAATAACTATTTTTATTTTTATTTTTAAATATATCATTGTTGCATATCAATTAAAATTAAGTCTACTTAAAATAAAAAAATTAAAACTTACAAAACTGTCCTTTCTGGTATCCGAGCCTAAAGCAAAAACTGGAAACTAAAAGGACAGTTTTGTCCATAAATACCCAAGAAGAGTTGTGCGAACATCTCTCTTCCATCTCTCAAACTCAAACTCTTATACTTAAGGAAATAAAAACCCTAAAGGAGAAAGTAGAAGAGCCTTATAAAATCATTAATAATCTAATTCTTGATATAAATAGATTAAAACAAACAAACAAACGAAAGACTTGAAAGTCTGTTAGCCACATTAATAGGTGACAACAACTTAGAAAAAATTTCTTTACAACTTAACAAATTAAAATTGGGACCATCTAGTTCCAATAACACAAATACCAACTTTATCTTGGCCAAACCTAGACCAAAGAAATCATGAGTAGAATACCTACCACTACAATTCCTTTCACAGGAACTTCACAAACAGTTTCCGGACACACCCAGCGTTCAGAAACAATAAATCAAAACCCAAGTTTCCTAGACAGATTACTTAGAAGAACTAACCAAAACTCTAGGCAACTAGAAGAAATTGTTGATATTAATAATAACATTGACATAAGCACAAATGATAGGATTAACTCATTAAATCCTAGACAAATTTACAATTTAAACTGGCTATCTACAGATAGGACTAGTTTATACAGATATAGGAGACAAGATGATTTTAACCTCCCAGATAATCAACATCAAATTATCAGGTTAATCTCAGAACAAACAGGTAGACAACTCCTGGCAACCAGGAGAAGATATGTTCACCTAGGTCTCATAATGATAGGAA
>Ga0209489_100718_pt1 | contig 65160 bp, 37 predicted proteins | sample SiratrowhiteBW_FD_187527 | JGI IMG/M metagenome (GOLD analysis project Ga0209489, IMG submission 187527) | Root nodule microbial communities of legume samples collected from California, USA - Siratro white BW (SPAdes) (version 2) | ecosystem: Host-associated > Plants > Roots > Nodule | place... | reverse complement strand
TATATATATATATATTATGTTTTCCTTAACATAACTCATAAGTATATATGTTATGATTATTCTTTTAATTCAATTTATGCATTATCTTTGACAATATATGTGTTCACATTGTTTCTTGCTTATCATTTAATCAATTTTTGTTAAGTATTTTTTATTATAAAAAAACTTAAATTATTGAGACCTAAAATGGTCTAATCTTATAATTTTTAACAATAACAAATATTAAACAAGTTTTATATATAATGTGTGTGTGAGCTCATCAAATTCTCTAGTAATAAATTATCAATGTTAGTCACTTTATCAATTTTTAAATATCAAATTTTGAAACAATGTGAATTTGGTTTTGAACAAAAGCTCTAGGATTTTAACCAATTAAAACCTTGTTTTAATCAGTTAAAATGTTTAAGTTATTTTCCAATACGGCTATGAATATTTCAAGAAGTTAAATCTCACTTCAATCAATTGACATATCTTAATTTTTCATTTAAACTAAGGAAAACCATGTGTAAACTTTTAAAAACAATTTTGGCACATAAAATATCAATATCAAGCATTAGACCCATAATCGTAAGAATTACAACTTAACACAAAATTAACTATAGGATAAACTCTTCAACACATCCATCGTTAAATCCAAGTGATTAAGAGAATCGAATCAACTTAATCAAGTTTGTTTGAATCATTGATGCTAGTAACGAGTACCTAAAATGGTACATGACTAATTTCATATATTTATTATCAGTGTCTCGATTACTACAAGATTGAAGAATGCAACAAAATCTACCACTCCAACCCATATTCCAAATTGGTAACACTTTAAATCCACTGTATGAGGACCCTTACCAACACCCCTATGTAGCTCAAAAGTTCATGGTAAACCACTATGCACACCAAACCAACGACACATCTTAATTATTCTTTTAAGAGTAGAAATAGATGTCAATGTTATTGTTGATTATGGAAGATGTAATTGTTTAGTATCCCTTTGTTCATGTGCAATGTGAGAATAGATTGTAATACACATGTGTAAGGAAGAAAACTCATCCACATTATCTTTTGACACGTGAAAAATAAACTCTAATAACTTTGCATTTACATAGAATTAGACATTAAAATTACATTTAATTTGAGTATTATTTTAATCTCTTTCAAAATTATTGGTTAAAATCCACTACCGTAACAAGCCACACTCAATTGCATCTTGTACAATTATTTAGTATTTTTTCTATTTTGGTGTACTTTTTTCATAATAATACCCAAAATGAGCAAAAAAATATTTATTTACAAAAATGAACAAATTCTGCCAGTTAGGTAGGATTTTATATTAAGAGATCCTTTAATGGAGGCATGATTTCAGGCTGTCAATTACAAGTGACATACTGATTAAAGACATTAATTAAAATCTCATTTCTTTCTAAACTCATTTCTCTACAACCATTTTTTATTTATTTGACACTATATTTATTATGTTTAACAATTAAAAAAATAATAAAATTAACAAAACTGTAACAGAACAATTAAGATAAATAAATTTATTTTAATTTAAAATAAAATAATATAATGATAATAATAAGAAGAAGAATAATTTTAATTAAATTCATATAAATTTAATTTAAATAATAATAATAATTTAATGATTATTTTTGAAGAAAAAATAATAGTAATAATATTCTAACAAATTTAATTAAAATAATAATAATAATAATAATAATAATAATGATTATTATAATTATAATATATTAATTTTATAAATAAAAAAATAAAATTTAATAATATAATATCAACTATTTTATCAATTGATGATGGTGATTTATTATAATTTGATAAATAGTTCATACTATAATGTTTAGAATGTCTGTTCATGGTCTCTTTCCTGATAGGTGAAACATTAATGATAAATATTATATTATTAAATATTATTTTATTTATTTATAAAAGTTATTATATTATTATTATTATTATAATCATTATTATTGTTATTATTTTAATTAAATTTGTTAGAATATTATTACTATTATTATTATTTCTTCAAAAATAATCATTAAATTATTATTATTTAAATTAAATTCATATGAATTTAATTAAAATAATAATTCTTCTTATTATTATCATTATATTATTTTATTTTAAATTAAAATAAATTTGTTTATTTTAATTATTTTGTTATAATTTTGTTAATTATTATTATTTAATTATTTTTTTAATTGTTAAACATAATAATATAGTGTCAAATAAATGAAAAATAGTTGGAGAAAGATGAGTTTAGGAAGAAATAAAATATTTTAATTGATGTTTTTAATTGAAATCGTTATGTCACTTGAAGGATTTTTTAATGTAAAATTATATCTAGATGGCAGAATTTACCTATTTTAGTAATTAAATATTTTTTTGCCAATTTTGGAAATTATTATAAAAAGATACACCAAAATGGAAAAAAAAACCCAATTATTTATTTATTTTTATCTAATTTACAACAAATTTTAGAAAACTACATTTGACGAACATTACATTGTAATTGTTTTACACTAACACATTTTGATCATTAAGTAGTTTGTGAGCTTGATCCAAATACCTCCACAAAATTGAAATCAAATATCTGATTTTAATGTTCAGCCAAAATTGTTCCAATAAAAAACCTCACAGTATATGACATAACGCATGTGGCTCCAAAATCAGACACCTTAACAAAAAGTAATCTTTATTATTGTAATAAAAATATTGTGTAATCAAATTTTTATTTTTCACATTTCTTTCCAAAACACTTAACTTTCATCAAAATTAACACACATTTTCACAATTTAATTAAGTTATACTTAAGAATATCACAAATTAAATACATGATTGTACTGGTTGCGGTAGATGAATTGTTCATTAATTGACACAATAGTCATTGAATGACATATTCACACCCATAAGCAATTCTGCAATTTGCTTAATGTCCTTTGTGATCATGGAAGTCATCTATTTATGAAATAACCATTAAATAAATTAATACGCGTCATTACTAGATTAATGGTCGTGTCATTATTGTTTACAAACGAGGAATCCTATAATTTAAGAAATTTAAAGAATTTAATCACGTAATAACCACTATTTTCTTTCTTTTTACATCTTTATTTATAATTATTAATTAAACTTATTCCTTTTGGTTCTACAATTTACGTTAGCTTCGCATATTTCAAGTCACTAAAAATAAAATACAATTTTTATTAATAATTATTACATCAAATATTTCATTTACACCAAATTAAAGTTAACTTAACTTTCGTATTTTAAAAATATTACTTAATATTCATTATCATCACTTTAATTTATTTTATACTAAATTTTGTGTGTAAACAATTATTAAGATACCAAATTTTATTATAACTTTAATTTAATTTAAAGATATTTTATATTAATTTATATTATATTATTTAATTTTTGATTTATTTTAACATTTAATTTTACTTATTACTACTAATATGAACAATGCTTAATTTTTTTTCTAGTCTAACGACTTATTAATTAAAACTATTACTAAATTATTTCAATACTTTATATAATTATTTCAATTTATGTAAAAGTATTCATTAAAATATTTTTGTTAATTCATTTAATTAATATACATGGGTAAATTTTATTTTAAATTTACTATTTTAGTATAATACTAAGTTATTTATATGAAATTCTTTATATTTTACTATTTAAATTATTTTAAATTTAATTCATTGTTAAAAAACAAATATAAATATAAATTTTTAATTTCAAACTACTACTTAAATGTTTTAAAGATTTTCTACATTCTATTGTATTCTTTAAAAGTTTAAAATATTTTCTTCGAATTTATTTGATCGATAATCATCTTGTCTTATATTTCTTTGCATTTTATTATGTTTTATTAAAATTTTCTATCAATCACTTACACCATTAATAAATGATATTCTCTTTGCAACTATATTTTATTACATTATTATCTTCAACAATTATTATTATTATTATTATTATTATTATTATTATTATTATTATTAACTTTATAAATATGATTAAAACACTACCCAAAATAAATAATAGTTATCTTGATAGAAAATTAAAAGTTTTTCTTATAATATTATAAAATTAACGAAAAAATTATAATTATTTTTATATACTCATTTTGATAAATTTAATATAAGTTTTAATAATATTTTTTCATTTAAATAATTATTATAATAAATAATTCTTATAATAAATAATTCTTAATTTTAGTTTTATTTTTTATTCTTGTAAAAACAATTACATACACGTACACGTAGAGACCTGCATGTCCTTCTACCAAATATTAATAAAATAATTTATATTAAAAATAAAACTGAACAACAAGAATTAATATTTTCCTTTATTTAAATATTTTTTATTATTTTATTATTTAAAAGGTAAAAAAATATAAATATAATTCACTATTATTTATTTTCATTTTTATGTTTTATTTTAAAATTTTTCATTTTCTAATCTTGAAAAAATAAAATGAAAATAAAAATTGGTTCAGACATAACCAAATTTGGATTGATGAATGGCAACCAGAATTTGGTTACTGATGGAGAGTAATTGGGTTTATTTAAGTTTATTTTGGGATTTTTTTTAAGATTAAAAGGAAAATTTTCTTTCATTGCATATATAGTTATTTTGTTTAAAGCAGTGATGTAAAGCAATTAAAGAAGGGAAAAATGATACTTTGACACTGCATTTTCTCTTACTTTCGTTTGACACTCCGTTGTGGCATGTGTTGTCCTGCGTGACAATGAAAGAAAAAACGCAGTTGTTTTTGGCATTCCACCCCTGAGACACATGTGTGTGTTCCAAAATTACAAATAACGAACTACTTATTTGAACTAAGCTAACCACTTAGTGTTTTCACCCCTCAGACACGTGTGTGTTCCAAAACTACACACAGCGAACCACTTATTTGAACTAAGCTAACCACTTAGTGTTTTCACCCCTCAGACACGTGCGTGTTCCAAAACTACACACAATGAACCACTTATTTGAACTGAGCTAACCACTTAGACCTTCCACTCCTAAGACACATGTGTGTGTTCCAAAGCTACACACAACGAATCACTTAGGTGAACTGAGCTAACCACTTAGACATTCCACCCCTGAGACACATGTGTGTGTTCTAAAATTACACATAGTGAACCACTTATTTGAATTGAGTTAACCACTTAGTGTTTTCACCCCTCATACACGTGTGCGTTCCAAAACTACACACAGTGAACCACTTATTTGAACTGAGCTAACCACTTAGACATTCCACCCCTGAGACACATGTGTGTGTTCCAAAATTACACACAGCGAACCTCTTATTTGAACTGAGCTAACCACTTAGTGTTTTCACCCCTCAGACACGTGTGTGTTCCAAAACTACACACAACGAACCACTTATTTGAACTGAGCTAACCACTTAGACCTTCCACTCCTGAGACACATGTGTGTGTTCCAAAACTACACACAGCGAACCACTTAGGTGAACTGGGCTAACCACTTAGACCTACCACCTCTGAGATACATGTGTGTGTTCCAAAATTACACACAGCGAACTACTTATTTGAACTGAGCTAACCACTCAGACATTCCACCCCTGAGACACATGTGTGTGTTCCAAAATTACACACAACGAACCACTTATTTGAACTGAGCTAACCACTTAGTGTTTTCACCCCTCAGATACGTGTGTGTTCCAAAACTATACATAGCGAACCACTTATTTGAACAAAGCTAACCACTTAGACCTTCCACTCCTGAGATACATGTGTGTGTTCCAAAACTACACATAGCGAACCACTTAGGTGAACTGAGCTAACCACTTAGACCTACCACCCCTGAGACACATGTGTATGTTTCAAAATTACACACAACGAACCACTTATTTGAACTGAGCTAACCACTTAGACATTCCACCCCTAAAACACATGTGTGTTCCAAAATTACACATAACGAACTACTTATTTGAACTGAGCTAACCACTTAGTGTTTTCACCCCCTCAGATACGTGTGTGTTCCAAAACTACACAAAACGAACCACTTATTTAAACTGAGCTAACCACTTGGACCTTCCACTCTTGAGACACATGTGTGTGTTCCAAAACTACACATAGCGAACCACTTAGGTGAATTGAGCTAACCACTTAGACCTACCACCCTTGAGACACATGTGTGTGTTTCAAAATTACACACAGCGAACCACTTATTTGAACTGAGCTAACCACTTAGACATTCCACCCCTGAGACACATGTGTTCCAAAACAACTGCGTTTTCTCTTTCATTGTTATGCGGGACAGCACATGCCACGTTAGAATGTCAAACGGAATTAAGAGAAAATACAGTATCAAAGTATCATTTTCCTAAAAAAAAATATTTTAATGACATTAAATTATTGATGACCATGTGGCTCGTCTCATTCGCCATTACTGTCTCATTTTTTCTTGTGCTATTTGGTCTTTCAGCGACCCATCCATCCATTATAGCACGGTCCCAACAGCACCTAACCTGCTAATCAAATCTGCAATTGCGCAGATCCACCATTCCTATGTCTCTTGTGTTTTTCCTTTATTTCGTTTATTTTTTATAAATTAAAGGTTAAATAGTCATATGGATATATTTTATTTTTAATATAAAAAAATTACAATTTTAGTAAAAAAATTAATTCTACTAATTTTTGTTTGAAATTAATAAACAATAAAATAATTCAATATGTGTTTATTTTTATAATTATAATAATTATCAAAAATTTATGATTAATATATAATTAATTTTTTTTAAAATATTTTTTTATTTAAAAATATTTTTTATTTTAAAATAATTAATATGAATGCGTTGAGTTTTTCTTTAATAAATATATAAAATAATTATTATATTAAATGTGTATTGAATTATCTTAATCAATAAAAGAATTTAAATAAAATAAAATAAAAATAAATTTTAATATTAAAATCACAATCTTTTACTGTATTAAAATTAAAATTCATTAATTCTTATTATATTGAAACTACTGTTTAACCTAAGTTAAATTTTGGAGATGAAAATTTAGAATTGAGCAAAATACCAAGTAACTATATAAATATATTATTAGAGTCATGAGTCATTGTCATTTCATCCCATTTCGTTGAAAAGTTTCAATTTTTATAAAATCTTTTTCTGTCCAACACATTATTTATTTAATGTACTTATCAGAGTAAGTTTCTCCATTCTTATCTCTCTTCTTCTATACCTTTTCTACACAACTTTAAATGTTATTTTCTAAAATATCACAATTATCATCATACAATATTTTCCTCTGTGTATATTAAGAAATAAAGTTGGACGAATTCAATTTGTTTTATGACAACGATGGACCGATTTCTCTTCATTCCGTTTTTTTTAATTAATAAATATAGTATTAAAAGAATAATTATAAATTATAAATGATATTTTTTCTCTAAAAATTTTGGTTATATTTTTCGTCCAGTAAATTAAAATTATTCTTGTACTCTATAAATTTAAAATAGGTTTTCTTTCTTTTAATTTCTCGTCAATAATAACATTGCACTCATTGTTGATATTACTAATAATATCTCTGTCAGTACAATACATGGCGAATTTTTTTAAAATTTTTCGGCCAAAATTATTTTTGTAAGTTTTAAAATTTTCTCCGAATTTTATTTACTCTCTCAATTTTTAAAAATATTTAGTCCTAAGATTTTAAAGCAGTTTTTATAAGTCTTCTAGTTTAGAAATAATTTAATTAATTTTCAAACTTAGGGTTGTTGAAAATTTGTTGACACAACCAACACGTGTTTAATTTGATAATATAATTTTAAAAGTTTCTGAAATATCTTTCTTAGTTTCCTATTTCTTATTCATTTTCTGTTTATAATTGTGGTATGTGTGATTGTAACTATTACTATAAAGATACGGTCCCTTCTTATCTTCTACATTTTTTTTTTCTTGTGATTGAAATATCTGAATATAATATTTCTTTTTGCTTCAATAGATTTTGGAAAATCATGAGCAAACTAAATTTGTAAAGTTCTAGGTCTAAGTAATTTAGATATTGTCCTAATTTAGTTGCAACAATCTCCTTTTTCTATTATGATAGTCATAAAAAGAGATTATTTGATGAAAAATATATTTTTGATTTTTTTCTTGTGTTGTTCACCTTGAATGTAGAAACAAGAGTAAGTTATACGAACTCATTCAGGTTTTCCCAAATTACATTACCACAAAAATCTTTTAAATTTCTTTTAAACAAGCCTTTCTTTTATTAAAAAAAACTCCACTATTATCCCTTTTACATTACACATGCATCCTTTTAAGTTTTAAAATATAAAGTCTTGTAAAGGAGGTCAGTATAATAATAGAAAAAGAAGATCTGTAAGTATAATTTGAAAAAGTTAGAAATAATATGCATATTATACCACTACAATAAAAATTATGACTTTCCAAATCTTTATATATATATATATATATATATATATATATATATTTGCGCGTGCAAGTAAAGAATAAAAAAAGTAAGTGATTTAGATAAATCACGTATGCATATAAATTTATTGATCATATAAGTTTATAGAAGATTTCAAGAAAAATAATTTATTGATTTTTTTGCCGTTTCTTCCTTTTTCATAGTTTTCAAGTTGTTAATGGATTTTCAGCAAGTGTTATGAGTCCTCAAGTAATATAGTAAATAAGCAGAGTATCGTATCCACAAAGAACAAAATTTGATTGAAAACTGAATATTTATCAATATATGGTGAATAACAGCAAGTAATAATAATGAGTTTGTTTAGGAATTTAAAAACGTAACAATAAAGCAATTAAAAGTGATAAACTTAATAGTAATAAAGGTCTTGGGATTGAATTGTAACTTTCTCTCCTTCCCATACACTCATAATTAAGTAATTATGTCATCTCATTAAATTACCCTTCTGTGCAAATCAAAACATTTTCAATCTAATTTCTCTAGCATTGAAATTCATAGATTAAAATATCTACCTCTATTCTTAGTTACTAGATTAAATTAATCAGCATTAAGAACATTTGCAATGAACAGTCATTACGTTACACTTCATTCCTGAATGTATACATACAATGAATTGAACATTTATTTCCAATTTCAAATAATGCTTTCCAGTCAAAATAAGAAATCTAAGATATACAAATGCTAAACAAAACGTTAACAAAGGTAATTAAATTGAATGACATAAAAATAATATTAAGAGCATGTGAATTTGAGAATTTACATTCAATCACAAGAAGAAGAGAAGTTAGCTACGCATGGTAGCCATGAAATTACAATAGGAAAGAATAAAAGGAAAATTCTTGATAACAAAAGAGCTTCAAGAGATCTTCTAAAAGATACCCCTCCCATGTTCAACCTAGCATCTCTTTTATAAAAGATCCCTACTATCTGTTACAGAGCGGCCGTTATTTCGCACTTCACACCTTCAGTGGCGTTGATGCTTTCGTTCAGAGCTTCTTTCTGATTTAAGTGAGTTTTAGCTCGAGCTTCCCCTTTAGTGTAAGCAAGAAGTCACTTAGAAATCTGTTTTTCTGCTCCTTTCCTTAATTCCAGCGTTTCTCATTCTCTCTTCCTTCGAATCTTACCTAAATCTCAATAACATTTTCTCTTTCCACAACCAAAATGCATTAAACAGAAAAATCAACAATAAAATATCTAACTAAACAAAATCCCTAAAAAACCTATAATTAAAACAGAATCACTGTTAAAAATCCTAACAACTCTATACGTAATTAACCAACAATTAACAGTTATCAAAAGTCTCCCCACTTAGCTTCTTGCTTGTCCCCAAGCAAGACAATAAGAACTCTCAATATCTCATAATTCATGTGCTCTGTTTCTCCTCTTAAGCATTTCTTAATTTCAAGTAATTCACCCACAACTTCATAAACTAGAAATTCCACAATCCAATATTCAAACAACAAAATGCAAGTCATGACAGGATGTTCTCATCTCACACTTCTCACCACTGTTTTCCTCAAAGAAAATGACATATTACTCTCAACCAAAAGCTGCTATTCATTTATCAAACAAATTCACCCTGCAATTTGATAAGTCCGAAGGTCTTCAAAAGGTTGTACCGTGGTTTGGCTACGAAAAAAACTTGGTGTTTCTTGGAACACAAAACATACATATAGTTTCGAAAATCATGGATACAACTTGAATTTAAATTTGGAGAACTAATTGGACTATGAATTCTTCACCACTTTTACTTTCCAGCTGACTGTATCATTCAACATTGCTCGAGCTAAGACAGTAGCTCATGCTTCCCACTGTGTACCCCTTTTCCAACTACTATTTTTTTTCTTTTCTTTTTTCAAATGTACAGAAACAATATATATATATATATATATATATATATATATTTGTTTTTTTCTTTTTTTTTAATTTGGAGTACACTCTTATAGCAGCCTACCTTACTTCCACAGTATCCACAACCTTCATTTACTTAGAACTCCCTTTTTCTTCAAGTTGTACCACAATTTCCTAACTACATACTCAAGGTGGGTTTTATGGACATATAACTCAAGGTTTCAATAATTTAGCCCAATTTGGTTCACAATTCAATCTCTCATCTTACCAGGTAGCTTTTTGGCTCTAGTTATCATTTACCCTCAATCAAACAACATGTCTTCCTCATCCTTATCAATACAAGATAAATCCTAGCTTAACAAATTAAAGCAACAATTAATATCAAGACAATATGCCTTTCAATATTGATCTCAGTGTTACTTCCTCCCATACTGTTTCACTCTAATCCTATCAACTCTTGCTAATGTTAATTCTCCTATTGTCATGCAGTCTTCCTAACTTTCTGTCACTGTTAGCTCAAGCTTAAAAATAAGCATACACTACTTAATGCACACAAAATGTTTCAGTCACAATCCCAACAGTTCCATTACTTTCAGCACACAGTCATGTTAACACAACATATATTATGTTCAGCCATTAGTTCCTGTGCCTAAGCCTTGTACAATTATCCATCATGTGCAAATTAATACAGTTATCCATCACAAATAGACATTCATCAAAATTAAAAGACTATTCTACCACAGCTTATCTCTGATCAGCATTTCAAAATATCATCCCAGCCTTTGACATATCTACAGCTAATCAAATCAGCCACAAAAATTCTCCTTCAACAGTACCACAACAACCTTCAGTAGTTGCTCCTTCTTCTTGCTATAGCAACCCTCAGTAGTTGCTATCCTCCTCAGTTGTGTCCTCATTACTCGAAGGATTTCCTGATGATGTCTCCTCATTACTCACTAAATCTTCTTCATCAACTGCCCGATCTTTCCCCTCTGTATCTGACGATATCACAAACTGAGTCTTCAGAGGCTCTATCTCCTCTATAACAGCCAAAGTTCCTGCTACATTTCTCTTTGCCCTTTTTGATCTTCTTACTGGCTCAACTACAGATGGTTCCTTCATTGGTGAATCTGCCTTCTTTGATCTTGTCGACCTTCTTGATGGTTCAGCCACTGGTGTCTCCCTTGCTAGTGAATTTGCTTTTTTTGTTGATGGACCTGCTCTTTTCACTGGTGTTTTCTTTGCTGAATCTGCCCGCCTGACTGGTGAATCTGCTCCTCTGATTGGTGACTCTATTCGTGGTTCAACTGGTGGTTCAACTGATGGTTCAACTTGTGGGTTTGCATGGCTAGCTGCTACTGGCTCCTCTGTTACTAGAGCTATGGGTGGTTCCTTCTCTACTCCTGGTTCATTGAGTGGTTCATTCTCTACTCCTGGTTCATTGTTCACTGGTGCCCCTTTATTTCCAGCATCACTCTACACTTCATCCCCATCATTTTCAGCCCCTCCTACTGAACTTGGCCTGTCCTCAGGCCAGTTCAAATAAGAGGATAGTTCTTCATCATTCATGAAAGTCTTGCTCGCATGGCATGATACATCTGCATCATGAATCTGGAAATAACACTCTGCTGATCCTCCATATGAAACACATGTCTCATTATTCTTTTTTCCACTGCCTCTAGAGTTGGTGATGAGGGTGACTTAGGTGGACTTGGTGCCCTGTTTCTCTGTTTCGGATACTCTTCTACATTCGTACAATGAAGCTGAATGAACTTCAAATCAATTGGAGCTCAGATCTTCACCTTCGGATCAACAAATACTCCCTGGCTTTCACATAAGGCAGTGATCAATGCTGGGAACCGCAGAGTTCCTCTTCGTTCCCCTCTTCCTACTCTCTCTTCATCCACCACCTTCTGTATTTCATCATAAATTACCCTCGCAATATTGATGGTAAAGTCATCCTGCATCATTGAAAACAACAAATTGCTCTTCGTGACATTTATATCCGAAACATGCCCAGTTGGCATAACATTTGCCAGCATGAATGTCAGCTAGACTTGCACCAATGTCCTCATATCCCTTCTCCTTATACGTGTTTCCTTTCCAGCTTCAGTCAGCTGATAACCCTTTCCTGGCATGCACAGAACTGGTGCCACCTTCCTGTTATTGAACCCTTTCTTCCTGCCACATAACCTCTGATAATGACATTGCTCATCTTGTCTGCGATAAGGGTTCTCCAAAAGGTCATCAATAACTTGTGGACTGTACTTAATCCACCTTCCTCTTACCATTGTCTTCCTTCTATGTCTCTCCTGACATTCCAGATAAGCGTTGGAGTAAAACTCCCTCACAATCTCAGCATCGAATTTTTTCAATGGCTCAGCCAACCTCCTCCAATTGCATCTCAGTATCCCCATTAAGAAAGGGTCACAATCCCCAGGCTTGAAGTCTACTCTCCTTTCGGCAATAAACCCCAACGCTTAATCTGCTCATACCTTCTGACTTTGTTATCATTCAGAAACTTTTGAGCACTCTGCTGTGCTTGAATATTTGCTGCCTGCTCCTGCTTCGGCGTGTCGGAGGGTATGGCCTCATCAAAAAATTGATCAGCTCCTCTATATCGCTTGGGTGGACATCCTCTAACAGCTATATGCCTTACTAGTGGCATTTTCCCTGCAAACCAAAGTTAGCACCAATTGCTTCCTACAAACATCACTACCCTTTCATCGAATAGTCATGAACCTTAAAAACCAAAACTTTTGCCCCCAAAATATAACCCTAACTACTCGCAATAGATTCCAGAACCTATTCTACCATGGATAAACGACTTAAGATGACTGTCATAACCACAGGCAACTTCGCATTTAACAATAACCTAAAAAAATCCTACCTTGATTCCCAGAAAGTTGTTGAACAATGTTGTGTGTGCTCTGTGCATAAAGTGCGAAGTTGAATCGTCTCAAACTCGCTCAGTGCCAGGACCTTGTTAGCCAAGGCAATGTTCTGTTCTATTTAAACTACGCTAAGTGACATTTAGCTTGAGCTATGAAAATAGCTCAAGCTAAAAAAATTATTCTAACTGTAATTCAAACAACCCTAATCTATCCTAACCAACCTATACCTACCATGCATGACTTTCAAAAGCATTTAAACACTGGATTGCCTTCCAGCAAGCGCTCGTTTAACGTTATATAGCTTGACGCCCACTCCTAATCACTCAAAGTGATTAGTGATATGAGCCTTTCAAAATCACCACCCACATAGTGTTTTAGTCTTTGCCCATTCATTAGCCAGCTTCTTTTGGATTTAGGATCTTCTATTTCCACAACTCCATGTGATCTAACTTGCTTTACCACAAATGATCCTGACCATCTGGACTTTAACTTTCCTGGAAATAACCTCAATCGAGAGTTGAACAACAAAACCAGCTGTCCAGTTTTGAATTCCCTCTTCAACAGCTTCTTATCATGATACGCTTTAATTCTTTCTTTGTACAGACGAGAGGAATTGTATGCATTCAGTCGCATCTCCTCCAATTCAGTCAATTGAAGCATCCTCTTTTCTGCTGAAGCCTTAGAATCAAAATTGAGCCACTTGAGTGCCCAAAAAGCTTTATGTTCCAATTCCACAGGGAGATGACAAGCCTTCCCATAGATCAATTGGAAAGGAGATAATGCAGTGGGTGTTTTATATGCTGTTCTGTACGCCCACAGTGCCTCATCTAACTTCAGAGCCCAATCCTTGCGTGAAGCTGCAATTGTTTTCTCCAGAATCCTCTTAATTTCTCTATTGGACACCTCAGCCTGACCATTACTCTGAGGATGGTATGCAGTGGCAATCCGATGTTTTACTCCATAATGCTCCAATACTTTCTCCAATTGCCCATTACAGAAATGTTTTCCTCCATTACTGATCAAGACCCGTGGTGTACCAAATTTGCAAAAGATATTCTTTTTGACAAATTTGATCACAGTTTTTGAATCAGCTTTCTGTGTTGGAATAGCTTCAACCCACCTGGAAACGTATTCTACTGCTATCAAAATATACTCATTAGACAATGAGCTTGGTAACGGGCCCATAAAATCAATTCCCTAACAATTAAACACCTCAATCTCCTGAATGTTTTGTAAAGGCATCTCAAGTCTCTTTGAGATGTTCCCTGTCCTCTGGTACTTATCACAGTGTTGCACATGCATATGAGCATCTTTGAACAATGTTGGCCAGTAAAAACCAAATTATAACACCTTTGCTGCAGTGCGCTCCCCATTGAAATGTCCTCCATAAGGAGAATTATGACAATGCCACAAGATGCTCTGTGCTTCCCTGCTAGTCATACATCTTCTTAACAAGTTATCAACCCCTATTTTGAACAAGTAAGGGTCATCCCAAATGTACTGCTTGGCCTCCTTAAACAATTTCTTCTTCTACTGCCAATCCATGTTTTCAGGAACAATATTTGTAGCTTTAAAATTAGCCATATCAGCAAACCATGGCCTTTCATGTACAACCAACAACTTTTCATCAGGAAATTTATCCATCACTTCAGCTTCTTTAGCAGTAATTGCTTCATTAGCCAATCTGGATAAATGATCAGCCACATGATTTTCACTCCCCTTCTTGTCTTTGATTTCCAGATCAAATTCCTGAAGTAGCAGCATCCAACGAATTAGCCTGGGCTTTGATTCTGGCTTGGTCAACAAATATCTGATGGCAGCATGATCTGTATAAATTGTCACCTTAGAACCTATGAGATAGGCTCTAAATTTCTCCAGAGCATACACAATTGCTAGCAATTCTTTTTCAGTAGTAGTATAATTACTCTGAGCATCATTTAAGACTTTGCTAGCATAGTGTATTACATAAAACAACTTCTCCTTTCTCTGTCCCAAAACAGCACCAACTGCATAATCACTAGCGTCACACATAAGCTCAAAACTCAAACTCCAATCAGGTGCAGTGATAATTGGGGCTGTGGTCAGCTTCTCTATCAATTTGTCAAATGCTGCTAAACAATCTTTATCAAAGTTGAAAGGTGTGTCTTTATTCAACAAATTGCACAGTGGTTTAGCAATTTTTGAAAAGTCTTTGATAAATCTTCTATAAAAACCAACATGTCCCAAAAAACTCCCTATTCTTTTGACATTCGTAGGTGGGGGCAGTTTCTCTATAATCTCCACTTTTGCCTTGTCTACTTCCATGCCACGTTCAGAGATTTTGTGCCCCAATACAATGTCTACTGTGACCATAAAGTGACATTTCTCCCAATTCAGCACTAGATTTGTCTCAACACATCTTCTTAATACTGTATTCAGATTCTCCAAACAAGACTGGAAAGATGAACCGAAAACTGAAAAATCATCCATAAATACTTCTATGCAGTGTTTCACCAAATTAGCAAAGATAGCCAACATGCACCTCTGAAAGGTGGCTAATGCATTACACAGTCCAAATGGCATTTTCCTATACCCAAACACACCAAAAGGACATGTGAAAATTGTCTTTTCTTGATCCTGTGGATCAACTGTAATCTGATTATAGCCTGAATAGCCATCCAGAAAGTAGTAATAGGCTTTCCCTACTAACCTTTCCAGCATCTGATCCATGAATGGTAGAGGAAACTGGTCCTTTCTAGTTGCCTGATTCAATTTTCTATAGTCAATGCACATTCTCCAGCCAGTAACTGTTCTTGTGGGGATTAACTCATTTTTCTCATTGTGGATAACGGTTACTCCACTCTTCTTTGGGACCATTTGCACTGGACTTACCCAAGTACTGTCTGAAATGGGGTAAATCATCCCAGCCTCCAACAGTTTCTGCACTTCCTTCTTCACTACTTCCTTCATAGCTGGATTCAGTCTCCTCTGTGGCTGTGCAACTGGTTTAAAATCAGCCTCCATGTGTATTCGATGCATGCAATAAGCTTGACTGATTCCCTTTAAATCTGACAATTGCCAACCAATAGCCTCTTGGTTGATTTTCAGCACCTCAATTACCTGTTTCTCCTCATCAGCAGTTAACAGATTGCTTAAGATTACTGGTTTCTTTATGTCTCCACCAAGAAAATTGTATTTAAGGTGTGGTGGTAAAACCTTCAACTCTGGTGCCTCTTCTGTGACCACATTACCTGTCTCCAGTTTCTCTCTGTTTTCTGTCTTCTGGAAAAATTCCTTAGCATGATCTAACATAGTAGCTAAGGCTAAAGCCTCTGTATCACCCATTTCCACTAACTCCTCTACAGGTTTCGTGATGACTTGCAGCAATGTCTCTGAACTACTTAAGCTTTTTTGCACTCGAATGCATTCTTCATCTATCACATCAAGCCTAAAACAATCCTTTTTGTCATTAGGATGCTTCATTGCTCCAAAAACATTGAAACTCATTCCTCATCCTCCACACAGACCTTCAGTTTTCCCTTATCAACATCTATGATCACCTTTGTAGTCTTCATAAACGGTCTTCCCAATATCAAAGGTACATCTACATCTTCTTCAATATCCATCACCACAAAGTCAACTGGGAAAAGGAATTTATCTACCTTCACCAGCAAATCCTCTATAACTCCATATGGGTGCTTGATATATCTATCTGCCAACTGCAATGTCATTCGTGTGGGCCTGACATCTATCTCTCCTATTTTCTTCAGCATGGATAACGGAATCAAGTTGATACTTGCACCTAGGTCCAACAAAGCCTTCCCTACGTACAAATTTCCCACTGATATGGGTAGTGTAAAACTCCCAGGATCACGAGATTTCTGTGGAATTTGTTTTCTGAATGATGGCCCTACACCCTGGCTCCAATTCCACTCTTTCTTCCTCTGGAAATTTCCTCTTCTTGGTCAGCATCTCCTTCAAGAAACGTGCATAGATAGACATCTGCTGCAATGCTTCTGTAAAAGGTATGTTGATCTGCAAATTCTTCATGATTTCAGTGAATCTGATGAATTGCCTCTCAGCTTCTCGTTTGGAAGGTGCATGTGGATATGACACATGTTTCAATGGTACCTCCTTCTGGATCTTCCTCCAATTCTGATTTTTATCATAATTCTCCTCATCCTGTGTTCCACCTTCTTTGCTGTTTTCAGATGAAATTGCTTCTAGTGAAAGTTCCTGCTACATTTCTCTTTGCCCTTTTTGATCTTCTTACTCGCTCAGCTACAGATGGTTCCTTCAATGGTGAATCTGCCTTCTTTGATCTTGTCGGTGCCAAAAACTTGTTAACGGATTTTCAGCAAGTGTACTGAGTCCTCAAGTAATATAGTAAATAAGCAGAGTATCGTATCCATAGGGAACGAAATTTGATTGAAAACTGAATATGTATCAATATATGGTGAATAACAGCAAGTAATAATAATGAGTTTGTTTAGGAATTTAAAAACGTAACAATAAAGCAATTAAAAGTGATAAACTTAATAGTAATAAAGGCCTTGGGATTGAATTGTAACTTTCTCTCCTTCCCATACACTCATAATTAAGTAATTATGTCATCTCATTAAATTACCCTTCTGTGCAAATCAAAACCTTTTCAACCTGATTTCTCTAGCATTGAAATTCATAGATTAAATTATCTAGCTCTATTCCTAGTTACTAGATTAAATTAATCAACATTAAGAACATTTGCAATGAACAGTCATTACGTTACACTTCATTCCTGAACGTATACATACAATGAGTTGAACATTTATTTCCAATTTCAAATAATGCTTTCCAGTAAAAATAAGAAATCTAAGATATACAAATGCTAAACAAAACGTTAACAAAGGTAATTAAATTGAATGACATAAAAATAATATTAAGAGCATGTGAATTTGAGAATTTACATTCAATCCCAAGAAGAAGAGAAGTTAGCTACGCATGGTAGCCATGAAATTACAATAGGAATGGAAAAAGGAAAATTCTTGATCACAAAAGCGCTTCAAGAGATCTTCCAAAAGATGCCCCTCCCATGTTTAACCTAGCCTCTCTTTTATAAAAGATCTCTGCTATCTGTTACGGAGCGGCCGTTATTTCGCACTTCACACCTCTAGTGGCGTTGACGCTTTCGTTCAGAGCTTCTTTCTGAATTAAGTGAGTTTTAGCTCAAGCTCCCCCTTTAGCGTAAGCAAGAAGTCACTTAGAAATCTGTTTTTCTGCTCCTTTCCTTAATTCCACCGTTTCTCATTCTCTCTTCCTTCGAATCTTACCTAAATCTCAACAACATTTTCTTTTTCCACAACCAAAACGCATTAAACAGAAAAATCAACAATAAAATCTCTAACTAAACAAAATCCCTAAAAAACCTATAATTAAAACAGAATTACTGTTAGAAATCTTAACAACTCTATACGTAATTAACCAACAATTAACAGTTATCACAAGCATTTGTCATAGTTTTAAAAATGTATTCTAACATTTTTGAGATTTACATATTTATCCATAACATAAATGATAACAAATATGAATAATAAATTGACGTAAAAAAAACATTTACGTAATACAATATTATCAGTTTTTTTTTTCTTTTCATATGTAATTTCTATTAATATTGTTTAAAATAGATAATTTCTTTTTATTACTGAAATGATAAATCATACCACATGGTTACATAGTTTCATTGAGAAGAAAGGTGTGAATTTTGAAATCCTGTCCACATGATTTTAATTAATATCTTTAGTGAAGTAATATACTTGTATTTTTCATTTTAAAAAAATTGAAATAATTAATTATAATTAATTGAAAATAATTATTTATAACAGATACTTTTATTTTTTGAATCCAGTCTTTAATTAAATAAATAAAATAAATGTTATTACTATTATTATTGTCCTATTTAAATATACATTTAATATGTTTAATGATAATTATAAAAATATATATGTTATTATATTATTTAAATATATGTTTAATGTGTTTAATTGTAATTCAAAATGAATTAATTATAATTAATTATTTTAATTTTTTCAAAAACCAACAATTCATTCACAAATGCTAGATACATAGGATTTCACTTAAAATATTAATTGAAATCATGTTAGTTGGATACTATTTTAATCTCAACAAAGATATGTTCAAATAAAATCCTGCCAGTTAACATGATTTCTTTACCCATTTCGATAATATTTTCTTTATCTAGTTTGAATAATACTAATAGAAATATCACTATTATGGAAAGAAAAATCGAATAGAAGAAGACTAAACTAAAAATAGATTATATATTTATAAAGATGAATTTACAAATATCTTTTCGAAAAAAATAATTAAACAACTTAGAATAGGTGTCCAATTAAGTAGAAATTGATTTCATAAATACCTTATCATATTACAAAGATTTAAAAAATAATTAAAAATAGTTAATAGTATCCAAATATATATATATATATATATATATATATATATATATATATATATATTTGGTGTGTCAAAAAAATTAATGAATCTAGTTTTAGAATCTACAAATAGATTTCAAAAATTTCGAACTAATTTATATAGTTAATTTTTTGAAGTCAGGCCGCTTTGTTTAAAATTTTGGAAGTAAGAGTGTCAACTTCTAATATTCATAACTTCTTCATTTTTAAGTATTTTTCAATGACATCAATGTAATTTTAAGATAAGAGTCAACTTTCAAGTTTTCTCTATAAAATACTTGGACTCAGATAATTTAGTGAAGTCCAAGGCATGTGGTGAATTAAGTGTCTTGAACAACAAAATTTATGAATTTGTATTCTAAAAATTGTGCAAAATCCTATTAAAGTCTCCTCTTAATTTATAACATTTGAAAAATGAAGTTGGTCAAATAATATTCAAAATCATCGATAACGAGTCATAGACACGAAAAGTTAACAATTGGAATGAAAAATAAATAAAAGAATTAGTGTAAAAAAAAAAATCATTCATCTAAAACGAATAAAGAGAAAAAGACCCTTTCACACTGAAGGGATATGCTTCGTTCTTTAGGATATGTTTAGATGAGATAAAATAAGAAGAAAAATGAATTGTAGTTCTACAAGTTGAAATTAAGTTATACAACATTGTAAAAAGATTTTCATATGACTTATCTAAATTTTTACTTTTTTTTTTAACTTGTACATCGGATAATATTAACTTATGGAAGGTGAGTTCATAGTTTATATTTTTTTTCTCTGGAAGAACTGGAGAGAAGTTTGTTCAAACATACATCTAATTAGAATGATAACAAATATACTATGATTTGATCTTTTTTAACTTTTATTATTTAATTAATTTTCTAACTAGCTATAGTTAATGATATTTTTTTTTTTCATTTGATGTCTTTTCTTACAATTGAATACTTATAAAGTAAATATAAACTTCTAATATTTTTTAAGATAGGTCATGTAAATTTTAATATATCATATCATTTTGTTTTTACTTTGATCTACTTTACTTAAAAATAAAGTTGTAAATTTATAACTTTTCGATTAAAGTCTGAAAAACGATAAAGTTTTATGATCGGTTGACTATCAAATTTTTATATATAGAGAGACCGAGAGAGTGAGTGAGAGAAAGGGATATAATAAGTAAAGACAAATATTTATTTCATAAAATTATTATGGGTGTTCACACAACTCTTTTAAGATAAAAACAATTGAAAAGAAAAATGAAATATATATATTTTTTATAATTTTAAATTAGCTTACACACAACTTAAGAAAGTAAAAGCTTAAAAAAAATAAAAAAATTATAAAAATTACTTTATGCAATCGTTTATTAAGTTTATAAATAAGTTAATTTTTTTTTCTTATTTTTCTGTTTAAAAATATTCCTAGAGAAGTTCATTTAAATATGTTCTTTATTTTGTTAAGTAAATTGTCGAATTTGTAAAAGCTGAAATTCGATACTTTTTATCCAATGAAATTAACTAATATATATGATCATTATCCGTTTGTCTATTAAACTTTTTCTTACATTAATATTCATTCTAATTCTAAACATTGTACAATAATAAACTTAGGACGGATTCCTTCTGCATCTTAATACCCTCTGCACCTCCATAAGTTTTAAAAATATCAAAATTATCTCTGTAAAAATGATCAAAAGGACCTTTTGCTTTTTTTTTTTTTTTTAAAATACTGAACCGGATGCCCCCATCCGATTTACATTTTAGAAAAAAAATTGTAAACTAGATGAGGGGCCATCAGATTTACATTTTCATTTGCAAATGTGAATCGGATGGTCTTCCATCTGGTTTATATTTTGGAAACCAAAATGTAAACCGGACGCAGGACATCCGGTTCATACGAAGTTCATCTTCTTCTATACAGATTTATCGTCGACGGCAATCCAATCATCAAATTAACTATTATAATCATCAATACCATCGACAAATTGTTAATAAACATAATTTTTTTTATTTTTCACTTGTTTAAAGCTTTAATTCAAATTGAAGCAAATATGCACCTTTTCCTCCCAGATCTGCGATGCGAACGTTGCAGACTATCACCCACACGCACAGATCACTTTTGTTGACGGTGAAGGTAAAAAACATATACAATGACTAAACACTACAGTAAAATAGTGAATCGGATGCTAGCAAAGAGAGAATGAAGTGAATAAGAGTGGTTAAGGAGGTAATTGGGGATAGAGGATATTTTGATCCTTTATTATCATTTAAGGAGATATTTGTATTTTCCGCTTAACTAGGTGCAGGACGAGGGTATTGGACTGGAGCAAGAATTCGTCTTAAACTCACAAAAATGGAAAGACCACGTATTGCTCTAGAAAATATAGCCGTTACTGTGGCCAAACCAAAAAGCAATTCAAAATAATTCGACCGTTGGATAAATAGTCAAAACAATTGTTGGTAGTGTGTAAGTGTGAGACTCTTGCCTCCTTTCCCTGTAACAGTTGCAAAGTCCAGGAGAGATACAGAGAACAGAAGAATGGCAGTGAATGGAGAACAGAAACGCAGCCCCAGAAACCAAAAGATCCCATTAGCAGATTCCAATGTCCAAAACATGGCGACCCTTTTAACCCCAAGGTTCAAATCTGCAGCTGCTATGGCTGGTTGGGATGAAGAGGCACTGTTATTAGCCAGCCTCATCGTTGAAGACACGCCAGATAGAGATTCCAAGCACAAGAAACGCTCTCTTTTGAATTCCAAATCTCCATCCACCAAATCATCAAGGTAGTGCCTCTTTTTTCTCGACAAGACTTAGATACAACTTTCATAATCAGAATTGGAGTTTAGCCCTTCATAATCTATGTAACCCTCTCTAGTGCAAAATGAAAAATATTATAAGCTGAAACTTTAATTTTGATTGAAGAGCGGTATCGAAAATAGCTATCAATTTTTTTTTGGTGTGTTTTTGTCATTCTTTTTGTCCTTTTTCTTATAGTAAAGATTTTTTTCTCAAAAATTCTGCGTTTAGGAAACGTAATGCTCGGAGGACTTTACAGAAACCAATCCCTGTAATTCTAGATCTTGATGCGGAAGAAACTCCCGTAAAAGGTCATTTCATTATCTTGAAAGGGTCAGTTTTATGTTTATTTGCTTTCTTGTGTTCTCTTGTGACTAATTGTTTTGATGGACAGATAGTGGGAGAAAGAAGAAAGAAGAAAGGGCTTGTGTTAATAATGAGGGAAGCAAAGTAGGAGGAGATGGGAATGAATCGAAAGAGAAGATCTCGGGTGCCCCTTCTTCTAGTTCAGCTCTACCCTGCATTGATAAACTCAGGGACGAGCTTTCCTGTGCTGTAAGAGCCTTGTGATGTTTCGTGCTGATTTTGATCTAGTTTCAAATTTTGTTTTGATATGAATGTGATGATTTATTTGCTTTCTGCAGATTTGTTTGGAAATATGCTTTGAGCCAAGTACCACTCCTTGTGGTCACAGGTAAACCCTAAATCGAAGTCAAACACCCCACCAAACTGAACTTTTCGTCTGAACCATTGAAATAGCTAGAATTTCTCAATTTAATAGACTTCTAATAAAGAAATCTACAATTGTCAGCTATTGCAGACAACTATGCTAGAAATTTTCCATGAGGGTACTAAATTTATGTTTTAATACATGGATGTTTGATTTCTGATTTTTCAATTTTGCAGCTTCTGTAAAAAATGTCTACGATCTGCTGCAGACAAGTGTGGCAAAAAGTGCCCTAAATGCAGGCAATTAATAAGGTGTTAGTCTATATGTTTTTTTTTACTTTACAAAAAACATGTGTTCTGAATTAATTTCTGCCCCAAAAACATTCTATTTCGCTAGCTTATCTATATATTCTCTTGATTTATTGCAGCAATGGACGATCATGCAATGTGAACACAGTCCTCTGGAACACAATCCAGCTTCTGTTTCCCCAAGAAATTGAGGCAAGAAAAGCAGCTGGCTCCTCGAATTGTCGCCAACAAACTCAAAATCTGAGTCCAGAAACAGCATTTTATGCTAACCTAAGGAATAGAAGCATACAACCTTCTGGTGGGGTATCAAGCAGAAACACGAATTCAAGGAGGAGTGTGGCAATAACATCAACACAGGAGGATGAGGATGCTGCATTGGCTAGAAGGTTACAGAGAGAAATTAATGCACAAAGCCCGGGAACAACTCGAAGAATGAGGGCAAGAAGAGGGATTTCTACTAGCCAATATGAGGATGCAGCTTTGGCTCTAAGGTTGCAGAGAGAAGAGTTCATCCAAACTTTTAGAGGGAGCAGCCAGGAACAGCCTATTAGGCTACCTTCATCATCATTTGCTAGAGCAAATTTGAGGGCTATGGCATCTAGAGCCGTCAATCTTAGGACTAGTGACAGAAGAAGATAATTCCCGGGTGATTGTGTGAAAAAATATTTTGCACCATAGATAAGAGCATGTTAATCCTCGGGTTAACCATATGAATTTTTCTTTCACAGAAGACTGTTAAAGATGAATGAAGCATGTTAACAACTGTAGTTAATTATCGTGACCTTGTTGTATTGCTATTGGTTTTTCAAACTGAAGTGTGCAAACTCAACTCAGTTAACTTAAGACTTAATGAGCATTTTAAGTTGATTAATTTTGTTTAGAGCGAGACTATTGTGTTGTTGACCATGGAGCATTTTACAACAACTCTACTTTATTTCTTTTTCATTTTATGGTGATCTCATAATTTTAAGTAGTTTGTTGGTTTTGAAGGACAAACTAAATTATGCAAACTCAACCAGCATTTTGAGTTTGTTTTTATATCTGTGGTAACAAATTTCATCAAGTCCTACGTTAACGCAGTGCGTATATGTACCGGAGACTTGCCAAGAGATAAAGGTTGTAAAAGCAAAAACAGTTGAGTTTGATGAATGTAGTAGACAGAAATTTCGAGTCCCATTTTATTGCGAAAAGGATAATTATATCATATAAGATAGTAACAACACGAGAAAAGAACTAAAAAGAAACCTTATCACAAAATTTTGAAGAATTTAAAGATGTTTGAAATTTGAATCTATATAAAACCAAAATTTAAAGATGTTTTAAACTAGAACTTAATAAATAAATCTATACAAAAATGTAATTCTGTTGACCAAGCTGATCAATATTTTGGACACTGTTTATGTTTTAATGATACAGCAATAACATTGTGTTATAACTTTCATTCTTAATGTATGATAGATTCCTTGATGAAGCATGCAAATCTTATTGGTGGGATTGGAAGAGAAGTGGAAGCATGCAAATCCAATTGGTGGGATTGGACGAGAAGTGGCAAAAGCTTGCAATGGATAGATTCTATTGAGACGAGTTCTTAAAAGAGAGATTTGACCAATTTTCAAAAAAATGACTACGAAGAATCGAATTGAGAAGCACTTTGTGCATTATAACCCTACTCATTCAAGAGTAAAAAATACAAAGAGATGAAAGTCCTATTAATAGGTTAAGTGGTCAAACCTTGAGAATCAAAAGGAGGGAAACATTCAAATTCAAATTTTCCAATTTGATCCTAGAAAGGTGGTGTATAGAGTGGATCAAGTGTCACTTGTCCACTCATGTTTTCCACTTTTGAAGATATGATCAAAATGTGAAAAGTATGCACTTACTTGGTTGACCTAAGGTTTCTCTTAGACTTGAATAAACCTAACTTAAATCCTAACAAGATTACCCTAACCCTAGCCTACCATCCTACATTACAAGGCCTAAATGCAAGACCAAATAATTTAATCTGTTTGGTCTGAATATAAGCCCAAATAACTTAGACTACTTGGCCCAAGTATAAGCTAGTCTTCTTGTATCCTTTTGGTCATAGTCCTAGTTGTTGGTCCCTGGCTTAGGGTCTTCTATCATTCATTCCCTCTTGAGAAATATTTGTCTTCAAATCTATAGGTTTTGACTCATCATTTGTCCCACTTAACAAGGTATAAGATCACAAATATTAAAAGTGAGATTAACTACATATCATTTGGCAAGTCTAACAAATATGCATTGTCATTGATTCTCTAGAGAACTTGAAAAGGACTATCGCCTCGTTTGGACTTCCTATGGTTAGAAAAATTTGTCTTTATGTAAATGAAGTCAAACTCAATTTCCTTCCTCAAAGATGACCACCTTCTTCCCCTTATTGTTGTATTTAGTGTACCTTTTCGTTTGATCTTGTATTTGAGTTTTAACCTTGTTACGTAAGTACTTGACAAATTTGGCCTTGGATACCCCTTCCTTGTGAATAAAGTCATGAACATTGGGAAGAAGTATAAAGTCCAATGATATGAGAGGGTTAAAACCATATATATTTTCAAAAGGAGATATCTTAGTAGTCTTATGAACTACTTGGTTATAAGCAAGCTCAATGTGGGTAAGGTAATCTTTCCAATATTTGTGGTTTCTTCGGAGAACATGATGGAAACCATCCAACCTCAAAACCATTTGCAAAGAAGATAGAAGAAGATGAAACATCATAGAAGAAGACTAGGATAATACTAGATTTCTTCTTTCTTCTTAATCCTATACAAATTGTATAGGTACACATTCTTTCCTTGTAATTGTAGGTGTTTTGTATATGTGGGCTAGTTTTGGAACTTCAATTGAGCCTTAATTGGGGCTTGAAAAGTTAGCCAAAAGCCTTAGGAAACACAGTTGTCAAACTTAAGTTTGAAGCCTTAAAAAGTATTTAAGTTACCATTATATACTCTCTAGTTAATATTTTTTATTACTAGTTTTGAATTCCTTTAATTATTACGCCTTTTGCATCCAATACTATAAATTCTTTTAAACTTGATATTAAAGTCTTATATTTTGCTTAATTTTTCGAACAAGAAGGTTTTATTTTGAATAATAACTTAAAGGGAAAAACTTTTTTGGTGAAATTATAACAATCATAGTTCTTAACCTTGAAAATTGTTCAAAACATTAAAGTATAATACCTAAAGCTTGAATCTCCTTAGAGTCTCAACTTGTGGTTACTTTAGTTGTTGTTGTTGTTGTCATCATGGTGGAGGAGGTCCTGTAGAGCATCTTCCACTTGAGAATCTCCTTAGAGCATCTTCCACTTGAGGAGATCAACGTAGTAAATGCAACCTTTTAGTTGGCTTTTACATTCTTAACTATTTAGGGGCTCATGACATTTATTTTTATCATACTTTTGGGCTTATTTTCATAATAAAATCAACTCTTTCAATGCTTGGAATTTTCTAAATCCCATGTTTTGATCTCCTTTTTTAAATAATTTGTTTCTTGCTATAAATAATTGGTCACTTGAGTTTTAATTAAATTTTACTCTAAATCCCATTAATTTTGTCAAATAATTAAACAGGAATCATTAGATAAAGAAAAGCAGGATTGAAGCCCATGAAGGAAGAGATAAAAGATAAAATTTGACGTAGATGAATTGTGCCTGGAGCCAATTTATTTGGGTTCGGCACTAGTAGGACCAAGAGTTACATGGATCTGAATTACACCCGGTGCCACTAAAGCTAGCACCTTTGTGTATTTAAAGAGGTCTCTATATTAAGGTTAGGCGCTCTAGAAGGCTCCATTCCACTCCACTCCATCTGGGGGTCAAGCTACATTTGAGAGTCAGAAAAATGTAGCCTTGGGATGACGGCTAGGGTTCAGAGGATTCCATTTTTCTCCTTTTTGTGTATCCATGTTCCTCCATTGTTCATTCTTCTCATCGTGTTGGGTTTTGATGTAATCAATTGAATTCTCATGTAATCAATATTGTGTATATATATATATATCTCTCTCTCTTTATAAATTTGAGTTTTCCACAACACCCTGAGAGGGAGATTTTAATCCATTAGCAACAACATCCTGAGAATCTGAAGCCCTTTCCTTTAAATTAGGATTTGACTTTGCCACAAACATTGTTTGACTATGTTTTTCATGGCATTTTGATCATTGGTATCAACATGGCTGCACCTCCAACAAGAAGAAAGTATATAACCTATCATTTTACCAAAAGAACATAAAGGTGGCAATTTTTCATACTCCACATTAGCCATAAAGACAAATCATGTTCGTTCCACCAATAACTGTTGCGACAAATCTGAGAGGAGGCCAACATCCACCAAGACCCTAGCAAAAAAAGTCCCTCATTTTCTTCATAATACGATCGTCCAAGGCAAGAGGAGTTCCAATGCCTCTACTATGTCCTTCAGTTGCCAATTCTCCATGGGTAAACCATGAATGGAAAACCAACATTGAGCCTTTTTACCTTCATTAATCAAGGAACGAAATCCTTAGTCTATGCAGACGTGCGGAGAAGACAAAGAGAAAGGTTCCAAAAACTAATAACCAAAACCTTTCGCATATCTTCAAGGGAAGAAAATTCAACCTCAGAATCCTTTCCCAAGCGGAATAGCCTTCCAAGCAACCAAAGGACTCCACACCCACTTAGTATTTACACAAATCAAGATGTGTGAGGGGCTTATTTCCTTTTTCTAGAGCACCCTCCCATGGTGGTGTTTATTGCATTCTTCTAGGCCAGCCAAGTAAACGTCTTCAGAAATTTCATAGAAACCATATCCCTCTTTATACATGGTCAAGACAATTGTAACAAATATTAGCATTATTCAATGCTTGTGCAAAAGTCTTGTGTTGTATCCAAACGAATTGTTGTAGGTTTAGAAGTACCATGATCTTACTAATAGCTCAACGAAATTTGGAATCATGCAAAATCAAGACCTATACTACCAAGAAACCAAGAAAAAACAAGAACAAAAAAAAAAAAAAAAAAACAAAAAAAAAAAAAAAAAAAAAAAAAAAAAAAAAAAAAAAAAAAAAAAAAAGGCCATAGATAGAGAAAGAAGCATCTAGAAAACCAAAAATAAAATAAGAAAAAAATCAAATAGTTAAAAAACGTTGAGTGCGATTGAACCATATTTAGTACATTGAATAAAATTCGCAACACTAAGCAGAAATCAACATAACCAAATGGCAGTGAGAGTGAATCAAAACAGCAAAGCAAAAAGTTAATCAAAACAACAAAGCAAAAAGACATCAGGAAAAAAGGGAGAAGAGAAACAAAGATCATCACCCAAATAAACCACCCAAAGAAGGGAAGAAATCTTAGAGAGAATCTTGATATTCAACTTCGACTATCGGACTATATGTTTTATAAATTGATATTCCAACAATATAAGTATACGTCACTAGCTCTCATTTTGAATAAAAATAAAAAAATATATTATTCATCTCATCCCTTCCAAAAGCATTACTAAAATCCTTTTTTGTAACATATACTTGTTCAATGCATAATTGTCTAACTACCTATCCAAAATTCATAAGTACATTATAAAAGAATGTATCAAGAATTTAATGCAACTTTGTAGTTTTATAATCTAGAATTATTATTATCCTATCTAGGCCAAGGGTGAGTTTTACGCCCAAAATAAAATCAAGGGGGTGCAAAAAGTAATTCACTTATAATATGGAATTTGAATAAATGTTCCCATCAGGAAATTGGGTCACGAACCAATACAATTATTAAAAAATCACAACCCACATGAACTGTCACTCTCTACAACCATATTCAACTATGGATGTTTCTGTTAGATTGTGAAAATTTAATACTCAATCATTAATAATAACCAAGTTTCATTCAAATTTGACACCGAAATACATCGACGAAAATGTATAAGTATAAGGTGTTAGAGTAGGGAAAAACAACTTCTATTTAGACTAGCCAAGAGCAATAAAAAACCTTAACGGCTAGAACAAATTGGGACCTACTATGGGGTAGGTAAATTTTTCCTAGTCCCACTTTGAGAGAAAAACCCTAAGAGAAAAACCTTGAGAGAGGAAACCCGAAAGAAAAACCTTGAGCAAAACACCTCTTAGAGAAACCCTTCCAAGATGAGAAACAGTAGGCAACGTACACCCAATGGAGGGAACAACGATGCTCTGACCCATCAACATATTCTAGAAACTATGACCGAGTTGTAACGGAGTAACAAAGAGTTCAGAAAGTGATCGGAAGACAGAGAGAGAAAAAGGGAAGAAGCTTACATTGAGTACAAGCGGCTGAGAGAAGAAGCTGAGGAGGCGCGACACCAAATGGAAGAAGCTTTAAAAGCTTATGAAGAATTGTAGAAAGCTAATGAAGAGTTACAACAAGAATTGAGGTGGTGACCCATCAATCTAAATACGGGAGCCTCGCGGATCCCTTAAGTGAATGCAGATCCCCAACCTTTCACACAACCTTTCACACAGAAAATCATGGCGTAATAAGTGCCACCGCATTTCATGGTTCTAAAGATGGCTTCTTATTTGGGATTAGGGCATCCTGAAGCACACCTTAAGGCTTTCGGAGCCTAAATGCTAATCTCGGGAGGTTCTAATGTCGTCTGCTGCAAGATGTTTGTAGGCACTTTCACTGGAAAGACATTAGAATGGTATAGCAAAATTTCAAATGACACAATAGATTCTGAAAGAAACTGTTTTGGCTAAAATACAAGAGGGGGGGTGAGTTGGATTTCAAAATCTTTTTCCAAAAACTAGTTGACCTTTTAAGAAATTCAAAGTTGTTTAATAAACTGGATCTTTATTGACTTTACTGAGCAAGACAGTAGAATGAACCAGTAAACAGAATATAATCCAGTTACAATACAATGCAGCAAGTCAAACAATTTTATCAAATTTTGAATGTAAGTGCGGAAGCAATTTAGTTAACTGCACAGAAACAGAATAGAAGTTAACCACACAGAATGAATTGATCAACTCTGATTCAATCAACAGTTCGAATTATAATGAGTCAATCAAGAAATAAAATTCTTTTTATTAAAGAAACACTAATTAAAAGATGTTTAAGTCTTAAATCAATTATAGTTCAATTATAGATTCTGAAACCAGTTTTATACAGTGAAAAATTTAGTTTTTTGGAAAAACAAACTGATAAACAGTTAACCCAGCAAATTGCGAAACTGCTGATTTGCAGGAAACTGATATACTGGTTCTTAACAGATTCAAAACAGTTTGGATTAAACTGTGTTAAAATGAAATAAAAGATTTTAGGTTGTTTCTAAACAGATTTTCTAAAAATTATGAAGCTATTCAATTAGTAAGATTCGCTTAATTATGAAAAACTCAAGAAATTCAGCAAGAACAATAAAGAAAGAGAGCAAGAGAGAATAAGGACACAGCAGATTTTTATACTGGTTCACCCAACAGCAGGGCTACGTCCAGTCCCTCACACACAGTAAGGATTTCACTAAACTGATCAACCTGATCCAGTTTACAACACTTGCCTACAGCAAGACAACACTGCACTCCGCAGCCAACCCCTGCTGACCCTACAGCAGACCAAGAAACACCACAGAATCCACTGTGTGCTTCAAGAACTCCTTTGCTGAAACCCACAACAAGTAACGTTATACAGAGCCCACTGTATAACCCAGAAATGTCTCACTGCAACTCGCAGTAGACCACTGCTAATCCCACAGCAGAACAGGAAACCACACAGAAACCCACTATGTGTTTCATGAAGACCCTTGCTGAAACCCACAGCAAGTCGCACCCTATACAGAGCCCACTATACAGAACAGAATTACCAACCCAGGCAATTCAAGAACTCAGAATAAATGTCAAAACAGATGATGTACGAACAAGGTTACTGTAATACAAGCACTTCTATACAAACGAATACAAAAGAAACAAGTAAAGGTATAGAAGGCTTAGTCTTGATGATCAAATCAGCGAAGAACAGTCTCAGTCAGATGATAGCTCCAGCAACAGTTCAAGAAAACCGTTCTTGATGAAAACTTTGATTGATCTTTGATCACAAGACTCGTGGGCGCATTTGCTCTCTTTTCTCTCTTTGGAATCTCAAATTTTCGTGCTCAGAAAATGTGTAAAATGATTTTTGTTGACTTCCAAAATTTCGCGCCAGCTATTTAAACATAACTGTCATTTTAAAAATTCAGTCGATTGAATCCTCAAATAGTTGACTATTTTTCTCTAGTTAGTTAAAACAGTTATTTAAAACGCAAGTTTTGATTTTAATGATTTTTCAAAACTTTTGTTAATTCAGAAAATATATTTGGAGCTTATCATTGATTAAGATTGCATGCTTCACTAATTAGACCTCAACCTTACCCCACAACACACACTCCTAAGTTCTAGACCAAGTCTTCAATCTTCATGAAATCTTCATGCATTCCACATATGCTCTTAGGGTCTTGAACTTCACTTGGTTGGCTTCATCAAATCATCATAGCAGCCCACTGGTGCTAACAGATTCGTTCCAAAATTTCTCCCAACTGTTCCTTAAACAATTAGCAGAAAATCAAGTCAAACCCCTAAAGATAGTAGATTTGTTTAATATCCGCCAATGAGAGAGAGAACCGCTTCGGGGCTTTCTCAACCGATTCTATGAAGTTATGGTGAAAATAGATCCTCCGAATGAGGAGATGTTTATTGAAGCTTTTGTAAAGAACTTCAAGCTAACCCTTTTAGTGAGTCTCTACTCTAAGACAAAGCTGAGACTATGACGGAAGTGCACCAAAGAGCAACCACCCACATAGAGGCACAAGAAGTGATGAAGCAAAAGAGAGTTGAAGAATGACGTCCACTTGTCAAACCTCAACCCCGAGAAGATGTGTCAAGAAGAGATATAGCTTGTCCAACATTTCGAAGAGATGAGCGTCATTATATACTATATGTCGCCTCAGGACCTAGTAGGGGGAGGCTCGACTTGCGAGAAGAATAAGGACTATTTGCCTCAACATCAGTGTATCAAAAAAGGAGATTCTGAAGGATTCACAGGTGGCCGCTAGGCTGATATTTCTTGTTCCTACCAACAGGATACTCAGTTATTATACCAAGGCGTGGTGCGACTTCCATAAGATAAATGGACACGACACTAATAATTTCCATACCCTTGCTACGCAGTTAGCGAAGTTAGCCCAAGACGGATTCCTAAATGAATATTTACAACAATCCCAGAGAGTCCAAAGGGGTGCGACACAAGATAGCCCAGTAGAAGAGCAACATGAAAGACCCATCATTGGAGATCTCAACGTTATCGTCGAAGGTTTTGCAGGCGGAGGAGTGACGGGAGGGTAGTCACCATGAAGTGGATCAAAAGGTGGCCCGAAAGTGCTATGAGAACAACTTACGATATCAGAGAGGGCCATATGCCCTCCCATCAACAGGGGAAACTAACAACTTTGAAATTGAGGTCGAGCCGTCATACAAGGACCAAGACCCAAAACCCGTTGGGGGATTCAAGGAAGTGCAGTTACCTGAGGGAAAGACGCTGAGAATTGGATCTATGTTAAGTGAAAGAGAACAGGAGGATCTGCTCTCGATTTTGCAAAAGTACATCGATGCCTTCGCATGGACGTCATTTGACATATTGAGAATTGATACCGATTTCCTATGCCACCATTTAGCACTAGATCCAAATACTAAACTGGTTAAGTAGAGAAAGAGAAAGGTAAATGAAGAAAAGAGGGATGCGATACGAGTGGAAACCCAGAAGCTTATTAGGGCCAATCATATTCTGAAGATACAACAATACTTGGAATGGTTGGCTAACATGGTGATGGTAAAGAAGGCCAGTGGCAAGTGAATAATGTGCGTCGACTTTACCGACTTAAACAATACCTACTCAAAAGACTCACACCCTTTGTCGAGTATTCATGCATTGGTTAACAGTGCATCAGGATGCGTCATGCTTAGCTTTATGGATGCATTTTCAGGATACAACCAAATCCGAATGCATCCTCTTGATAAGGACAAGACTGCATTCATGAATGAAATAACCAATTACTGCTACAAAGTATTGCCACTTAGCCTTAAGAATGTAGATGGTGCCTATCATAGGCTCATGGATAAAATCTTGCAGCCCCTAATGGGAAGGATCGTCAGGCGTATGTGGATGACATGGTGGTGACCTCTTGCGAGTTCATAAAGCATCATTCGGATTTGGAACAACTCTTCATGACAATCGATAAGTATCACCTTAAACTTAATCCTGAAAAATGTGTTTTTGGAGTGAAGGCAGGAATGTTTCTCGAATTCCTCTTAACAGAAAGAGGAATCAAAGCAAATATGGATAAATGTGCAGCCATCATCAACATGTAAAGTCTGGCTAATGTAAAGGAAGTACAACGCGTAACTGGGAGAACGGTTGCATTGTCCCGATTTCTTTCGAAAGAAGGAGATAAAGGGTTCCCGTAGTTCTAGTGCCTCCGAAAGAGTGAAAGCTTCAAGTGGACAGAACAATGTGAAGAGGGTTTCTCAAATTAAAAGAATATCTCTCAAATCCACTAGTGCTAAGCAAACTAGTGCCCCAACAACCACTACTGTAATATCTCATAGTAACTGAGAACGCCATCCTGCAAGAAATTGAAGATGCATAGAAACCAGTCTACTTCGTCAGCAAAGTACTAAAAGGGACGAAACAAAGGTACCAAAAAATAGAGAAGGTAACATTGGTGGTAATAGTAATAGCCAGGCAATTACGACACTACTTTCCAAAGCTTCAGCGTCATCATAAAGATGGATCTCCCCATAAGGCAAGTTCTCCGAAAATCGAATGTTGTAGGAAGAATTGTGAAGTGAGTGGCAGAGTTATCAAAATTTGATATAACATATGAACCTAGAGGGTCGATTAAAGCATGGGTACTTACAGATTTTGTAACAGAACTTACCACTCCAAATACAAAAGAAGGCTCAATCGAATCTGTTTGGATTTTGTCAGTTGATGGAGCATATAACCTAAAGGGAAGCGACACTAGAGTTATTTTGGAAGGCCCAGATGGAGTCTTGGTCGAACAATCTCTTAAGTTCTCTTTCAGAGCCAACAACAATCAAGCCGAGTATGAAGCCTTAATAACAAGAATGATATTGGCAAAAGAAATGGTTGTTCAGAAACTAACAGCCAAAAGTGACTCGCAACAAATAATTGGTCAAGTGTCGGGCACCTACCTTGCGAAGGACCCACAAATGGTGAAATACCTTAGCTATGTGCAATACTTAACAAATATTTTTGATTCATTTGAATTAATGCATATACCCAGGAAATAAAACACTTGAGCTTATCTACTCTCAAAACTAGCTAGTTTGGCCAAAGGGGGTAGTCAGTCGGTAATACAAGAAACTCTAAAACACCAAGAGTTTCTGTTCAAGCCAAAAGTGAAGAGATTGTAAACATACTTGCCATAGAAGGAAGGAAATATGATACTTGGATGCTGCCATATGTGCGCTAATTAGCAAAAGGCGAGTTATCCCAAGATCTAAGAGAGGCTAAGGAAATTAGAAAGAATTCAGAGTGATACCTCATCATTGATGAGTACTTATTCCAACATGGGTTTACTCATCCATTGCTCAAGTGTATCTCATTAGAACAAGCCAACAAAGTTATGACCGAGCTGCATGAGGGCACCACAGGAAGCCATATCAGAGGATGTGCATTATCCCTTAAGGTGATACTGGTTGGTACTATTGGGCCCCCATGAAGGAAGACTGGCAGGAATACACTTGAAAATATTCTTGCACCAGTGAAAGAATTACACTTTATTGCCAATCCATGGCCTTTTCACACATGGGGAATATATATTCTTGGTCTGTTTCCTTTGGTGACAAGACAATTGAAGTTCCTAATAGTGGCGATAGAATATTTCATCGAGTGGATTGAGGCTGAAACGATAGTCGTCATCTCAACTTCAAAGGGTCAAAATTTTGTGTGGAAGAACATCATTTGCTGATTTGGTGTAATGATCGTAAAAATAGGGTCGAAAGTTGCATGTTAATGATTGCAAAAACATGGCCAAAAGACGCCTGTTAATGATTGCAAAAACATAACCAAAGGGTGCATGTTAATGTTCGCAAAAGCACAGTCAAAAGGCACATGTTAATGATTGCAAAAACAATGGTTGAAAGGAGCATGTTAATGTTCGCAAAAACATGACCGAAAGACACATGTTAATGATCGTAAAAACATGACCGAAAGACATATGTTAATGTTCGTAAAAACATGACTGAAAGGCGCATATTATTGTTCACAAAAACATGGTCGAAAGACACATGGTAATGATCACAAAAACATGACCAAAAGATGCATGTTAATGATCGTAAAAACATTTCCGAAAGGCACATGTTAGTGTTCACAAAAACATGGCCGAAAGGAGCATCTTAATGATCGCAAAAACATGACCGAAAGGTGCATGTTAATGTTTGCAAAAACATAACCGAAAGGCGCATGTTAATGATGGGAAAAACATGGTTGAAAGGGGCATGTTAATGTTTACAAAAATATGGCCGAAAAATGTTAATGTTCACAAAAACATGGTCTAAAGGTGCATGTTGAGCATGTTGATGATTGCAAAAACATAGCCTAAAGGTGCATGTTGATGATCGCAAAAATAAGGCCTAAAGGCGCATGTTAATGATCGCTGAAATATGAGCGAAATGTGCAAGTTAATGTTCGCAAAAATATGGCCGAAAGATGCATGTTAAAGATCGCAAAAACATGAATGAAAGGTGCATGATAATAAAAATCACAAAGTCAAAATCGATGATATAGAAGCCGAGTGGCTCGATGAAAAGGTATAAGTGTAAGGTGTTGGAATAGGAAAAGAACAACTTCTATTTGGACTAACCATGAGCGATAAAAAACCTCAGCAATTAGAACAATTATAATGAGTGTTCTTACTTAATAATGAAATCTAAGTTCTACTATTATAACAACAATACGTTTTATAATACACTTCTTGTCCTCCTAAAGTATAACATATAACAACGCAAAATATAAAATTTATGTTCTTAATTGTTTTATCGAAAAGACCTTTTAAATACTACGGTCTACAAAAATAAGTGTAAATAAACTCTATTTTTCTTTCTCTAAATGCTTTTCAAACTAAATCTTATCACTTACAATCAACACTCTTTTGACACATTCTTCCTCCACATCCATAATATCATCCAACACCTTCATACTTTATGAAACACCCAAAATAACCTTTTATGAAAAGACTGAAAAGGGCCCCACAAAAATAAAAGAGCCAGGTTCGGGAGTGTATTTTCTATTCCAGATTGAACCCCCATTTTTCAATCCGGAAGTCATTGTTAGCTCCAGATTAGGACAATCTGGAAAGAAGAAAAAAAAAGCTAACCAGCTATATATTATGGATTGGGCCAATCTAGAAGTCAAAAAGAAAAAAGATACCATTTTAGATTGGGCCAGTCTAAAAGTCAAGGGGTGGGGTGGAGGAATTCCAGATTATCCGAAAGTAAAAAAAAAAATTATCATTCCGAAATACAGAAGTTAGAAAAAAAAATAACATTTTGGATTGGGCCAGTCTGGAAGTTAGGAGAACACATTTTTCCTGCACCTTCATATTTTTTTCCTACTGCACCTCCATAGACTTAGCAAAATGACTATTATATGATGCATGAAAACAAATTAAATAAATTCTACGCCTCCTAACCTTCTTATATTCCGAATTGCACAATTTGAAATTAAAAAGTTATGTTATGGATTGCACAATCCGAAATATAAGAAAAATTTTGGATTCCGAAAATTAAAAAGTTATGTAATGGATTTGATGCCTTTAAGTTAAAAATACAAAGGCAAGAATACCCTCCACCCCCTTCATCTTCTTCGTTCACTGCATCCTCATCCTTGGGAAGGTTCACCGTGCCACCACCAGCATCGTCGTTGCCATTGGTTCAGATCTGTCGGCATCCATTCAAGTACTCTGTCTTGTACATTATCTTCTCCGATCTATTGAAGATGTGCAGTGTGCTTCTACTTTGGACGTGGAGGGAGAAGCTACCTGTTAGCACCAGTGAGTTGCTATGAAGATTTGATGAAGCCAACCATGTGATGAAGTTCAAGACCATGTGATCATATGTGGACTGCATGAAGAATTCATGAAGATTGAAAGGCTCAGTCTAGAACTTAGGATTGTGTGTTGTGTGACAAGTTTGATTCAAGTTAGCAATATAAGCATTTTCAATCAAGGATAAGCTCCATGTTTTCAAATCTGATTTAACTAAGGTTTTGAGAAATTACTAAAGTCATATTTTGAGTTTTGAACAACTATTTTAACTAATTGGAAAAAAAAAGTCGACTATTTGACAAAACAATCGACTGAATTTTAAATGACAATTGTCTATAAATAGCTGGTGCGAAATTTTGGAATATAACAAAATCATTCTAAATCATTTTCCAATCAAGTGCTCTGAGTTTTTCCAAGAGAGAGAAAAAGTTCCTAATAGTTTTTGTGATGAAGATCATTCGAAAAGCTCTTCAAGAACTGTTTTCTCAATACTGTTAGAGCTTTGAATTGACTGCTTCTGCTATACTGCTGATCTGATCATTCTAAATAAGCCTTCTATACTCTTGCTCTTATTATTACTTTTGCAATCTGTTCTTGTGTAGAAGTGCTTGTGCCATTGTGGTTATCTGAACTCTTTCATTGTACTGAATTCTATTCTAGTGTGAGTTACCTGGTGTGGTAATTCTGTTTGTACAGTGGGTTCTGTATAGGTTGTAACTTACTGAGGGGATCACTAAGGGGTTTTCTGGTTTATACAGTGGATACTGTATAGTTCTTTATCTGCCGTAGGTTTCAGCGGATTGTTTTCTGTAGGGTGCAGTGTATTCTTGCAGGTTGCAAGATTGTGTTGTAAACTGATCTGTTAGATCTTTTTCATAGTGGAAATCCTTATAGTGGTGTAAGGGACTAGACGTAGTCCTTGTGGAAGGGTGAACCAGGATACTTTGCTACGTCTTGTTCTCTCTTGCTCTCTCTTGACTGTTCTTGATAAAATCTTGTTGTTTTTCAGAATCTGTTAAAACTTGTTAATTAAATTGATTCCTCAACATTCTGAAAACATTTTAAGTAACTTTTGAAAACATATATTTTGTTTGAACACTGTCTATTCTTGACATTTCTGAATCTGATCAATAACCAGATTACTAGTTTTCTGTAAATCAGCAATTTCGCAATTTACTGTGTTCACTGTTCATTAATCAGCAATTTCCACAATTACTGGTTAAAAACAGTTTTCATACATTAAACAAAGGTTGTCTTGTTTGATAATAGGTTCTTTAATCTGTAATTCATTATAAACTTAGCATTGATCTAATTCTTTGATTTCTTGGATTAATATTTAAAAACTGATTTTACTGCACACTGTATTTTTCCAAAACTTGCTTAATAGTCTACTAATTTTCCAGAATTAAAATCTTTCTTAAGTTTATTGATTCTGGGTGATTGTCTTTATTCTGGAATTTGTTTTGAACCATTGTTGATTGCATTTTATATCATCTTGAATAGTTTCTTTAAGATTTTTCATTTCTCACATTGAAAAGTACATTTGCGAAAAGTTTTAAAGGTGTTCAATTCAGCCCCCTCTTGAACTTGGCCAAAACTTATTTTACACTGCCATTTGCATCAAATCTTGGATTAAAGTTTGAAGAAAGTTGTAGGTGAGTAATTATTGATGTTTTTTGTGGAATTTGTGAGTGGTATTGTAGATATGAGTGGTTAATTTGTAGTTTTGGGTGGTGGTCAACGGTGAAGGGCGACATTATAGATGGATTTGGTATTAACCAGATGACACCTCATTCGGTTTACAGATTGAAAAATTATATGAACCGGATGAGGTGTAATCCGATTTACAATTTTTATTTTTATTTTTTAAAAAATTAATACTAACTTTGGAAACTTTAACAGATATGGTCCGGACCAGAGGACGTGGTTCTCTGCTTGAAGGCCGGACAAGACCTACAATATCAGTTCGTAGACATGATCGTGGTGCTTCATCCAATGCTCCTGTTGGTGGTGCTGATGTTGCTATTGGTGGTACTAATGCTGGTGAGGCTGTAGGTTTTCCTAAGGGACCATCTGATGTGTCTCTATTGGTAAGTTATAATCACCATGTGGCGTTGAGGTTGTGGGAGGGTGAGGTAAGATTATGTTATAATTTTTTGTTGTGTTTATGTTGCATTTAATATGTGAATTTTGTTTATATGATTTGTTGTTTTTTTGTCTAGGATCGGGGAGTCCTAAAATTGGTTCCCTATGGGAGAAAGGTTAACAAGTTTGGTTTTCCTCGTCCTGAGGTTTTTGCTTTGATTGTGAATTGCGGATTGTTGCCTCTATGCAACATTTGTTATGAGGTAGCGAACAAGGGCCTCATGTGTGGCTTTGTTGAGAGGTGGCACAGGGACATGAATACATTCCATCTGTAATTTGGTGAGATCTCCATCACTTTGGATGACGTATCATGTCTACTTCATCTGCCTATTGTGGGCCAGTTTCCGATCTATGATAACTTGGAGAACATTGAAGGGCGTGCTGTGATGTTGGAATTATTAGGTGTTCCAAATGGTCCTGTGGTTGAGTTGGTTGAGAGAACATTATGAGGCTTGTTGCTTGTAGCAAGAGTGGGAGTTTGCTGCAAGAGCTTATTTGATGCATCTAATTGGATGCACAATTTTTGTAGATAAGAGTGCTACATCTGTCTCGCTTTCTTATTTGCCATTATTTCAGGACCTTGTGGTGTGTGGTGGTTATAGTTGGGGAGCAGCTGCCTTAGCACATATGTATGAGAAAATAGGAGATGTTTCTTTTGTTGGGACCAAACAGTTGGGTGTTTTTATTACTCTCTTACAGGTAAATACGAAGTAAACTTAATTAACAGCCATGGATTTACGAGCACTTCCCATCTATGGGAAAGAGGAATCTTAATCAGAGCTATAACAAGGCACTCCCACGGGCTTCTCGATATGTGGTGAGTCGACATCCGTCTTGGTTGGTTGATGTGAGACAATAGTTAGATGGACTGACCCTCTCTGATGTCATCTGGTCTCCTTATGCTTCTCATAGAGTTAGTTGGCCACTTGGCCGATTTCATTGTTTCGGGGTTTTCTCTGATTAGGCAATAGCAGCTATTCAGACGGTAAATGCTAGTTGGGTCCATTTTGTCGATAATGTTGTTACTTTGGTGATATCCGTTGTTGACCTACTTGCATGCACAGAGGACTACATGGACTGGTATATTCCTGTGTCACATACGTATCTCATTAGACGTGATGACGATGGAGATCATCCACATGTACCACCTTGTCGTAGTCGTAGTGAAGATGAGGATCAACCAACCTCCTCGTCACAACAGCAACATAATGCTTGTCTGGTATTATATTATATTGAAATTATTTAAATTGACTATTTTTTGTGTAATTATTTAAATTGTCACGCCACCCTATTTATTTCATTGCGTTCAGGGTATCTTCAGAAGGATAGCCACCCTATTGTAGAGGGTGATTGATTGTCGGGGTGTGACTGAGGGGACTACATCATATGAGGATACACAAGCTGTGCTTGAATTGGCTTAGACTGGATCGCGTGAAGGACCAGTCTACACTAGACGAGTGAGAGTTGTTTGAGGGAGAGGGACTTCTAGTTCATAGGGCTACATTTAATGAATATTTGAACCTCTTATGTATTTAGGATTTATATGTTAATTGTATGTTGGTACTATGTTGATCTATTCAGTATTTTCGTACTTTAATTGTATGTTGGTACTATGTTGATATATTTAGTATTAAGTTGACTTATATTGGTACTATGTTGATCTATTCAGTATTAATACTATGTTGGTACTAGTGTTTGCTCATTATAAATGAATAAAACGTCATACAATTTCAATCTAAATGAATCAATCATCCGTAAGATTAACATATGTTGTATTTGATCCTAAAATGGAAACAAATCATTACATTATGCTAATATAATGAGATTGCCATAATTGTGCCTCTACAAAACTGTGCATGGTCCACATCATGTCTACATTTGGTAAAGGACAACCATAAACCAATTTAACCTGTAAATGAAATTCAAAATTAAGTTAGCCTTTACAATTTAATAATAGTGTTGGAAAAATTGTAACTTATAAAATTTACTTGTACAAAATGTGACCCATAAACATGTCCTATGCATATTAGCCGATGTTGACTAACATCAATAGGAGGTTTACTTCGTAATGGAAAAATGGTTACATTTTGTTGCAACGACAATCAAACTAGGATAACATTATATCTACTTGCAATGTGTAACCCATATCTGGTATAGTCATCCACTTGTCAACACTTGCATGCAAATATGTCAAATATTATTAACATGTCAATGCACTTACAGATGTTAATCATATGTTAAAAAGAAGCACTTACAAATGTAGTCCCCTCAATAAGTAAAGAGTTCTTCCGTTCATCAAAACGTTCAAAGCTACCAAAAATACTTGTATATTGATCACGCCATTCACATATCTCTTTATATGGATCCATTCTGATTAATGGCCATGACACTTCTCTCATTTTCAACAATGCAGCAATTGATCGATAACCACAATGTCCATCAGGTTTAACATCAATAATGTCCACTATGTATGGATGACAAATAGGATGAAATTGATCAAGAATGGGAAATACTTTAGAGGATAACAACAAATGTGGTTTTACCTTAACCCTTGAAGCCTTTTGTGTAGAACAACTATCCTCAATGTATGAAGGGTAACGCTTGGTTGACTTCTCTAATCGATTCGGTTTACTCTTTTGAAACCCTTTAGTTTAAACCTTTTCCAATGGGGGACATAATGATGTCATGTCAGGGTATGTAATTTCTCTCACTTGCCCTTGATGGTTATTTTACCTACAATGTCAACCTTGTCAAAGCGATCTAATATGACATCAATCTCTTGTCGAACTGACAACTCAGATGATGATTGACTTGATGATAAGTATGAGAAACTAAGTCTAGTCCACATCACATGCACTTCATAGTATCACACCAAAAGCATATGTTGCTAGCTCACATGCACATGATAAACCATGAGTATGTCTAAGGACACAACCACACTTTTTCTTATCAAAGCCAATAACTTTTACCTTATTAAACTCTTCTGCAATATGTATTAACACATACTTGCTTACCATACCCACTAAACCTTTGTATAATGAGCTATTGAAATTGTGGGTAACAACATGTAGACTGATCTCGAAAGAGGCCCTTAATCTCATTATGTTGGAGGAAAAGGAGATTGTTGATTCCATCCCAACATATACTCAAATCATCCTAACAATAACTGTAGTGTACACAACTCCTCTCAAAAACAACCCTCGTAATCTTTGTAAAGCCCAAGTGAAATTGTTTTCATGTTCACTAGACATCAAAACAAAGGCAACTGAGAAAGTTAAGCCTGTCGATGTAACACCTACAATTTCAAGCAGTGGAAGCCTATACTTACTTGTCTTGTAAATACTATCATCAACAGCACATTGCTAAAATGCCGATTATACTCACCTCTAAATCTGTTTTGTACTTTCTATATTTTCCATTTCTTTCACATCCCAAAAAGACAAATATCTTCCTATCTTGTGCTCCAGTTGCTTTGTCTTATCTGAGTATGACAACAACAAAGCCAAGTCTAAATGCAACCTTGCGAACCCATTGAAGTGAGTCATCTTAGGTACCAAACACCTACATAATATATCACATTCGTATGTAATTAATTTACATTTCATAAACATAAACAAAAACAAATCATTTTACCTCATTAGTTGTAAAATCAAGAATGCAGTCTTCTTCCCGAACCAATAAACCACTTTCATGTCCATCATTTATATCAGACACCTTATTTACTTCCTCTAAATATGTACAAAGACTATTCATATATGTAACACAGAATTTGAACACCTCATAAAAAAAAAGAATTAAAGTATAGGATATTACCAAACCGGATGGGCACCTCATCCGGTTTGCAAATTTGTAAACCGAATATACTTCATCCGGTGTACAAATTTATGAGATCCACCAACTGCCCATCCGGTTTGCAAATATCCTATTCTTTTGTGAACTGGACGGGGTGGCTTCCGGTTTACAATTTACAAACCGGATGAGGTCCACCTACTGCCCATCCGATTTGCAAAAATCAAGTTGTTTATTAACCAGATGGAGGGGTGTCCGGTTTACAAATTACAAATCGGATTCCACCCCCACTCCCGTGCATCCGGTTTACAATTTATAAACCGGACATCTGCCTATCCTATTCACATTTTCAAAAAATTTATAAACCGGATGGCTTCATTCGGGTGACCTACCAGAACATACAAAATGCACCAAAATAAAAAATCTTACTTCTCCGTCGTTCCTTACTGCTTATCACCCTCTAAACCTTCAAAAACACCACTATGGAAGACGTATTTGAGCAAAATGAGAAGGTGCTTCACTGTGCTCGACTGTGTAGAGGTGACGAAATGCACTGTGAGTCTTTTTAATAAGAAGAACTAAGGTCCTTTTTGGTTATTTCCACATGGACACTTTGGGAAATTAATTTTTTATAGAGGTGTAAGAAGAGGATATGGAGGTAGAGGAAGAATTCTTCAAGTTAGGAAGTCAGGGTGAAGGATAGTGCCTTAAAATATTTTTTCTCAAGACATTTTTGTCTTTTCATGTTTTACGTGGAGGTATTATGGACGTGTAGGAAGAATGCGTTGACTCTTGCCCAGTTAACCACAAGCAAGGACGGAGTCCTAATGTTGTTATAGAAAAGATTGGATATGCAGAAAGAAATTGAGGTGCATGACGCAAAAACCTTTCACGGCGTAGGCAACATACAACATAATCATGTCTCTAAAATAGAAGGTATTTTCAATGTACTTAATAATCAACTACGAGACCAGATTGTAACTTTTGTTTGCACTCTTTTTTATAATAATAAAAATATATAATAAAAAAAATATTAAAAATATTAAATAAAATTATAAATAGCAAACATCGTCCTACTGTTTTCTCATTTTAAATCCATACAATCTTTCCTTTTTACTTGATTCCTATTATCTCCGTTTCCTTTTTTTTTTTTTTTTTTTCCTTCCTATCTCTCCCTATCTTTCCTAAAGGAAAGAAAAATATACATCATAACTTAAAAGGAAAAAAAATGTACAAAGTCTTAACGTGAACTATTTGTATAATCAACTGTGAAATTCAACTTGAATGTGTTTATCTAATGATTCCATTAGGACAAAAGTTCAGTCAAACAGTATGAAAAACTTTAGATTCCTCACATTCAGGCAAAATTGGAAAATATTCAAGTAAAACGATGTTACAACAACAGCAAAACCAGGCTGGGCACGTGGAAAAGACGCTAAAACTATCCATCTAAATGTTACAACACTAGTCACAGGAATACCGGCGTAAACTCGATGAGCCGATAGACCCTGCTAGTTCTACTGGAAACCAAATATCTAACAGCAATGACTGACCTACTTTAACAATCATCGAAACAATTACACATACATACACGTGGCACTCTACTGTCTGGTTCTAAGAAAGTGGTTGTGGAAATTTTCAGTGCCTGTGAGAATGCTTTCGGCTGCTATAAGTAACCTCTTTCTTTTCGCCGTTCCAGCTACGCAACATTCTTAGACCGAAGGAAATGCCCCCCACAGCACTCATAACATAAAACGCTCTGTACGGAGCCAAAGTAAGACCAGAAAAATAGGACCAGTATCCAGCTATAAGATAGATAAAATAGAGTCTAACGTTTCGGATTGGGATCCCACTAAAGGACACGAAGAAGGAATTGAACTCCGGCTTCGAGTTGCAGATGCCATGAAGTATGACGCCAATGCACAGCACTGAATCCAGGAGCCACGGGAGGCTCTCACCCAATGCTAGTCTCTGCTAATAATTTAAAAGTAAATAAAAGAGAATTTCCAGCCTGAAAGACAATCTAGAGAATGCAATCATAAAAAATATTAGTGCATTTTCTTTCATGCAGGGACCTAATAAAAATTTATATGAACTATGCTTCCAATATATGCTATAAAAGTTTAAAGAAAACACTGGATCTTGATTTTTCGTCATTAACATGAATTCAACTTCATTATCAACTGCACTGATTTATTTCTTATCTACACCCAAAGCGATGAGAACGAACAAGGTGCACATTGATCAAAATCGAGAGGAAAGAAAGATCAATTGAAAGACAACAAGAATGAAAGAAACTGAAACGTTTTTCTTCAAGTGCGTATATAAGGGAGACAAAATCATGTAAAATAATGGATAAGATTTTGTAAGCTCATGTCTGTCCTGGTCTTCATCAGGGAGAAACAAAATCAGGTGTAAAATTATTTTGTGGGAATTCAATCAATCACATTCCACTTTCCCCTTTTCCAATTCCCCAAGAAAAGTGATTGCATGACAGAATATGTTTAGAATGTTAACAAGACAATAATTGATATATATCATCTACCTGGAACCAAGCAACAACGGATGGAGCAAACATCATCGTTGCAACAAGATGCAATATCAACAAGCCATGGCGATGGTGAAATAAATCTAATTGTGTGTCACCAAAACTTTTTGACGAATCAGGACTGTTGGAGAAGTTGTCTTCTGAAGGGAAAGTCCGCTTAAAACTACCATCAAATTTGAAATTCTTCTTTTCAGACCCCATATAATCTTCACTGTTACAATCAAAATTTTCATTAATTTGTTCGCGGCTGCGACAAGATGCTGTCAGGAAACTGCTACATAAACAAAAGCAAAAATCAGTCTCAAATAGTCAAGCACGTCATGATAGGATGGGCCTAAGGCCTAAAACTGAATCATATTAGATGGACATAGTATAAATTGATAGTATAGTATTTATATTTTAAAGTTATTTATTTTAAAGCCTAAGCTAGGATGATGACAGTTGTGGGTTCATGAATATCAGCATTTAGCTTATAAAATTGTAATCTCCTTAACTCATTATATTAATTATTCCAGGATATCTCAGCAGCAATTACATATATTTATTATTCGAGGATATCAAATCTCCTCTATTATATTAATTCAGTTGTCTCAATATAAATAAAGTGTTTGTGTTGTCTCGTAAACACATGGTTTCTGCTAAATATCTCTCTTTCCTATAGTTTAGCAGTTATAGAACAAGTAAATCAAGAAAATACTTAAGTATCATAAAAAAGTGTATATGTTCAATGTAGTTTGAAAAATAAAATACAATAAAAAGGTTGGTTGATTGAACGGATCAACCCACCCATTTTGATAACACTATTCCCAATTAAAAAGTGCATGTAAACATTTTTGAACCAAAACAGAAAGGAAATAAGGAATAATAGAACAGCTTCTCTGAACCATAACCCTCTCCACAGCAAGCATGCATGCATGTGTCAAAACATACAAAGAGATATAACACACCGACATACATTTGTTAAAACTCATACTAGAAGAACATTAAATCAGCTTATGTCTGCCAGTTACATGTAAGATATAATGATAGGCCTTTGAAAGTACAAGAACAATATCAAATGATCAAGTAATTTCATCTTTTGCAGCAACAACTAAAAAGAAATGGAAAAACTGTAGATATATATATACCTGCATAAAGCATTGTGACAACAGAGAAAGTGAGAGAAGAGAAGTATAAGGAGACCAAAGGATGGATGGACCAAGCTTGCCAAGACCATTGCAGTAAGTGCCATAACAAGTACTGGATTGGATCTTAGAACCCTAACCACCTGTTTAATGTAAGTACCAAGATTCAAAGGTAAACAAGCTGAACTTGAAGTACAAAGAAAACTGAAGATCACAAATTACTTCTAGCATAAGCCCATCCCTGTCTACTTTCCACCTCTATTCTACTAACCCTTTCCCCACAGAAATAACTCATGAAAACAAACGAAATTTGGAAATAAACTAGGCCAGTAGGCCTACAAAAAGTTTGAATAAGAAACCCAAGTACAACATACTTAGTTTGTCAATCACAGGACATATAAGGTTGTAGTTTACCTTCAGAGAAAAGAAGTTAGACGAATAATTAACAAACCAACGAAGAGAAAAAAGGCTAAAATTCCGTTCCCACATTTGCCACCTGCAACATATTTATCATTAAAAATGTAAACACAATTAGCATTTATATTGTTGATTATCAACCTAAAATTTCTATTGTAGAGATAAGACAATAAATATAAAGTAACAGATATCCACAAGAAATGTGATTTGCTAGCCAAATTCCTATTAATCAATGCTACCATTCTTTTATATTAGTAGACATGTTGGGCAAAATTTAGGGTGATAAGTGGTATATATCAATCAGTCGTCTAACCTTGTCTTGATGAAGATATGTGTAACAGCAGCCACAAAGAATATCAAGTGAGTAATCAGAATTAGAATGGCTATGAATCCGTTTGCGAAAATATAACAAATAAGAGAGACACCGATGAAGCTAGCAAATGGAGGAAGTGGCTGAGACATCAATAGTGAAAGGAATAAGGAAATGAAAATGGGTAGAATGGCCAAGGGAAACAAATGTGATATTAGTGTCAAATTTGATTCCAAAGCAGTCAGCATTGATGGTATCCTCAGATCAAGATCCCATGAATATGCTTGCCGCATTAGAGCAAAGAAAACAACAGCAATAGAGAAACCAACTATCTGCATGAACAGTCAATAAACAAAATTATTTTACATTAATGGAATCCTTATATTAAGTGGATGTATATAAAGAGAATAAGACCATATGCATGAACCAACAATTTACCATTGTAAATCAATTGAAAAGACTAAAATGTACAAAAGAGGATAATAATAAAAAAAATTCTAACGCAAATATAACTGTTTTTTAAAGGCAAGAGACTATTGGAAATCCAAATTAATAAATAAAATGCAAGAGGTTACAAAAATCAGGCATAAAAAAGTTCATTTACCTTTGGACTATACAATAGTAGAAGCCTACTTGCAGCAGCACTGACAGAAATTGAAATGCTACTCTTATAAGAACAATGTGGGTCAACCTACAGAATAGTGGAGAAATTAAAAAAATTAAAAGAATTGTCATAATACCTGCCACTGCCAGAATCCTAGATAGTCATAGAATTTGGTGGTTTGGCATGAAAGTAACTCCAATGCTTTATTTGTTGAAGAATTTAAGGGGGAAAACAGTTGAATATTTTGCATTAGGTGATTCATACCAGCAAAAGAACAATGGTTTTTTCAGATTGCTGGGTTGAACTCCAATGTGCTGGGGAGGAATCAACAACAATTATCTCACTATTCAAATTTGGATATATATGAAGACCAGATGTATCATCCCATGCAAGTGCAACAGGTGGGAAACAGCGCAATTTGCAGAGCCCTGAAATACGCAGCTATAGTTATCTAAGCTGAAAAGAAAACAGTAGAAACAGCAGAAAAATATTCATCACAAATTTATAGTGCATTCAGCTATATGCCTAAAAGAAAGTCATGTTCAAGCCCAATTTTTGTCATTAAAGATAAATTACATCATATCTCTTGGTAACATTGTAAACTTTCAGAGATTTCCCACGTCTTCAAACATATTTGTGTATATCATCAAAGAAGAATAAGATCAAAAATCAGTTATGGCACTACCACAACGCCACGGCCTGCCTATACTTGCCACCATTCCCTAATAAGGCATAGATGATACTAGTGTTGATAAGACACAAGTCATAGTCTAAAAATCATGTGCAAGTCACGCATGTTCTGATGATAACAAGCAAGATAGTTTTGATACATCTAACAGAGTTACTGTTGTAAATAGTGGATTATTAGAACAAAAATATGCTCAATATCGCCATAGTCATTAGCAAAAAATACCTTTTGTTGTGGTCATGGCATTGTGGTGGTTTTCTACACCCACATTGGACAATACTTTTCCTGATTTAAAAACTAAAAACCCTTTTTATCTAATATGAAAATAGTATTAAAAATCTATTTATGACATGTATGCATAGCATAAACTTAGCACAAAAATAATTCAACATTTTAATTTCAAAATAAAGAAAAGTAGCAAATCACAAAAACAAAGTATGATAGTGTGAAAAAAAAGAAAAATCACAAGGGAAGCTTGAATTCTGATTTAATTAATTCCTAAAAAAACTTTTCTTAAATTAATCGCACAAATTGGTTCGTAAAACATCATACTAAAAGTCTTTCATCTTATGTGTCATGTCAAACTCATTTTATATCTTTACCGAATCATTTGTCTCGATACATTTTCTTACATACTCAAACTAAAGATCAAAGTAAGAATCTTTTGTCTGACATATAGCATTTGATGCATATTTGACTTATGAAGGTACATTAAGAAAGTAAGACTTAAAGTGAAATTTTTTACAAACACATTTCAACAGATTTCGTCTAATGAAGCTTAAATATTTCTCTTGAAGACAAACCCATAACAAATGTGATCAAACAAACATAGTCAAAAGCTTATTTTAAGCTTAGCTCTTCTAGCTTATAAAGGTCACGTTAGATGCAGATTTCACAGCTCAACTAAATCACTTGACTAACATATCTTCATGTTTACTTTAACAAGTGATTAGACCGTAGTCCTAGCGTCTGACTAATCAATGTAGGTGTAGATCAAAAACTTAGTTCAAAAACGTATAATAAAACATTTTGCGTTAGTGCAGACGATGATAACATGCATATAAAGAGGAGACAAAGAAGAGAGAAACTGCACATAGTAATTTATACTGGTTCGTCTCTCAGAGTAAATTACATCCAATTCATAACTAAACCAGTCAAGTTCAACTAAGGAAATTAATATTGTGAAGTACACGTCGAGTGGTCCTGGCTAACCCCTTTAGTATTCTTAACACTAGCCGCTCCTAACTTAACTGAGTATTCTTTGGACTCGTAGCCAGTTTTGACTAACCCCTCGAGTATTCTTTCCTCAAGCCACTTCTGGCTAACACAGAGTATGCTTTGCTCAAGCCATTTCTGACTAACCTTGGGTATTCTCTACACCTAGCCACTCTTGGCTAACCGAGTATTCTTCAGATCACAACCACTTCTAGTTAACCCCATCAAGGAGTATTCTTTACTCAAGTCACTCCTCGCTAAACTTGAGTATTCTTTGCCAAACAAACACTCCTAGCTAAGATCTGGAGGGTTGGTATTTTAATGATCCACTAATCATTGGGTTATGACAAGGGAAGATTGCATCAGAAAAAAAAATACAATGTTTAGACTTTCTCTTCTAGTACAGACCACCTAGCTTTCTAGGAAAGGTAGCGTCTTTCAACGTATAAAATTATTTGAATCACTCTTAGCTCACTCTCCTAGGTAAGTGGTGTTTTCCATAAGGTTTCTCCGGATCCTGGTGTGTTAGTCTTCTTTGTGCTTGAGGATCCATTTAGGAAGCTATGAGGTGTGTTGTATCATCTGATCACCATATTGGAATATTGCAACCTATGCTCAATTGGCTTAGAGAAGTGCTCTACGGTTGAACAGCCTTTTAGCAATCCATATCGTCTACTTTGTCTTTGTTATTCTTCTACATGAAATTCCTTTTATAGACTCTTTGAAGAAGGTAGCTGTTAAGCAATCGTTTATAACCATTGATCATATTTAGCTTCTATACAAGTCCATTATGCGTATAACGAGCTTAATAATGATTTTTGCATTTAATGCAGTCTCGACCTTTGATCCTTTTTCTTTGCAACATCCTTGATAGTTGACAACATTTATCTTCCTAGGCAGTATAGCCTTTTGCAAAAATTTGTTATTGGCATGCATTCCGAACAAGGTAGATAGGGTCAAAGTTGACAATTTCTTTGTGTTAGAAAGTTGATGAAGAAAGAAACTTTAACTCGCATTTTGATAGATCTTTAATATCCGATTTTAAATAGATCTCTTTGCCAAACGAACATTCCTTGCAAATATAGAGTAAGCACATAGTTATTTAATTTAAGTACAAGGTTTGCTTAGTTTATGTATATCGATTGATGTTTGATGCGCATTTCATTTGTTCTCATGTATGCCTTATCAGACTTTGAGAAAAAGACTACATAGTGTTATGTTGACTATCAGACAAAACACTTGCTTCTCACATGACCAATTGTTTTTATAGCATTATCAACTTACAAACAAAGTGTGATTATGTTTTACAATTAGTTGTGTTACAACTAGCATCAATTGTCCCGTGACATAGGCCAGGTAAACCTAATCACAATCGAATTGTGGTACTTGGACTATTATGTTCTTAAATAGAAAGAGTTATGCTCTGACCATTGGCTACAGCTTTTGGTCTAATGATAAGCGTTCGATCTAACAATTAGTATCAGAGCAAAAATCACCAAGTTCACTCCCATTAGAACAATTGTTAATGGGGAGATTGTTGCAGGTTGCACAATTGTCCCGTGACGTAATCCAAGTGGATCGAGTCACAATCGAAGAATTCAATTTCTAGTGAGATAATTGTTGAAGGTGAGATTGTTGTAGGTAGCATCAATTGTCTCGTCGTGTAGGCCAAGTAGCTAAGTCACAACGAATCATGGCATTTTTGGCCTAGTGGTAAGTACTCAATCAAATGAGTTGCTTTGAAATACTAATTAAAACCTTGAGGTGTTGGATTTTTGCCTTAACATATAGTAAGTACTTAGAACATTATTGCCAAATTAGATTAAACTACATCAATGACCAAACCATATACAAATTCAATGAAAAATAAAAAGGAGCTCATTGTTAATTTCGAACTCATTTACTCATTTCTTAACTCGAGAATTTATGCAATTTTAGACGAGTTTAAAGAATTTACCAAAGTTTACTAAGAAAAGAGTTTTATATTTAGTTATCTTATTTTACCTACCTAACATCGTAAATTTGTAAGAATCTAAGAACTAACTCTAAGTGTTTGAAAACCTTGATTTATGCTAATAACCATATTAGTAATAAGAACCTCGGAGAATCACACCACAAAAGTTAATTGTTGCAATAAGAGAGTCCAACGCCTCATAAACTCCACAGCAAAATCCCATACTTCCAATGTGGGACTCAAGTCCAATACTAAATTAGTATAACTATTAGAAACACAAAGCTCAAACCCACAAATAATACTAACTAAAATTCCTTTAGGGTCAATGTAATAAATCGTTCGTCTACTTTTCAGAGGTCTTCTTGATACTAGCAAAACTTTTCACCACGTACAAAATACATTTCAGTACACCACGATGCCATATGAAGTTAGAAAACAAGCACACCACAGAAAAAGCTATCACCAAAGTAAAATTCATAACCGATAGTTCAGCTGGTAATTGATTAGGATTCTTACTACTACTTTCAAGGTCACCAGCTTCCTCTTCCGGAAGTCCAGAGTTTCTGATTCCACAGCTGACAGTTTTCAAAGACAAAGTAACAGGTAGAAGACCCACACTGATGGCAAATGATAATTTGACAGCTAGTGGATGAGCTTCCTCCAAAACCAAATCCTGCATAAAACAACATATCGAAGTTATGTTTTTGCCCATGGAAGAAGAAAAAATGGTTCCATTCACTTGCAAGTTGCTGAAAATTGATAAACATATTTTAGTACCGTAACAGCATAATTTCACTTGATTTATAATTAAATTTTTCATAAGTATATCTTTTTCAATATGTCATATATAACCTAATATGACAAAAGGCATATCCGAGATAATAGTTCCAAAGTAAGCTTAAGCTATATGAGGTCTATATCCTGCAAACTGCTTCAGAATTAGAACAATTTCTGATGTAACAAGAGGCATTGCAATGAAAATAAATTCAAGAAATAAATTCATATAAGTAAATAAAACTACAATATAGTCTAGGCTCTACAGGTCAGTAGCATTCCACGAAAATAACAACCTTCTGAGAATAGGTAGATTGAAGCATAAACCATGGAGATAATTCTTGACTGCCCTCCTCTGGATTAAAGAACTGTCCAACTGCCATGGATGCTGCTGGCGGGGGTCTTCCTGAAACACTCTGTGAACCACATAGTCATTATTACACATGCAAATATGGAACACACATTATCAACTACAAAGACTGTACAAAAACTATATCCTATTTATAGGAAGAATGATTTAATTATTCCATCTTCAGTCATCATAATTAGTATGGCCACATGAAATTACACTTACATAAGAATTTTTAAGATTAGAAAACGACAAACAATATTTAGTTTAACACAATCCACCGATCCAGATGAAAAACACCTTTCAAATTTTATGAAAGATGCTTGTAAGACCAAATGTAAAGCATGTACAGGCTTCCAGGCGGAAACTTTAAAATGAAGAAAGTTTCAATCTCAAACTCCTAATCAAGCACACCAAAAAGAAAAGAATCAAATACACATAAATATTTCAGACAAAACCTCTCAGGGAAGATATGCATTCCTTAATATCTAAAAAGAAATCATTCAAAACTACAAACTGTACCGGACGAGGTGCAACTGATATAGTAAGAAATCTGAAGCCATGCATATCTTCCGGACCCAACCAAAATACAGCAGATGGAGGAGCTTGCTCAGTCTGACTGCCAGGTTCAAGCTGTTAAATTATTGCAGATTAAATATTGTAAGTAACCATATAAAAAATTAAATAAACATCTTCCTCATACTATCTTAAGGAACTCAACAATAGTAATGTAGTATAAAGATAATTCAAACAAGAAAGAATAGTCTGGAAAGAGGCATAATGGACCTGACGTGGTGCTGGACCTGAGGGAATGCGCATCATCTTTGCTGTTACTTCAACAACCCTATCATTGAGAGGTAAACTAGTAGCAGATTTCCCCTTTTCTGGCCATAAATGAAGTCTAATTCCAGAACATGGCTCTAGATTGGTCACAAGTACAAAATGACTTTTTCCATTTAAACCCTACACATCCAGATTAAATGATTAAGCAATTGCTATCAACGGTGACGTGAGAAAACTTTGAGAGTGAAAGTTCAAATTGTCATGGACACTTTTGCAAAAGTAGAAACTCTCAAGCACAAGACCACACAGGCAAATCTACAAGGTGACTAGCTGATTATTGTCGAGCATTTCAAGGTTTGGGAAAGGGCCATTCACAGTTTCAACAATTTCCATACTCCATTGTATTCCAATATTTGTTTCCTAATTCGATTAGAATCACGAGACTAGGGTTTATAAAAATAGGGGTGAGTGTTTTTCCATTTCTAACAAATCATAGCACGACATATATCAATACTATTTTCTATTATTCAATGCTTATTCTGTCTTTTCCTCCTTCTCTACCTAAATCCCTACAATTTCTACAGAACTTTTCCTTTTGTATGTTGAATATTTTGGATATTGTATCAAAGAAACAATAAACAAATACCAATTTTTGTATGTCCAACCACCGCCTGCGACCATCCATTGCTAATACAGTCACCTCATTTATCTGAATGTATAGGTCTCTATCAAGGCCCCCATCGTTCCAATGAACATTGGCAGGACAAGCAATCGGCCTGTGTGGTGGAGATCCTGTAGCCAGAATATAATTTGAATATAAAATTTTGCACAAATGTGGAAGGTTATTTCCAAATTGACAAATATTAACATTGACAAAATTTAATCTAATGAAACAGAAACCACCACATAACAAAAGTATTGAGTTTCCTATGCTATGCAAAATCATTTTTCAAAAAATGTTTGTACATTGCATCAGTTATGGAAAAATCATAATGCCAAGCATTCATAGGAGTTTTTACCAGTATAAATGAAGATGGCTGGGGACAGAAAAAAATTGAAAAAGCTATCTTCTTTGTCCATAAAGCATGATTTAACATTATATTATAAGCAAAAGCTTCAACAGCTATATGTCCATAAAATAGTACTGAAATGATTATTAGGTGATTCCAGAAAGCTTGTCAACGGAATTTTGATAAACTAAATACAAGAATCATGGGATAATAAAATTAGCAACATATACCAGTGACATCTTTTGTATTCTGGACAGGAATGTTTATTGGCTGTTTATAAGAGGGTAACTGCATCATCAAGTCAAAATTATACGATATTCCACTACGCAGCATTCTTGCAAAAACTACAAGTCTCTTTTGAGTATCCGCAAATGGTTGGCCTGTTCTGGAATCTATCAAACTAAGAAGCGTGTGTGATACCTAGATAAGAATAAAAATGGTAAGGATCAGAAAGGAGAAACATGTCTATGTTCTTGACAAGAAGAGACCTACTTACTTGGACAACCAATTGATTACACCATAAAATAGCTTGATGTTCCATTGACAACCACACATTTTTCATGGCCGTACTACTGATCATGAAGCCATGGGTTGGGGGCACAATATTATCAAGTGACGCTAATTTTGACCGTACCTGAAGAAGAGAAAGAACAAAAACTAAACCATTATGTGAAGGTTCATAATATTTAGCATTTACTTAATGTGATTCCATGAGACAGTACAACTTGAACTTCCATAGTGTGATGATAAAAGATCAATTTCCCTAACAACAAACAAAAATATACATTTACTCAAAAATTAACAAAGTTCATTTCTAGATATTATATAAGATGGAAATTTAATCATACTAAAAGGAGATACAAGTTAAGAATGTCCTTAAATAGAGGGCTGGTACCACAATCTAGAAATTGTTAAAATTTAACAAAGCATAAGGCAAATAATCTTCTGAAGCGCAGACCAACGAGGCCTCGTTTTTTAATCAAATGTCATTCATTGGTGATAAATCTACTGCATATAGGGGGAGAGGTGAAAACACTGACAATACCTGGTAATCATTGTAGGCACCGGAAATAGATACAACTACAACATTTGAGAGTACAGGATCAGACACATAGCGCCCCGTGTTAGTAGTTAGAACCTTATATCCTTCTCTCCATTTGGAATTTACACTTGCAAAGTAATGACCCAACGAAGGCTGCAATGCCACAGGAGGTGATCTGAATAAAATACATGTATCCCATCAAACATTTAAGCAGCACATGGAAACACAACAAGAAAACAATAATAGGGAAAAAAAAAACCTACTGATGTGGAGTTGAAAGTGTAAGAACAGTTTCAACTGCTGATTTCCTAAGATGAGAGTGGATAACAGCAGCTCTAGCAACAAAACCTCCCATTGAATGACCAACCAATATCACACTTTTTGGCATACTCCCAGAAACCGCAGCACCTTCTCTTGTACGAGTATCATAAGACACTTTATATTGGTCCAAAATCTGCATGGCCATATCATAAGCATTGAACAGATTGCCAATTAAGAATTACCAGTCTAAGAAACATAATTCATAAGATGCAAAAGATAGCACCAACTGAGAAAAGAATGCATAATACAGAACTATAAAGTCTAGGGTAAAGAACATGAAAAAAGAAGAATGTGCAAGGAATGGACTGAATATGAAAGAAACTATAGAAGAAAGAATGAAGCTTTATTATATTCACTCATTTTAGGAAATAAATATCCCTTCTTTACAACCCAAAAATATCTTCTGTTTCCCCCTCCACCTCCCCCATTTTCTCTTCATCCGTAGTCTTTCTATACAACTGACTTTGGCTTTTTCTTCCTCAGCCCATAATTTTAAAATGACCATTTTACCCATTGTAAAAGTGATTTCCATATTACCTGTTCCGGAAATCTTCCAAAACAAACTTTCTGGAATTTCCAAAACAGGATTTCCAAAGTAAGATTTCCATAACACATGAAATACATTCTGGAATGTGTTTCTGGAGAGAATTTCCAAAACAAGTTTTTCGGAACATATACAATACCTTCCAAAATGAGCTCTCCAAAATGAGTTTTCCGAAACAAGTTTTCCAAAACACATGAAATGCATTCCGGAGCAAGCTTTCTGCAATACAATTTCCAGCAAGCTTTCTAGAATGTAAATGATAGGTTCCAGAACAAGCTTTTCAGAACAACTCTCTCTTCTTCCTCTCCAAAAGTGCAGAGCACGGTGGAGAATGAAGGTATAGGTGGCAGCAGAAGCGGCAGCGATAGCGGAAGCAGCAGTGGCATGATGAGAGAGGATATTTTAGTCTTTTTCTTTTAGTATGGGGGTGAAGTAGTAATTATGGGCGTGCAGGAAGAAAAGGCCCAGACTTTACTCATTACTGGACTTTGGGCTTTTTGGGCCCAAATCCATTTTCTTCCTACCTCTTCTTATATAAACTCTCCTTAAGAGGTTTGTGACTAACAATACTTTCCACCAAAAGTTTCACCTTTACCTCAAGAAGACAGCGCGGAAATTTTTTTTATTATTGTATCAAACGATTCTCAAGTAGCTTCAAAGTGAGGTAGATTTTCAATTGACTAGAGCTTCAGCTCCTTCAGCAGACTTGTTACGAACTGCTATGACTTCCTCTATAGGTTCAACTTCTAGTTCCAGATTTTCTGATAGTATCAAAGGCAGAGGCTTAAATGAAAAACTGGTGGATTCTGCTTTCTTTAGGGAATTGTAGTTGATAAGCAACCCGTCCCACCTTCATGATAATCTGATAAGGGCCATATAATCAAGGACTCAACCTCTCATTCCTTTACTCTGCCAACGATTACAGTGTCTTGAGTTGTAATTTTAGATGTACCCAATCTCCAATTTCAAAGTGCACTTCTTGCCTATGTTTATCAGCAAACTTTTTCATTTGATCTTGTGCTTTTAAGAGCTTATCATCCTCATAAACTTTATTTTATATCCGAAGATTGTCTTTTCTTAGGGTATTCTCCAATACACAAAAGCTACAAGTGTCTATCATCCGATGGAAAAGTATGTATCTCGACGGATGTTCGGTTTAACGAACATAGATTTCCTTATGATAATCTTTTTTCCTAATACACCAAATATTGTAAAAGATATCAATCAATATTTTAATTTAAGTCCCACTCTTACACCACCTAAAAATTCTCCAAATTCTTTATTGGTTACTTCTATGACACCTGAATCTAGCACCACACTGTCTGCATCTGTTCCTATCCCTCTTACATCTCACCCATCATTATCTGAGTCTTTACCTAATCCTGCACCTGCTGTAAATACTCACCCTGTCCAAATCTGTACCTAATGCCTTGATCTACTCACATGAAATTTTTAATTGGATGACCAAAAGAAACAATGCCCCAATTGGATGGCTAAAAGCCCGGCAACTTAGATGTCCATTACAGCTAGTCTTATCCCCATAATTGTTGATCATTTAGAAATTTGATACTTTTCTAAACCCTATGAATAATAAAATGTCTTCCCATTAGATCAAGGCAGTCAAACTCAAGAGTTTTACGTAAACTGTGACTCGTAAGCTTGAATCATAACTCATAAGAGTTTACTTCGTATAAAAAAATTATTAAAACACCTATAAAAACATAACACTTCAACACTATATTATGCTAAAAGTATTTTTTAATATTTTTTTATTGTAATATTATTATTAGTTGATAATATTATATATTATTTTTAAATAGTTTTTTATATTTTCTAATGTTATTATACTTTTATCATTAATCTAGTTAATTATATTATATATTATGCTTTACATAAAAAAGGAAGTTGTTGGACCAAAGTACTCCTCGGGCCAAAGCAACGACCTAAGTACTCTAATTTTTTCTGTCCAAAACTACATCTTTTTATGTTTCCAAAAGGCTTATGATCTATCAACAGTTGTAGTGCCGCTTGAAGATGTTTCACATGCTCCTCCTCACTCATACCATAGATTAATATATCATCAAAAAGAATAAAGACAAATGTCCTCAAATAAGAACATCGTACCTCATTCATGAGTTATTGGAAGGTTGAGGGAGTTTCTTAGCCCAAAGGGCGTCACCACAAACTCATTATGCCCGTTGTGGGTTTTGAAAGCCGCTTTGGAATGTCTTCATTCTTATAAGATGGTGCCCAGATTTAAAAGTCCAGTTTTGGAAAAATTAATGGCTCCCCCAAGTTTATCCAACAACTCATCAATTATGAGAATTGGAAACTCATTGAACTGTGATTTTATTTAATGTATTGGGCTAGAGTAGGGACTTACACTTGGCCTTATAATTCACATAACGTATCTGCCAAAATATTTTCTATTTCATTTTTCGTAATGAGGTACCTGTATGGCCTCAAATTTGGAATCTCTGCCCCCTTCAACACAATAGCATGATCCTATCTCCTTTTTAGTGTCAGCCCGAGGTTCCTTGGAACCTTCTTTATTTTCTTGAGAATTTTGTCCTGAAAATCGGATTCTTTAACTAATTCTTTGCATTCTAAGAAAAATCCATGGCCTTCATCCAGTAAAGCTTTACACACTGTTTTAAAAGAAGCTGTAGTTCTGGACAGTGTTGGTTCATCCCTTAATACTCTGGTTCCCTCACGAATAGAAACCTTCAGGGTGAGCTCCCTTAAGTTAGCTCTAATCTCCCCCAAACTTGCTAACCATTTCCTTTCCCAAAACCTGCTGAATCTTTAACCATTGGATTTGAAGTATTAGTTGCCTGCATCCATTAGACTTTATTTTTCTAGTGTAAGGTGTCCTTTCTGTCATGGGTAATTGTTTTTCCAGCACCAACATCGAAGATACAAAATTGTGGGATGCTCCACAATCTATCAGCACCATAACATTGGTTTCTACTAATTTTCCACAAATTTTAAAATTTAACCCCAAAATGTATACATGGATAAATGTAATTCTTTGTAGCCTGTACCCTCCGAATCTTGGAGTTCTCTCTTGGTTTGTTTCCCCTTCAAAAACTAATACTTGTAATTGCTTATATTTATACACATGGTCAGGATGGTAAGAAAGTAGAATAAATAAAGTTTGCTAGTGCTGATACATAGAAAGACTAAATAAACATTTACAGTCTGAGGGTTTAACTATATCATTCTAACAAGTCACAGCATTCATGGGATAACACTAAACTATAAAGTCTAAGGTGAACGACTTCAAAACAGAGAAGAATGTTACTGGCCAAGTAGTTTAGTCCCTACCATAGGATGTCCTAAAAGTAGAAATAATAAATATTACTAGCACTAAGACATAGCAAGACTCAACATTTGCAGAGCTGAGGATTTAACTGTCATTCTAACAAGTCACATAGTTCATAAGATTTTAATGATGTTGATAATCAATAATAAGAAACAAATTCTCAGTTTATTGAGATTATTTATACCATTAGTATGAACAGGCCATGCGCATAACAACCATAACAAGTTCAACTCAAACCAGATTGGTGATCTACAAACTACAAATAAACCATCTCAATAGTTAAGATTACAAACCAGGTTATATTTCTCCAATATTCATTTTCTTCCCGTGGATATAAACTATTAATAATAAAAGTGATACCTTATGTATAGCATATACAACATATTCAGTGTGCTCTTCAAGAATCGCACCATCCATGGCAGAATGTTCACCTTCAAGATCAACAGCAAACCAGTCCAGCCTGCTGGTATACTGGCTGGGTAACTGGAAACCAGATAAATTTATATCTACATCTCCTTCTTCAGCTCTTAGGGAAGCTTCTTGGTAGAATGTACGCTCTAGGGGACCATTCTGATATGCCCTATCAGATTCGGCTGCTAATGACCGCACCTATAAAGTAGATACAGCTAACAGAAAATGTTAACAGAAATATAAAACTTTGGGGGACAATAGTACAAAAAGTGATGAAATAAAAAATGCATTGACAGAAATAACTGAACCAAAAATCATTATCAACATTAAAGTTAGTTTCCTAAATTATAAGGGATCTATATTTCTCCATTTTTTCTTCTTTTTATTCTCTTTTCCTTGTTTACAATTTCACAAATGAAAAGGTAGCCACATTCCCGTACCCATAGGAATTTCACAAACTCCAACTATAAAACCTTTCAAGAATGAACTGAGAAACAAGTAACCCTAAAATCTAGATTCAAATCAGAAACCTGGCCAACAAGTGAGCATACCTCAAACTTTGAAAAAAACAAACTAGATATGCAGATTTACATGTCATCATACTACATAACCACATTAACCACTCTCAAATAAATCTACAACAACTAAATCAACTTACTCCCAAATAGCCCAAATGTTTAAGAACATCTTCAGAACATTAAAACTATTCAAGCCCAGCAAATAATATATTAATATTTCCCACTCTTCATATTTACACCACATAATCCAATATTTAGTTAACATGTTGTAATAGTTTAACCCAGAACTAAACAAGTATCCATAAAAACAGACCAACTTTGCCTAAATCGGAACAAGAAGAAATAGGACCTTGCCTGTTTGAAGCTGCCACCATTGCCTGGTATGAAAAGTACGGGCACACCGCTAAGCTTCTTAAGATGCTCCTTAAAATCTATCTTTTTCCATCCCTCGTGGTATAAGTACAAGCCATACTTCACAGGCGAAATGCTCTCCGAAGATGAAATAGGAATATAAGTCGGATACATGTAGGTCATTATACATCCATTCGAAATAGGCTTCAACAAACCATATAAAGCAGAGAGACAAATCCCTACAACCACAATAATCAAAATTCCAATCCTAACTTTCGCTCTAAAGCCCGGCATTTTCAAATGAAGCTTCTACTCCACAGTCTTCAAATCACTGCAAATTTCACTTCAACCAACGTTCTAAATCAAACGACAGTAGTGCCCCTGGTTGAAACAGAGCTTCAAGCTACCCGAACACCGAACAGCGTTGTCAAACACTTAAACTAAACCACGCAACTAACACAGAAACTATTCCATCGCCGGAACCAGATCGGGATCGATTAAACTACCGCTCCAGTTCAGGATTCACATAAGCATCGATCGAACAGCATCAATCGCCAAAATAGAAAGCTTTCGACAAAATAAAAAGGAGATCTACAATTCCACAAAAACACAATTAAAGAACAAAAGAAAATCCAAAACACCGATAAAAAAAAAAGAGAGAGATTTATCCAAAAATCAGAGTATTATAAATATATAAATAAAAAGAGCACACTCCAATATCGATATATAGATCTGGAACGGCGGAGGCGCCGCCGCCGCAGACGGAGGAGAAGTTAAATAGAGAGAGAGGAAGGGTAACCTAATAATAGAAAGAGGAGCGTGGAAGGTGAAGGTGAAGATGAGCAAAACGGCGTGAGTTGTGAAGACTGAGGGTGCAACAGAATTTTATTTTAAATTTGGTTATTTTTTAAATTTGGTTATTTTTTAAATTTGGTTATTGTAAGTTGCGACGACAAAAGAAACAAGGAAGAGCGCGCGTCACAATCTGACTGTGACAGAGTAGACAATGGAGTTCACGCCTCCGTCCAAAACTTCTGCGATGTGTTCTTATTAACTGTCGGATCTATCTCTCGCTAGACTCTACCACAGTTTTGGGCATTCATGGATGTCTAATTTAGGAGTATGAACACATTTATTATGATTTCTAGCTAGTACTTATTTATCAGCCGTTTTTTCCATTTTCTATTGTTAGTTGCCATATATATACTTATTTTATAATATAATCATGGCATCTTAATAATATGATTTAGTCTTTTAAATATAATACGTTTTCAAATATATTCTTACTAGGAAAAAGTTATTAAATCAGTAGAAGATGCATGGATTTGATTTCTGTTATCATTGCCTAATATAGAAGACATCCTTGATTTCTAGATTTGTAAATTAGTCGAAGTTAAAAAAATATAATTTAATTAAAAAATAATAGAGAATAACATGAATCCATATTAACTAAAAAAAGTATCGATGTTTGTAAAATTAATATTAGTAAATTTCGAAAATTATAATTTTGACCAATATTTTTTCAATTAAAAATATTATTTTTTGAATTTCTTTTTTAGTTATTTAACAATTATTCAATTTTAATTTAAATATTTTAATAATTAATTTAATGACTAAGAATCATAGTCCACCTATAGATGATTTGACCTGCTTCTTCATGTGAGAATTCACCCAAAACAAATCAATATGATAAAATACGCAATATATTTAGAATTGTAATCGTTCAATTCTATTTAGTCGATTTTGGATTCTTCAAACTAGTTGTTTTCCAATTTTATATAATAAGTTTGATTTATAGTTTCAAATTTCTTCTTTAAATCCAACTTGTATTATCCCAAATGATTTTACCTATAAAATGAATTTCATATTTTAATATTCTTTACATTAGTATAACAATAACAATAATAATTTATCTTTTTTTTCATGAACAATATTTTTATATCTTGTTAAATTATATATTAATATATTTAGAATATTTAATTAAAACAAGACTTTTACTCAATGCCATGGTAAACGTTATAAGAATTTATCAATGTTTTCAATTTGTATACTTTGTTTTCTTTTCATTTGACGATATATTTTATAAGTTACACTACACTTACTTCTTTTTTTCAAAATACCATTAAAAAATCTCATTTAAGACCTATTTGATATATTTTTTAATCATTTTTAGTAAAAAAATAATTATATAAATTGTGGTTAATTTTTCAATAGGATAAAATATCTTAAAATAATCTATTTTAGTCTTTATTTATATCTTTTTTAATGAAGCATACTTTAAAGCTATCAATATCTCTATTATTATTTTACTTTATTTTTTTACCACTCCACTTTATTAAACCTTTTATATGTTGAAAAATTTGTTAATTCTCTTATCTCATTGCTTTTTACAATATAATCTGATCATTTATAGATTTTATTTAGTTCTCGTCACTTAAATTCAATTTTTATCATATCGTCATTGTTAATGTCACCTGATATTTGATTGATAATTAATGATTTGTTTGTGGTCTATTATATGATTTGATTTTTGTTATATTTATTTTAGGATTTCTTAATTTCAGCCTATATATAAGAGATCCTTAATTTCTAGATTGGTATATCAGTTGAAGTTAAAAAAAATATAATTTAATAGACGTCAATAAAAAAATAATAGAAAATAATATGAATCCATATTAGCTAAAAAATTATCGATGTTAGTAAAATTAATATTTTAAAAATTATTGTGACGCCCCTGCACCTCCAGAAGCATATTTTCTTTTTTCTCTCTCCTCCATGCCTCCCTCTTCCATTCTCAAAATCTCTCTCCCTTCTCTCTAACTTTTCTCCCTCCATACGTCATCTGTTTTAGAATCTGATCATACCCTGCAGTACCTGAGGAGTTAAGGATCATTTCTAACCGATCAGAATTTCAAACAGAGTAAGTCCATATTTGCTCTAAAGATCCCTTAATCTCTATTTTTCCTTAGGTTTTTGTCATCAATCTTAGTAGGGACAGTTGAGAAAAGTATTTCTCTCAACTTAATTAAGATTATACTGAAATTTGGTTTTGTTCTGATGACTTGTTCTAGATCCCTAAAGATTGGGTTAGTGCCACTAGCTAGTTTGGAGGAATTGTTTTGGGAAATTGTCACCAGGTAAGGGAAGCTAGTAACTTATTTTTATACTATTTAGTTACTTTTAAATAGAACTCAGATAAAGACTTGAATATGTGACTATCAGTGCTCAAGTCTTTCTTGCAGGTCTGACTGGTCCTTGAGCACTGAATAAGTTTGATTATCTTAATTTTTGTGTGATTAATAGACCTTATTTGAGTAATGATGTTAGAAAATAGTATGCAAGAACTTTTGATTGTTGTTTGATGGATTGAATATGACTTGTGATAAGACTTTGAAATGTTTTAGAAGTTTGAGATCAGTTATTGAATAAAATATGC
>Ga0209489_100716_pt1:55000-65226 | contig 65226 bp, 35 predicted proteins | sample SiratrowhiteBW_FD_187527 | JGI IMG/M metagenome (GOLD analysis project Ga0209489, IMG submission 187527) | Root nodule microbial communities of legume samples collected from California, USA - Siratro white BW (SPAdes) (version 2) | ecosystem: Host-associated > Plants > Roots > Nodule... | reverse complement strand
ATGTTGGAATAAGTCATGGCTGTCTGCACATAACTTTAGAAGCTTTTCTTTGTATTCTGCATATTCTGGAGGTGCTTCTGACAGACTAAAAATCTTCATTAATGGATTGAATGGTTTGAAACTCTTCCTGTACCTTACACCATTTGGAAGTAACTGTATCCCTTTAAGCTGAGAATAAACGTCCATGCCAATAAGGATATCTTTTCCTGGAAGGTCTGCTCCAATGACCTTGGTGTAGATGATGCAATCTGGAAAGAATTTAATTCCAATGCTTTTTCTGGTCATCAGTTTTGTTGTAAAGATTTCTCCACTTGCAGCTTTGAATTTTAATCTTTTTTGTTCCCAAAATTTTGGATGAAGAATTTTAGGGTTCATCATGGTTCTTGCAGCTCCTGTGTCAATGAAAGCGATTGCTTTGATTGGAACATCATATCTTGAAGGGAGTATATGAACTTCAATGTTGGGTGCTGGTGGAATAGATACCAGAGACTGTTCTTCTACCTTTGTTATCTAATCAAAGGATAGAATTGGAAAATGATGATGACATTCATCTTTCTTCTTCTGAGAATTCTTCTGATTCTCCACTTTCTGAATTATCATCTCCTGAGACATCTATGCCAAAAACAGTGTCTTCATCTGGATATTCTTGTTCACTGTAGAGTGATTCTACAACTTCTTCAATCTGTAAGGTTTGGATTAACCTTGCAGATTTTTCTGTTTTATTTGGACAGGATTTTGCAAAGTGTCCTGTCTTTCCGCAGATAAAACATCTGTTCCCTTTCTTTTTTCTAGGGAATGATTTTTGTTTGAAGAATTTCACCTCCCTCTTTCCTTTGTATCTCTTTTTGTATTTGGGAAGTCTTCTGAAATTTCTTCCTTTTGAGAAAGGTTTGCTTTTGCAAGAGCAATCTTTCTTTTTGCACTTTATCTCCAGGTATTTTTTCCGGCACGTCTTTGAGTATTTTTTCTGGTTCTTCATGATTCCTTCAAGTAGTTGTTGTTGGCTGCATAGTTTGTCAAGGGCAACAATGCATGTCTGGTGTATTTCTCCAAGTGTCATCTGAATGATTTCTTTATTTTGGATGTTCAGCATTCTGTACATTTCTCCTTGGATTTCTTCAAGGAGTGAGCTTACATAGGTGCTTTTCAGACTCGGATCATTGTATCCATTCAATTGATAAAATCTTTGCTGTATCCTCTGGAAGTGTCTTTCGATATCTTTGAGCTTTAATGAGCAACACTTCATTTCAAAGTATTCCTTTCGGATTTCTTTGTTGACAATATCTACATTTCCGAGGAATTCGAAATGAATTGTAGAGATCACAGCATCTGTATTTTCAAATCTGTGGAGCTAATCTTGGTTTACGGTACCTATGCTTTGGTACCATTCTTTGAGAGTTCCTGTCATCCTTGCACAAAATTCTTCAATGACTCTATATTGGTCAGCATCAGGGTGTATCAATTTCGCATCCATCCATGCTTTGAAATCAAGAAGCCTCTTTCTCCATTGAGTTGGTGGAATGTTATCTAGTGTGAATAGAGGTGTTCCTGTGATTTTTTGGGATGGAGTGTTGATTTCTTGTGGATGTAATCTAGAGGTGGATCCTCCAGCATCTTCTTCAGGAGAAGTCATGCAAATCTTTGTTAGATCTGCATACTCTTTTTCAGAAATGTTTTCAGATGAGTTTTCTGATATTTCTGGATCTTGATCTGAATCAAGATAATCTTTTTCATCTTCTTCTGAATCTTGAAGTCTTTGATTTCTGAAAGAGACCATCAGTTGATCTTGTGGTTTCTCTTCTGCTTCTGTTTCCTCAAAAGGAATGTCTTGAGATGTTGATGTGGTTATGGTTTTGGGATTTTTTCCAAAAAAGGTGGTTTGTTCTGGCAAAGTAGGAGGTAAGAAAGGTGGTTTGACTGGATGGTGTATTACTGTGCTGGACAAAAGTTTTTTCGGAGAAATAGGGAATGGTGAATACGTGTTTTCTGGTGGTGGTTTTGCAAGTTTTCACATATTCTTCAATCTCAAAAACCTGTTTTCTTAGTTTTTGTAGCTCCTGTTCTCTTCTTGAATTTTCATGAAAGCTTCTTTCAGCTTTTTTCTCCATTTCTTTTTCCAGGGCTTCAATCTTCTGTTTTGTCTCTGCATAGGCCTTTTGAATCTTTACAGACATCTGGTTTAGTTGATATTGAAATGCTTCTGTCATCTTGTCGACCTTTTTTTCGATAACTTTCAAAAGATTGTTCTGAGCTAGTGAATTGGTTGTCTGCCAGTTTAAGACTTCTTCTGCCTGAGTAGAAGGTTTGTAAGTTCCATCTGGAAGGATTTCTGTTGGTTGCACAAAAGGTTTTGTGGAAATTTTCTTTCCTGTATCAACTTGTCTTTCCAAGAAAGGAAAGTCTTCATTGGTAAACATCATGCAGGGAACTGCTACTGGTTTTTTCTCTCGAAAAAGGTTTAAACCATTCTTCGGAGGAGGCCAGGTGATTAGATTTGGATCTGCTGGTGGATATCCTTCTTTTCTCAAGGCTTTTATTTCTCTCTCATAGATGAGGAGAGGGTCTTTTGTCTTTCTGATCCCGATCCATAGCCCGTTATCAGGGTCATATCTCCTGGTTGGCTTTAGAGGAGGTTTGCACTGTTTTTTCTTTTTGAAATTATCTTCATCATTAGAATCTGAAGATAATTCTGAGTCAGAATCATGGTCTTCGTAGCAATCACAGTCTGAGTCACACGCGGATGGATCTACATCCCATAAGAAGTGTCCATTGAGCTTATCTGAAAAGATAGCTTTTCCAGTTTCTCGAAAAGAGTGAACTGGAATCTTTTCTTCCTTGTCTCCTAGTGTTATCATCATTGTATGAAACACCGGAGGAGGATTCTTGCTGGTATCGCCATCATTTTTCCATTTGAAAGTAGTTTTGACACTACCATCAACAGAATTTCTTCTGAAAGTTGCTTCTGTGGCTACTATCTGCTTTTCTTTCTTTTTGAAATTCTCATAATTGCTTATCCATTCAGTTGGAATAAGCTGTTTGAGCTCATCTCTGGGTATTTGTCTGGGAACTTGTACGATGGTTGGAATTTCTTGGTCTTCTGCAGCTAAGACCATCAAGGCATTTCCTTCAAATTCTCTTTCTCCAGGAAGATCAAAACAGTGATCTTGTATCCTGTAAACGATCTGATGATGTAACGTGGCTGAGAGGGCAGCTTCATCTTGTGGAGCGCCTACAAGTTGTACTTGTACTTTGAATCTATTGGAAAGGGTTGGATCCTTCAGTTGGACGTTGAAATTTGGAAAGATGGTGAGGACTGCACTTCCTGCATTCAGTGTTGTCAGTACTGTTCCGATTACTGCTTGTTCATACTGTTGATATGTAGAATCAAACAGTGTGATTCTTGCAGTAACTGGAAGTCCTTTTCTTCCATGAAGGGTAAGCATTAATCTGACTGCTCCAAGGTGAAGGGCTACATAGTCAAGAGCTCTCCATTGCTTTATCGACTCTTTGCTGATCTCCAGATCTACATATTGTTCTGTACTAGTAGCATGAAGTGCTACTTGATCCATTCGAGAACTTTGGATATATTCTCGGCATCCTTTTCTAGGAGTTGAGATTAACTTCTTGATGGAAGAGATGAATGGAAAGTCAGACTTGTTTCTTCGGAATACGTTATATGGACTGAGAAGAGGTGGTAATGAGTGTTCGATTTGGGATTCTTCAGGGATATGTTGGAATTCTATGAGATTTCCTATTTTTGAAGAAAGGGTCTTTTTACAAGAGTCTGGTATTGTTATTTTGGAGGAAAGGGTTATGGGATGCTCTGAGGTAAAGGGTTGGTCCATGGTCTTTAGAGTCTCTCTCTTTCTTCCTGCTCATCTCTACTCATCTTAATTTTATATAATATACCCAACTTTTCAGAAAGAAGTAATTCTGGCTAGTTATCAGTTAGGCTCTGATACCACTCGGGGGGTTTACCCGTTATACATGTTATCATAGTATATCTTTGTGTGACTACTTCAGCATCATGCTTACTTTCACACTCCAGATTCTCTATGCATAACACATATAATGGATAAAACAAGAAAGATCAAGTGGATCGGTTCAGACATGTTTTTGATACACAGGATCCTCAAACAGAGGCATGTAAAGTGTATGGCTAACCCAATAACGAAAGTTTCGTAAGGGAACTGGAGCAGGCTACCATGAGACAAAAGATTTTCTTTCTAAAGAAATTCGATTCGGAACTATGATATGTCCAAGGTCCAATATGGAAAGAATTGAAGAGGTTTTCCTTGACTTTGTCCGTGTCAACAAACAATTAAGTGCAGAGCATACACATGTCTAAAACTAGCCCAAAAATTACTTCTTCCTTCTTGACTAAATCACATCATACAAATTTTTTATTTTTGTTATTGATGAGTTTTAAATTTTTTATTTATTAATAGAAAAACATTCATATTCATAACATTATATTGATAACATATAATAGAGGTAAATAGGAAAAAAAGAACTAAAATTTCATTAAATTATAAAATAACTTTTAAAAATGATAACCACTTTTCCCTAAACGGTCTTATACGAAGGACATAGAGTACTAAAAGACATTCCACTCGTACCATTGTCAGTTTTTTTAACAAAAGATTATTCTATTTTATATTTAAGTTTTTTAAATTTTCAAGATAATATAAATTTTTAATTATATCTTCAATTTAATTATTATAAAAAGAGAAAAACTAACTATGATAATAGACTAAAATAAACTACAATAACACGGAAATATACATTGGAATGAAACATCTTATGAAAGCTAGAAGTTTGTGATATGTAACTTGCTTATAATTATATTAAATAAAAAATTAAATATTTTCTTTGACTTTGACGAAAAAAATCTTAAATTATTATTATATAAAAAACTTTGGGTGACAAAATTGATTAGTTTGACCCAATTTGTTCGACCTATTAAAATGAGAATAGTGTGGGTTTACATGCCATAGTTTGGTGAGCTCGCAGGTCAGCTAACCAGTTTTTATTTATAATTTTGTTATATATATATATATATATATATATATATATTAAAATCAAGTTGAATTGTAATATTTTTTTAAGTTTTTAATTAATTAATGTATTTAATTAGATAAATTTAAAAAATTATTATTTTTATATTTTGAATTACTTCATTATAAATAATAGGGGTGTCAAAATAAGTCAACTTGATTTACATGATTTTACTCGTTATAGTTTGAGAAAAAATTTAATTAACACAAACTGACTTATTTTTTTTTCTTGAGTTAACAATTTTGTAATTTGAATTAACTCACCAGTTGTCACTATTTGTTGGTGAGTTAAATGAGTTGATTTAATTAAAGGATATTTTATTCTCTCAATTTATTATATAGATATATTGTAATATAATCAGAGTATATTAATTTCAGCCACTTATTTATAGAAGTATAATATTATCTTACCTATTTTACTAGACATTAACCACAATTAAGAACTAATAGTATAAGATAATAATTAAAAAATTAACATGTTAACTTATATAATGTGACGAACAAATACATTAAGCATTTAAACTATTCAAATACTATTAAATAATAATTTAATCTTAAGAAATCAAAGTGTCAACCTATTTTACTAAATATTACCACTAGCACGATTATAAGATAATAATTGAAATCAAAATGTTAACTTAACAAATAAATACATTGAATATTCAAACCATTCAAATATTATTGAATAACATTCTAGTTTTAAAAGAGTTATTGTACGTAGGTTACTGATTAACACACTACTAACTCCACTTAAACCTGTTTAATCCGTAAATCAACTGAGTCAGATTCTATAAGGACCATATTTCAGAAAATTATATTTTTCTCTAATCTAACCCATGATAAATCAAGTTGATTCAGGAGTTTGAATTATTTTAATACCGTAATAAAGGGTTAATGATTAAAAGTATAATATTATATATATATATATATATATATATATATATATATATATATTTATATCCTCAAAGAAAGTTGAGATTTTTCAATTATAATTTTATTTTAATTTTTAATTAAAAGGATTGGCGGGTTAATCCGTTTCGTCTTACCTCTACCCTTTCGTGTCAATGGGTCAAGTGGGACATAATAGGTTGATAAATTAAAAACATCAACTCGCCTCATCAAATTGTGTATGGCTTACAATTGGAGCTGACCTGTTTTACCATCATATGAAAAAAAAAATATGTATAATTAAAAAATGTTAATGTAATTTTATATTTTGTAAACGACAAATAAATACAAACATATTTTTTTTTTAAAAAAAGACAAGGAAATAGAAAATTTCAAGTTTTATATCAAAACATTTAATTACATTAAGTACTGACTTAAATTCATTTAATAGTCACATTTATGACAATAATATGTTATTTGACGTTACTTTTTTTATTCAATGTGGGAGGTTTTAGTACCATCTCTACCAATTTATTTACAGTTTGAGATTTCTATACAAATATGAAAAAAACAAACACGTTTTTTATACTTTTAATAAAATAGTATTATAATTTTAAATAAAGAGTGAGGCAATTACCATGGCTAAACAATGAACAAAATAATTTAGATGAAGAAAAATCACGAAATAAAATTAATAATAATTCGTTATAAAATGAGAAAATAATTTTAGAATAAATTGAAAAAGTTAAAAAAAAAAAAAACTGTGAGGCAGGAAGAATCACACTTCTCATTGTGCTTAAGAAAATATCAGAAACGTTTGACAGCTCCACCAATGGAAGAGGAACAAAAGATGATAAAGAAACCCTAATTCGTGCACGAAAATTGGCCACATAAGGAAAAGTAAGGCCACAAAACCAATACTGTACACAACCACATGACAGTGGTCCTCAATGATACAAGTAGCAATCAATTTACGCAGAAAATAGACAAACTTTCAATATAGACCCACAAAATATGCTAAACTATTTTTTGAATTTTTAATATTTCTTTTAATTCGTTGTATACGTAAAATGATAGAATTGTATGTTTGTACTATTTTTTATATAAAATTTTAATTTTATTTTATTGATAAAAATATATTTAAGAGACTTTTTAAGTTTAGTTGTAAAATGTGTTTAAAATATTTACCGCCTTCTATTTATAAATAAGTTATTTATATAACATTTACTTTTTTACTTTCAAGTTGAATACTTGCATTGGTGAAGTTTAAATTTTACAACTTTTTCATATCTTTGTGGTTTAGGATTTTTCAATTTTTTGGGTAATAAATATGAAAACAGAAAGTTGTGGTCACAATCTTTTAATTTTAATTTGTTTTTAATTTGAACCTATTTAACAAACTAATTCAAAAATATTTAAATATGAGTTAGTAAAAATAAATTATTACATAAACCAAAAAAATCTTTTTATTTGATAATATATATAATGTTAAAATCAAAGTATTTCAGAATTTTAATTATTCATTTAGTTTTTGTTTAAAAGAAGATTTAAAGAAATTTAATATATCACATTTGATAAAACTATTTAAGTAAAATAATTTTGAAAGGGATAACAACGATAACTTTTGTTTCCTAAAAAAACGATGTCAGTATCTTTCTGATCCATAAATCTTCCTAATAATTTTTGTTTTGTTTTCAAATACTCTATTTTGTTATTAACTCGTTTTTATGAAGTGTATGTATTGTGAAGATTTTAATTTTCACAATTAACTGTTTAAAAAAAATTGTAGATACTCATATGGTACACTACATTATAAAACATTATAACATCATTCACATTACAAATAAAACATAGTCTGGATTTTGTTATCCAATTAAAAAGTCTTATCAAACCGTCTATCATTAACACATGTCGTAGACGCTTAAGGATTACTGTGTAATACAATTATACAAAACATTGTGAGAACATTCAAAATATAAATAAACCATTCATGTTGATTTTGTTATCATCAAAACATAAACTCCCTATATGATGATCATCAGACCATTTAATGAGTAATAAATCACTACAACAAAAAGATATTTAGAGACCAATTTTTAGCTACCAAATGAAATGGTTGCTAATGATGTCCAAAATAATTATCAAATTAGATTTTAGTTGCTAAATAACTACAAAATAAAAGTACTGATTAAATTTAGTGACCAATTAAGTCAAGATAATTGGTATCTAATATCTATCAAAGTTTTAGTGACCTATGCCATTAGATTTTAAATTAGTCTTTAACTTAATTAGATACCAATTTAGAATCTAATGGCATAGGTCACTAGAACTTTGATAGCTAATATTAGATACCAATTATCTTGACTTAATTGGTCATTAAATTTAATTATTACTTATATTTTGTAGTTATTTAGCAACCAACTAAAATTTAATTTGGTGACTATTTTGGTCACAATTAGCAACTATTTCATTTTGTAGCTAAAAATTAGTCTCTAAATAGTTTTTTTCTTGTAGTGGATCCTCTAGTGTCTCAACATATCGTCAATAGGAATAAACCATCCAAGGTCTCAATAAAGACTATGTCTAAGAAGAGATAAGCACATCTAGTTATTGGAATGTTCCATAAAGAAGAAAAAGAGATTTTAATGTTGCATGGATTGCAATTAATGTATATTCTACATCAAAACTCATCATATGCAAGGAAGACAATCAAAAGAGTTAAAGCTACTTAATAGTCAAAAAATGTATTACAACGACTACTTTCTTCTAGCGCATATATAAAGCTACCTTTCAAGAAGAAGAATAGAATTCATTCTAAAGTAATAAAATGCTGCCAACATATTTTGTGCCTAAAAAGCTTACTTGTCAAAAGATGTAAACCCTTTCTAGTAATTGTCAAAAGATGTAAACCCTCCTTAGTAAACAAAGTTAGTGATATATTGATCACAAAGACATTTTATTTGTTGTAAGCTAAAAGTGGCTTATTGAAAGAATATTTAGGTTGAGCCAGATGTTTCTTGTTGAAATAATACTTGAACAGAGTCAACCAGAAGCTGTTGCGATATGAAAGAATATTTAGGAAGAGTCAACCAGAAGTGGTTGTGATCTGAAAGAATACTTAGGATTTTTAGTCAGGAGCAGCCAAGTGTCAAAGAATACTTTGTGAGGTTAGCTAGGAGTGGCAACGATATGAAAGAATAGTCGTACGAGGTTAGCCAGGAGTGACTGCGATCCAATCATTTTACTTCACAATAGTAATTTGCTTAGTGGAACTTAACTGTTTGGTTAAGAACTGGATTGTATCCCTCTTTTTGTACATTGCCTGCTATTTTCCTATAATTAACTTAAGAAAGTTGAGTTTTTTTTTAACTAAGTTTGTGAAAATATTTGTTACTTTGTCTAACTGTTATTATTAAACCTCTCATCTAACTACACAGTATCAAACACTACTTTTGAAAAGTTACAAAAAAGATCCAAAAGTGCTAGAGAAAAAATATCTGACATGGCAAGAATGGAGCCACACTTGATAACAAAAGTAGCTTCTCTCATTAGACCGCCCACATTCTTGAGAGGAAAATTTCAACACATTATCGGTTATATTAAATGAGACTCCTTGATAACAAAAGCAGCTTCCCTCATTACCGCCTTCATTCTTGGGACAAAACTTTCAACTTCATTCTTGAGACAAAACTTTCAACTTGTGCAGGTTAAAAATAGTCACGGAGATATGGGACTCCTTGATTATCAACTATGAGTAAAATGAAAACGTACAACTTAGAAAAGTTATCACTCTTACAAGAAAATATAGATAATTCATCATGAAGGATGGTGAAAGCATAGATGATATGTTTGAGAGGGTGTAGATACTCCTAGACTGTCAAACGGAGCTTCTCCGAAAACTCATGTGGGATGAGCTCCTCAAAATCTTGAGACTTCATGTGCACTTTCAAGATAAAAGCTAGAGAAAAGCTTGTACCTCAATAGACTGAGGGTTAAGGTCAAGGCAACACCTATTAGACAAAAGACAATAAAGCTTTGAAGGTTTTAGAAGAAGAAGTATAGATACCATGGATTGATTTAAATCACTCAATCTATGAAGAAATATCTTTAGTGCGTGGTGTTTGGTTGAATTGATTTGAGAAGATTTACTGTTCAAAAGGATGGATTTGGGGGGATGAAGGCTATTTGGTTGACCTAATTTGAGAGGATGGATGAGATGTGAAGAGATTTAAAGGGATGAAACTTAAAATTAGTAAATAGCCTTCATAAATGATGTGAAAA
>Ga0209489_100716_pt1:0-50000 | contig 65226 bp, 35 predicted proteins | sample SiratrowhiteBW_FD_187527 | JGI IMG/M metagenome (GOLD analysis project Ga0209489, IMG submission 187527) | Root nodule microbial communities of legume samples collected from California, USA - Siratro white BW (SPAdes) (version 2) | ecosystem: Host-associated > Plants > Roots > Nodule... | reverse complement strand
GCGTCTACATGAACAACGCTGCTTTCAATGGCTCTTCATCTTTATCATCAACCCTTCACACTGACCCTTGTTGTTCTTTTCGCATTTCCTTTTCTGGGATTAAAGAACAAAGCTTCATTGGGGTTGTTGGAGGGAAAGTTGTTGCACAAAATGGGGTTATGGTGGCAGCTGTTATTTGGCCCAACTTTAGAGCGTAACAACAATAATAATAGATAATGGGATATGAATAATTGTAACCCTAATGCATGTAGCAATTACAACATGTCTAGCTTCAATGTTATTACCCCATACCTAGAGATATGTATGTAACGCAACAAGCTTAATGTTATTCACCTTCTTATGTTGTTGATTACTAAAAATGAAGCTCTCCAAATGTTACATCATTTACCCCATTTAGGTTTTCCTTTCATTGTTTTCTTTATTTTCATTTTATAGCCCTTTTTGTAATTTGACTAAATTTCAGATCAATAAATGGTTAGTGAAGCATTAAGATATATATATATATATATATATATATATATATATATATATAAGGTTTTTAGTTTTATTATTTATTTTACTTTAATCTCTTATTTGATTCTACATGAAGACGAAATTATGCGTTATAGAAAAGCAAAAGTCTTTTCCAATGGCTATGTATTATTTTCTTCATTTCTTACTATGTACTTTTATTGTCATAAAAGTGCAATTTTTGAAATTTCGGGGAAGGTTTGAACGGTGAAAGTTGACAACCCTCTAGATTTGTATTTATTTTTCTGGTTTTGCTAGTATCAAAGTGGGTCTCAGTTTGTAATTATGGAATTCTTTGGCATACAATTTCATATGGTCTATTTACTTTTGTTGTTACTGCTTAGAAGGTCTATTTAACTATCTTTAAAACTTATCAAGATTATATCAATGAAAGAGAAAGAAGTCACAGGTCCATGTGTGAGGATAAAAGATTGAGTTTTAATTGCTCAGTTTAAGATTTGATTTTGCTGTATAGTTATGTAAAATTCATAGCAATTACTATTTTCGTTTACCTTTCTCTTTTTTCTTATATTAGCACAATTTTACAATTTTTCAATAATAACTTGTCTTGAATTGTAAAAAGAAATGCTAACTTTCATGTTTCCTTTTTATATCACTTTTTTAACTACCCACGAACTTGGACTTCTTGTAGTAAACATATGATGTATTTATTGCATCCACTAACATAATGCAACATTTAATATTACTTTTCTAAATATTAAAACTTTAGTGTAACAGGAAGCAAATATAGATGGAATATAAGGTGACCCAAATTTTGATAACAAATTTGCAAAGCAAAATTAGCTAAAATAACATTTTATAATCACTCATAATTAACTTTCTCACATAATATGTTATTAATCTTAAAATCTACCTTCACCTTCCAACTATTTTTAGGTTTAATGTTTACCCCTTTACAAATAAGAAAATAATTTCAATGAAACCCTACGAATTCTCAATTCCTTAAACAAAATTACAGCACACAAAAGCTTTTAGTTTTGTTGCATAAGCACAATAAATAATAAAGAAAATATATATATTATACGTATGGTACCGAGTCCAGGAATGTTCGATCCCTGACAAATTTTATATTTTATTTGAGTATTGTTGTATGATTTGAATGCTTGTAAAATTGGAATGCTTAAATGGTCTTTTTATGTATAGTTTAATATATAAGAAACGGGCGTTTGGGTACTGAGTCCGGGGATGTTCGATCTCCGACAATTTTTATTTAATCTTGCTCATTGAGTAAAGTGTCTGAAAATCTTTCACTACTCGTAGTGATGAATCAAAGTTCGATAAATGCAACTCGAATCAGTGATGTGTATGAGAAAGGTATTGAAGATTTTTTAGAATTTGCTAAACAGAATGGAGCAGCATATTACTGTCCGTGTGTGAATTGTGTGAATGGAAAAAGACTAGATATTGAGTTGATACACTACAAGAAAAAAGCTATTTAAAGACCAGTATTTAGCTACAAAATGAAATGGTTGTTAATTGTGACCAAAATAATCACCAAATTAAATTTTAGTTGCTAAATAACTACAAAATAGAAGTAATGATTGAATTTAGTGACCAATTAAGTCAAATAATTGATATCTAACATTAGATTACCAAGGTTTTAGTGACCTCTGTCATTATATTCTAAATTAGTCTCTAACTTAATTAGATATCAATTTAGAATCTAATGACATAGGTCACTAAAACCTTTGTAGCTAATGTTAGATACCAAATATTTGACTTAATTGGTCACTAAATTTAATCATTATTTTTATTTTATATTTATTTAGCAACCAAAATCTAATTTGGTGACTATTTTGGTCACAATTAGTAATCATTTCATTTGGTAGCTAAAAATTGATCTCTGAACAACGTTTTTCTTGTAGTGATACGAGAGCACGCTCTTTCTGATAGTTTTTTGAAAAACTATACAACGTGGACTTGGCATGGTGAAGTTGTAGACTTACCATATACATCTGAGCAAGATCAATGTGAACATTCTACTCTATATTCTGAAGATTGCATGAATGACATGATTCGTGATATTGGAGGAGAGAGTGTCCACCAAGCCCAATTGTTCAAGTTTTTCACGTTTGTCAGCAGTATTATGGTTATTTAATATGAAGGCAAAAAATGGGTGAACCGATAGAAGCATTACTGAATTACTTGAATTTTTGCATGAAATACTTCCTCAAGGTAATACATTGTTGACCAGTCACTATGAGGCCAAGAAGATATTGTGTCCAATGGTTTGGAGTACCGTAAAAAACATGCTTATCCAAATGATTCTATATTGTATAGAAAAGAATTCGAAGGATTGCATAAGTTTCCCAGATGTGAGGTATCAAGATACAAAGTAAAAGATAATGACGGGGATGAAGATGACATGAAAAAGGATCCTCCTGCCAAGGTATTGTTGTATCTTCCAATTATACTACGTTTAAGACATTTTTTTTGCCAATGTTAACAATGCAAAGAACTTGACATGACATTCAAGTAGAAGAAAATGTGATGGGTTGTTACGACATGTTGCCAATTCACCACAATGGAAGAAAATCTACTCTTTGTATCCTGAGTTTGGAAGTGATCTAAGAAATCTCAGACTTGGTCTTACAACTGATGGAATGAATTTGTATGGTAATTTAAGTAGTAAACATAGTTCATGACCTATTTTGCTAATTATTTTTTATTTGTGGTATTGGTTGTGCATGAAGAGAAAATATATGATGTTGTCTATGATGATATCAGGACCAAGGCAACCAGGAAATGACATAGATGTTTGTTTAAGTCCTTTGATAGAGGACTTGAGATTGTTATGGAATGATGACATTGAGGTTTTTGATGCATATGAAAAGGTCAATTTCAATTTGAGAGCATTGTTATTTTACACGATTAATGATTTTCCAACATATGAAAATCTGAGTGGTTATAGTGTCAAAGGACATCGTGCTTGCCCGATATGTGAAGAGAACACAAGTTACCATCAGCTAAAATATGGGAGGAAGACATGTTACATTGGTCATCGAAAATTCTTGAAATGTAATCACCCTTATCGGAGGTTGAAAAAATCTTTTAATGGTTGTCAGGAAGACAGAACTGCACCTCCACCCTTAATTGGTAACGAAGTGTATAACCGAGTGAGCCATGTCGAAGTCACTTATGGGAAAATTGTCAAGCATAGTGTTGTGAAAAACATATGGAAGAAGAACTCGATATTCTTTGAACTTTCATATTGGTTGAAGTTAGATGTTAGACATTGTATAGATGTAATGCATGTGGAAAAGAATGTTTGTGATAGTATAATTGGGACATTGCTAAATATTAAAGGAAATACAAAGGATGGAATTAATACTCGTAAGGATCTGGTTGAGATGGGTGTTCGATTTGAGTTACAGCCTCAACCTCATGGTAAATGAACGTACTTGCCACCAGCATGTCATACTTTATCAAAATCTGAAAAAATTAGTTTCTGTGGGTGTTTGTGAGGAGTTAAAGTACCACAAAGATACTCTTCAAATATCAAAAGTCTCATCTCAATTTAAGATTTGAAACTTATTGGCTTAAAATCTTATGATTGTCATGTTCTGATGTAAGACCTTCTCCTAGTGACTATTCGTGGAATTCTACCAAAAAGTGTTAGACAAGTCACTCGTCTTTGCCTACTCTTCAATGTTATTTGTAGGAAAGTAATTGATCCTACTAGGTTGGATGAGTTAGAAAATGAAGCTATCATTATCTTGTGACAACTAAAGATGTATTTTCCTCCTTCATTTTTTGATATCATGGTCCATTTAATTGTTCATCTTATGAGAGAAATTAGAATATGTGGTCCTGTGTTTTTATGATTGATGTACCCAATTGAGAGATGCATAAAGATATTCAAAGGGTATGTGAAGAATCCATATCGACCAGAAGCATCTATTGTTGAGAGATATATTGTAGAGGAAGCAATTGAGTTTTGTACCACGTATATGTCAGAAGTCGATGCTATAGGCGTACCGAGGTCAAGATATGAAGGAAGGCAAGAAGGCAAAGGAACACGAGGTGTGAGGATAGTTCGAAAAGATCAACAATAGGTACTCCAAGCACACTTGTATATTTTGAACAATACTGGTGATGTTCTTTCTTACATAGATGAACACAAAATGTTGAAGACAATGAACCCACGTACAAATGAGAAGTGGTTACTGAATGAACATAACAAGACGTTTTTGAAATGGTTTAAACAAAAAATTCTTCAAAACAATTGTTTTTTTTAATAGCCATGAATATAATAAATAGAAACACTTAAGGGGTGTTTCAAACCTATTACAATAAAATTAACAAACTATCTAACCATTTCCCACAAACACCAATACCAATTACAAAATTTTAAGATAACGATGAAAAAATTGATAACACCTATTACAAACCTTGAACCATAACTAAAACAAAATCAATCAATGCACTACAAGCATTTACATATTCCTTTTTGAACTTCTCATGACTAACACCTTGCCTCCAATCTGAGTGTTGTTTCTTCATTTCCATCCCATGTTCCGCTTACCTGAAAAAGAAAAAAGACTATCTACAACTAAACACGAAGGCCCACAACCAATCACCTTATGACTAAACACTCCCGAACCCGAATCGTGAAACTCCACCCTTCACCATCTATTTCTTTAGACATTGTTCTGGGCACAATAACCAATCTGATAATGAAAAACTTATCCCAGAACTTTTAAGTTTGGCGCACTGCCACCCTTTAAGCTGTGCTAGGGAAAATACTACCACCCTTTACGATTGTGATGTTGATGATTTGAAATGGTTAGCACGAGGACCTAACTTTGATGTCATAACATGGTTTGGGTATGATATTAACAAGTTTTCTTTTTACACAATTACTAAGGATCAGAAAGTACAATGTAGAATAATGGTGTCACCCTTGAGGTAGAGTCAATGCACTTTGCTAGTTCAAAAGACAACAATCCTGTGATGGTTACAATAAGTTACTTTGGAGTAATTGAAGAAATCTGGGAAGTTGACTACGTCAAATTTAGAGTTCCAGTATTTAAGTGTAAATGGGTTGACATAACATAGGAGTGCATATTGATGATTTGGGTTTTACCTTGGTTGATGTTGCAACTTCTCCAAATTATAAGTAATTCTTAGTGTACATTAGAAGTAGTTCTTAGTGTAAATTAGAAGTAGTTCTTAGTGTACATTAGAAGTAGTTCTTAGTATACATTAGTGTATATATTTAACTACGAACAACAATTGTATATGATTTTATATATTGAAATATATTATGGCTGGTTTCTGAAACTGATGCAGGGTGGTTAGTACCTAATTGAATCTGTATATTTATAAAAAAAATACATACACAATGTCGATTATTGCAAAAACCGTCATTGTAATGGCTTCACCACGTCGATTATGGTCAAAACCGATGTGGACAACCTCTTCACCATGTCAGTTTGGGCACCAATCGACGTGGTGATGCATTTTAATATTAAAAATCAGATAACCACCACGTCGATTGCCTGGTCCAAACCGACGTGGTGTTGCATCTTCAGCACTACCAGAAACTACTTTTGATATGACGTTGGTGCTTGGTTTAAACCGACGTGATGGTTGACTACATGACGTCGGTTGTTTAACTGACGCTATGTTTGAAAACATTCAACGTCGTCTTGGTCAACGTCGTTTCGGGATCCGATGTTAAGGAGCTCCCAGAACCGACTTTCATGACCTTTTTTCTACTACTGTGTTTTTAAAGGGACTTCCATTTGACACCATGACATGACAAAAAAAAAAGAATATTTTAATTACTTATGAGACATCCAAGTAGTTTTCTTTGCTTTAGTATGTGATTTGCTGATAAGTACTTTTGAACTTGTGAAAGTGAAAGTACTTCCAAAAAATTATGAAACTCTTTTAAAATGTATGACACCCACGTTCAGATAGTTTTTTCTGTTTTGGTATGTGGTTTGGTGATAAAGACTTTTGAACTCATGGTACAAATATGGAAAGTAGTAACAACATGCGTTCATGTTGTTCTCGTTTTGAAAAAATATAGTCTAAGTTGTTTCATTTGCTTTGATATGTGGGTTGCTGATGAGTACTTTTAAACTCGTCTAACAGATATGGAAAATAAGAACATCATGTGTTCATGTTTCTTATTTTGAAAAAATACCATTATAATGTTATAGAAAGTAAAAACGTTGAAGTGGTTTTCTCTGTTTTGATATATGGTTTGTTGATAAGTACTTTTGAAATCCAAGTGAAAAATAAAAATAAATATGAACATAGTACAGGTAAATGAATAAAAAATTTATTTTTTTATTATATAATAGTGTATGGGTGTAATGATACGTAAATGTGTCAAATTATTACGGTCCAAATAACAATTTTAAAAATTATAACATATAGATCAGGTTTTTTTTTTTTTCCTTCCATGACACTCACACCTCGTAAACCTTTTCACCCATTGATTGATTATTCGATATGAGTATATACACACAAAATGCAAAAACATAATATGATAAAGTTTCACTTTTAACCATTAACATATTATCTTTTATTTAATGTGATTCTCATCTCATTTTTCAATATTTTCATCAACAATTTTTCATCTGAATCAAGAGAGATATCGGTAAAATAAAGATAACTTACATTCATATAATAGCAATCAAAATCTTTTTCCTTTTCATATTACTTTTCACATTTTGGTAAAAAAAAAAGAAAATTACTTTTATAATTTCATTCAAAATTATATCCAGAAACATGATGGATCACGACTACTATCATAAAAATGATATGTTGTTTCATTTACTTATATGAATGAAGGAAAACCAATAAACTAAATCTTAAGATTCACTAATAATAATAATAATAATAATAATAATAATAATAATAATAATAAATCAACCATATAGTATAGAATTTAAATAATAAATAAAATTAAGAAGGTAACAGAAATAACAACAATAAAATTGTCAAAAGAAAACTAGAATTAAAAATTACAACTAATATGATAATGTAAATTATAAAATACGAGTTCTTCGTAGACATAATGTATTATGAAAATTTAGAATAAAAATAAAAATAAATTAAAATTATTGTTTTGTGAATTTTTACTAAATAGGACTGTCCAAAATAAATATAAATGTAACTTATTAATGTTATAATTCAATGATTACATGGTACTAAGGTAGATTTACTTTCCCACAATAGGTTACATTACATTTGAAAAAGTAATTTAATTTCAAGAAATGATTATAAAATATTTATGACGTGTTCACCTCCTATTAACAATTAATAAGTACAATTAATAAGTTCAGTTAAATGTTGATTTACCTTATCCCAGAACGGTCCACCCTTCCGTTACAATCTACACCTCAGTTAAGAGGAAAAACGTTTCTTTCATAAATTAGTTGTTTCTTTTAAAAAAAAAAAGTTTGTTAATAAAGTAGTATAAAATAGTTTGTTCAACACGATAGTAAAGTGGTTATGCATTAGGAGACTTGTTGGTAGAGAAACTAAAATACTGATTGGTTGTTTATTTATTATGTAATAGGGTCGGAGTTCATTTATTTAATTCCTGTTGTTAAAAAGAAAGTAAATTTACTTTTTTTTATCATTAAGAAAAAATATATTAATTAAAATATTTATAAAAAAAATAAAATTAATAGAAATATTTACAAGGATATTTCAATCTTTATATTATACAAAAGTAAGTAATACAAATGAATAAAGACAAAACATATATGACCTTGCCGAGTCTATTTTCATCCATATACATCTTTTAAGTTATGCCAAACAAAAGATCTCATCAATATTAACTCTCCATTGTTTAAATATTATTTTCTTCCTACTATTCCAAATTTCCCAAATCAAAGTTACCTATATCTCTTTCCAAACCAGATTCTCGTGTTTACCAAAACTAATAATATTGAACCTTGGAAATGATTAATGATGATACTACTTCTAACATTACTTACTTCCATCCGATTTTTTTCCATTTCGGTGTACTTTTTAATTTTAATTTCTAAAATAGGTAAAAAATAATTATTTACCAAAATAGACAGATTCTGCCAGCTAGATAAGCATAATTTGTCAAAATAAAAGTAACATGCTGGCGATTTCAATTAATGACATTAATTAAAATTGTTTCTCTCTCTTCAATTATTTTTTAATTATTTAATACTATGATCCTTAAGTTTAACAATTAACAAAATAAATAATAATAATAATAATAATTATTATTATTATTATTATATAATTAACAAAAATATAACATGAATATTAAGAGATACAAATTTATTTAAATTAAAATAAAATAACATAATGATAATAATAATAAGAATAATTTTAATTAAATTCATATGAATTTAATTTAAATAATAATAATAATAAGAATAATTTCATACAAATTTAATTTAAAAAATAATAATTATTATTAAATTCACTTATTATTAATTATATTATTATTATGTTATTTTATTTTAATTTAAAAATAATAATAATTATTATTAAATTCATATGAATTACTTTTATTATTATTATCATCATGTTATTTTGTTTTAATTTAAAATAAATTTGTATGTCTTAATTTTTTTACTACAGTTTTGTTAATTATTATTATTAATTTTTTTTAATTGTTAAAGTAACAAACATAGTGCTAAATAATTAAAAAATTATTTGTTAATTATTATTATATAATAATTTTTTTTATTAATTGTTAAACCTAACAATCATAATATCAAATAATTAAAAAATGATAGCAGAGATAGAAATGATTTTAATTAATGTCATTAATTGAAATCGCCAGCATGTCACTTCTATTTTGACCAGTTTGAAATTATGCCTATCTAGCTGGCAAAATTTGTCCATTTTGGTAAATAAATTTTTTTCTACCCATTTTGGAAATTAAAATTGAAAAGTACACCAAAATGGGAAAAAAGCCCCTCCATCCATATACCTCCATCCATATTAATAAACATGTAACACAATTACATAGTTTCTATGTCGTCATTGCAAAAGGGACACTGCACACTAGTTAAAAGAACTCCTCTTCTCACCAAATTTTCTTTAGTTGGTACTCTGTCCAAGAAGACTCTCCAGGTTAGAAACTTTGTTGATGGTTAAACTTTTAGGTTATTTGGTTAAACCAAGCATGGGCCTTGATTGGTGTCTAAATTAAGTAATACATTGTATCCTGATCTCACCGAGTATACTCTCATTTTATCAGCAGTTCAAACCCAAGCATCCCTGTTCCTATTTTTTCATTAGATTTGATTAACTATAGTTAATAATTCTTCTTCCTTTTCAAACTCCCATTCTAATATTTGTCTTCTCCAACTTAAATGTCATTGCTAAGAACTATTATTCCACTGTCTTACTTCCCACACTAAACTTTATTTACAAAGTGATATTAGGAACGACCTACGAAACTTCCAACTTAAATGTCATTGCTAAGAACTATTATTCCACTGTCTTACTTCCCACACTAAACTTTATTCACAAAGTGATATTAGGAACGACCTACGAAACTTAAGTTTGAGAGGATCACTCACAGCTCACTTGTCCTCCCAAAATCTCATTCTGTGACCATCACTTAGCTCCTATTGTATCTTACTATCAAACTAGTTTTGATGATTTTCATGTCTGCTCACTAAACAAAGGCTCCTCCACCACCATGACAGTTTTTGATTGCCTGAATTATGGGACATTCTTCTCCAGAACTCATATCTAGATTCTAACACCTCCCACAATCCTATAATCTTTGTTCCAAGTCTCTATTTCCATTTAGCTAACAATGTTCTATTGAATTACTTTACATCTTTTATGTCCAGTCTCTCTTCCTTCTTAGGTAGACATATTTTGTCCCATTTGACCCAAGATATTTTCTTATCTTCACTCCCTCACCCCCACAATAAATTAGCTTGTATTCTTTTAATATAGTTGAACATTGTTTTAGGCGCCTTATAAAACGAAAAATAATACAGTGGCAGCATTGAATTGACAACTTTTATCAAACAAACTCTACCGGCAAAGGATAATACCTTTCCTTTCCACTTAAATAGTATGCTCCTAATCTTTTCTATATATCTTTCCTAAATAAAGCTCTTCTCCAACTAACATTCTGAAATACTTGAATGAAATGGACATAGGGATATAGTTCAAAGTCCTTTCATACAATTGCATCCTATTTCATCAACTCCAATAGAGCCCAACTTGTACTGATGAAAATTTATCCTGAGACTCGAGACCAACTCAAAAAGTAGAGAATGCTTTTAACAACTAGGATGTTTTGGTAATTTGGTTTACAATAGAATAATGTGTCATCTGCAAACTGTAAAAGTGTAATTTGTACCTGCTACCTTCCTACACTCACCCCCTCAAGGATCTTTTTTCTAATTGCCTCCCTTGCTAAACCCACAAGGCCTTAGGCTATATTAGTATTGAACATTAGACGGTCCAAAGTACCTTTAGAGGATCAAATCATTTGATAAAGTTTTAATGATAACAAAACTCAAGTATACATTTATATTTGATGACTTATACACATTGCGCATTTAACATTGTTATTATTAAAGCAGGAGACACATGGTCCATCAAAATATAAATTTTCTTACTATTTAATTTTATGTGTTATTGATTTGATTTAAATTGATTTTATATCATATTATGCTCTAACATTCAAATTTGTTCATAATGGAAATTATTCAAATTATTATGGAGTATTTAAATATGATTAATTGATTTTATATCATATTGTGCTTTAATGTTCAAATATGTTCATAATGGAAATTATTCAAATGATTGTGGAGTATTTAAATGTGATTAATTGATTTTATATCATGATGTGCATTAACATTCAAATCTGTTCATAATAGAAATTATTCAAATTATTGATGAGTATCCTTGATATAATTTCTCTATGTTATTTTAAATTATTTCCTATACAGACTTAATCAAGTTTAATGCAGTATGAAAATTAGAGAAACATTTCCAGTTTGAGCTCCATACATCAGAAAGTCAAGATTGCTCTGTTCAAGCATCCCAACGGCTGTTTCTAAAAGGCTACACATAGATGAGCAAGTTCAAGTTGAAGAACACAAAAAACAAGAAGAAGCAAAAAGAGAAATACATCATATAATACATTGAAGAAGATATACTGAGTGTCTATTATCAATTTGTTATTGAGAGCATATAGAGTTTGGGTTGTGTGAAACCATTGTGTAATTCTTCACCATTGTGAAGTAAACCCTTGTGAGCTTTCATTGTTCTCTCTTTTGAGAGTGTTTATTTATTTCTTGAGTGGCCTTGATCTCAGAGGGAGATTGAGACTGGTATAACCTAGAGAGGTTTGTGTACTCATGATAACCTTGAGAGGTTTGTGTACTCGTGATAACTTGGAGAGGGTTGTGTACTCGTTGTAACCTAGAGAGGTTTCTGTACTCGTTGTAACCTAGAGAGGTTTGTGTACTCGTTGTAACTATTTGCTAAATACTGGAACCTCTTGAATAGTTTGTTTAAGGGAGAACTGGACGTAGCCCAAGAGATTAGGGTGAACCAGTATAAAATTATTTTATCTGTGCTTATATATTTTTGCCTTGGTTGGTGGTTTCTATTTATAGCGAATTGAGTTCAGACTCCATTCAACCCCCTTCTGGAGCCAGCTGTTCCTACAATTAGAAACAAGAAAGGGGCCACTAGATCTCCTTTGGTGAGGCTACCATTAACCAATATTATGTGAACGATTTCAAGTATATTTTTATCCATTTAATCCATTTATTATTGAACCCAAGTCTACTCATCATGTAATACAAAAATTTCCAATCCCTAAATCATAGACCTTTTCATAATCAACGTTTACTATAACCTCACTTTTCCTTCTTTCAAAATCATCAACAATTTCATTAGCCACAAGGATACTGTAATACCCTAGAAAATAGCTCCAGAATAAAAACTAACATAAAGTTTAGTTTTAGAGATAAATAAGATAACACCTGAATATTTTTTTTAACAATAAAATTGTTTAAGTAAATAAAAGTTAGTTATTCAGTTTTTATTTTTATTATAACAGCTACCAACTATCTCTAAGAAGATATTCTGTTTTATTCTTATAAAAACTACCAACTCTCTCTCTCTCTAAAAAAAATTGTTCTTTAGCTTTTCTTTGTCTTCTCTCTAAAATTTCACCTTTCTTCCTTATCAAACTGATGATCAAAGGTCATCCCGAGATTCGTAGCATTGAGTAGATAAAGAGTGTCCGATTAGATTCTTAGATAGAGTTAGATTGTTCATTATTTTAGGGTTTTTGAGTATCTCTACACTATAGAGGTAAGGGAAGTTAGTTTTGAGTGTTTTTAATGAATATTATAATTATTTATTTTATTAAGTGTGAATTTGATGAATTTGAATTAAATTGGATGAATGTTTATGGATGGTACGATGTAGTATCAATGTTTGTGAATGATGTGGTGTGTGATTGAGACATAGTATCTTCAGGAAAGGAGATACCCATGTTGAAATTATTAGAATGTGCATTATTTGTGGATTCGATCTATCTAAGGAGGTATCCTAACTCTACTGGTATATTGGATTCATATAAATGAAGTTTACCAGTTAGTGAACAGTCGAAGGAGGTTCATATGGTCATGTCCGAGGTTTGAAATATGAGCTGATTGGAATAAGACATATGGATTAACCCTATGCATATGAAAACTGTACCCGATGTTTGAAATAGGAACTGATAAGGACAAACTGTATCTGAGGTTTGAAATATGAGTTGATCAGAATAGATGGATGGTACATAACAGGTGCAAACCTCTGAGTCTAACTCAATGCACGAGTCTTCCGGAAGTAGAAAGTCTAGTGTCTTTGTATGTGGGATGAGTTTGATTTGTTGTTGTTTAGTTGAGATAGATATTTAATTTATGAAAATACATTTTTCAAAACTCTTTAGCTTATCCTTCTTTTTGTTTTTTTTTTTAAATTGCGATGATTGTTTATTACATGTGAGCAGAGGATTTGACAAGGGGTGTAAATCCGTAGTGAACTATTGGAGAAGTTTAATTTTAATTTATTTTATTTTATTGTAATTTTGTGAAAATATTTCTTTTAAATATTGTGTGGAGAAATTTATTTTGAAACTTACGAATGAATCTATGGATATTTATATTTTATTCTTATATAACTTTTATATAATAAAGTTTTTATTATATAAAAAAATATGAGATGTTAGAAATGCTGTCTCACACTATAAAAATTAGTTTAATTTATTTTCTTTTTAATCTATATTATTTTGGGTTTACAACTTTTACCTTTCTATATATTCTTTAATATATGTAAAATTACTTTATTTATTTATTTTTCTAATTTGTACTAGTTTGAGATTAATGTCAAAATTTATTTTTTCATTCCTTATACTTATAGTGCGTTTGTTTTTCACATCTTCCAAGCTTTTACTCTCACATTCTATTTGTTTTCTCTTCATCAAATCCCTTTCATTTTAAATTTAAATCTTTTAAATAATATTTCAATTTAAAAAAAATAACGCAAATATAAATAAAAATATTAAATTTAATATATTAATATAAAATAATAAATATTATTACAATAATTAAATTTAACTAAATAATATAATAAAAATACCGACGCGTAGAATAATAATAATGTCACTGTTTATATAAAGTAGAGACCGACACCTCCCATGCGCATCAAATTGATTGGAATTTATGTGAGAACGTCAACAAATTGGTAAGAAGTAACGTTCCACGTGACTACGTTAGATTCACAAAAAAAAAAAAAAAAAAAAAAACTTTATTTTGCATTTTGTATGGAGCAAATCTTTATTTTAGTAGTTGAAATTCATAAATATCTGTCTTCCCATTTTTTGTTGTCGTAAAGAAAAATAACGCTCCGTCCAAACATGAGAAGAATAATTTATAACGAAATTCTTTTCATTTTATTACATCCATAAATATGATAACCATTTTGCTAAATTGAGTTAATTTAATTCAAACCATATTTTTATGCTAATAATTAAACTTTCAATCTGCATAATATTGTATATAAATTATTTATTATAAATAAAATCTATCTATCTAGTTTTATTTTAATTAACATTTAATTTAATTTCTATGTTTATGCATATTTATTTTAAATTGTAAGGATTTTCAAAAAAGAAAAAAAAATTATAAAAATTCTCACACACTGTAACTACCCCGCCAATTCTCCTTTCCCTCTCACAGTCACACTCGCGCGCGTGTCCAATTCTATTCGCCACTTCAAATACTGCCTTCATCTCAAGCAACCACTCAATTTTCTCCCAAAATATATCAATGAAGTAATTAAATAAATAATTAATAATAATAAATTGAAAATAATTTTTGACCTCATTCTCCTCCTCTTCCCACCAACCAAAGCAGAAGCTTTAATACCAAACAACCCGCACACGTTTTCTTCACCTTCTCCTTCTTCTTTCTCCTTGTTTCGTTTCCCTTGGTTTTTTTCGTAAATACAACCAAATTCCATTTCCCCCAATTTCTAGGGTTTCAGAAACCCTACCTGGTGCCATTCTTCCTTCTCACCTTGCTTGGTTGAAGGTCTGTTTGCTTCTTCTGGTTATTTTTGCCCTCTCCGATGAAGCGAATTTGGTCAAAAAAAAAATTCAACAAATAAAATGAAAATCCAGTGATTGATTAATTTTAACGTTTTTTTGGTTGTTCTTTTAATTTGTTTGCTGTTTGTGTAATTTTGTGTTGTTTTTGTTCTTGGAGCTTGGTTTGAAGTTCCAGTGGTTGATATTTTAATTAGTCTTGAGTTTTGCATTTTTTGTTGCTTTTTGGTTAGTTATAAACTGGGATGAGAAGTGGGAGTTGATTGTAATTAGCTTGATGAGGAGTGAAATTGACGAATTTTTTTGACGTGTTGAGCCAAAGGAGTTGGTTGCAGTTTAAGAAATTAACAGGATGGTGTAGTTTCTTGCTCTCAAAACAAACAGATCCTGTGTTTTATTTAGTAAAGATCTTGTTGTTTGAGTCTTAGGTAGAGGACATCATTTGGCTTTGTTTAACTCTTGCATTTGCACATTATAAGGTTGTTAGAGAGGTTAAAAACTCTCACTTGTTGAGACATTGCTCTTTGGATCCATGGTCATGGTTGAAAGGGAGATATGTTGGTCTGTTTCATACTTTCATTTCCTAGTAATGCCTTTTTGTGGGTAAGGTTGTCCTTCTTTGAGTAAGCTGACAATATTAAGGAGGTTGGAATTTGGAATGAAAATCAATTCAAAACCCTTTCCATTTAACTCTGCTCCTCATTTTCTGCCTGCTGATATGTTACTGTTTCTTTCCTTCATCTTTGCTTTACATCAACATTTTTTAAGTTATCATCTGCAGTAAATGAATCTGTTAATGAATGACATTTGCTGTGTGTCAAGAATTGAACCTGTGGATTCCTACATGTCATTAGATTTCACTGTGCGAAGATGAATAGAATTGACACAAAATATGCAGATGAAAATATGTATCTCCTTACATGATAGCAAAATATTACCTGATGCACGTACTTACTCTCAATATTTTTGCCAGTTCCCTTTTAATCATCCAGATCACCATGTCAAGTTTGGAGGAGCCACTTGGCCTTGACAAGTTGCCAAGCATGAATACCATAGATAGAATCCAGAGGTTCTCATCTGGTGCATGCCGTCCCAGAATAGATAATTTGGGTATGGGAAACTGCTGGATTGAAGGACCAAGCTGCAGCACATCAAACAGCTGCGAGTGAGTCAAAAATTGCAGTTTACGACAAGTCTACACTGAAGCATATATTGTTTACCTTATTTCTGCCTACGTCATAACATTACCTGAAGCCTATCTTTGGTGCAGTGAAGACGATGAAGAGTATACAGCAGAGACATTTCCATGGAGAAGGCAAACAAGGGACCTGTCCCGAGGTGACTCTTTCAGTCAAAAGACTATGACCATGGGGAGGAACTCCATGAAATTTGGGGCGAATGATAATTCATTTTACTCCTCAGATTACCAGTATAGTCCAAAGAGCAATAACATAAGTGTACAGGATATGGCATATAAGGTAATGCAAAGGCTGCAGTACTTTTTGTTCAAGAATTTATTTCCAGCTACTAAATTATTTATCTATATATTGGTTCTTTTTATCTTTTCATGTTCCGCATTTGCACCTTCTGTGTGGTCGGTGGTTTTAATCATATTTCTATGGTAAGTAACTTACAATTTTTAATTGGGCAATGCAGTTTATGAAAGGTATACCAAATTTTGTAAAGATAGTAGAGGTTGGTCCAAGGGATGGATTACAGAATGAGAAAAACATTGTACCAACAGATGTAAAGATTGAACTGATTCATAGATTGGCGTCTTCTGGGTTATCTGTCATTGAAGCTACTAGTTTTGTATCTCCGAAATGGGTCCCACAGGTATAATAGTTTTACCATATTTATTTAACCTCATTGATATTATGAATGACTGTTGTGGCGAACTTTCTTCCAGGTGCAAATGCATCCTGTCAGTTTCAGTATCATAAAATTTTACAGTGTGATTTGAATTTTACCTGATTGAATAACAATCTCTTTCTGTACCTTTCAGTTGGCAGATGCAAAGGATGTAATGAAAGCAGTTCATAATCTGGGAGGAATTAGATTGCCAGTTCTGACTCCTAATTTAAAGGTGCTAATAACTAGAACAACTATAAATGGGCAGATTTAATTTTGTATGTCTGATCTGTTACATTTATAGGGTTTTGAAGCTGCTATAGCGGCTGGCGCTAGAGAGGTAGCTGTTTTTGCATCAGCTTCGGAATCTTTCTCAAAATCAAACATTAATTGTAGCATTGAAGAGAGCCTTGCCCGCTATCGAGCTGTTACTTGTGCTGCTAAAGAGCTCTCAATTCCTGTACGAGGGTATGACTTCTGTTTTCTTCATTATTCTAACCATCTATCAATGTTATCTATTTCAATTTTTTTATTAGTGTGCATTTATTCCAGACAGAAAGCTCGGAAATTTTTTATTTTCCATTTTGATATTTTCTCATGGATCTGCTTTTATTGCCCTGCAAATTCTTTGTTTTTGGGTGGTACCTGTATATATTAATTAATTAAAGCAATTTATATCCTACATTGATGGGGATTTCTACATGTGCAGTTCCATGGGATCTGTTTTTGTATCTTAGTTTTAGCAGTTTCTTACTTATATGACTCTAATCTGAAGTGAAGCACGGATAATAAACATACCAATTTTATTTTGTGCTGTATTAATTTTGTTTGATCTCATTTCTCTCTCTTTCTTAACAATTGAATGAAAGAAAAAAAAAAAAAACTGTTTTGCTTATTCCAGTCTGTTTCTCTGTATTGAAATTTCATAGTTATGTATCATGCGTTGTTGGATGCCCGGTGGAAGGACCAATCCCGCCGTCAAAAGTGGCATATGTAGCTAAAGAACTGTATGATATGGGCTGCTTTGAAATCTCGCTTGGGGACACAATTGGAGTTGGTACTCCGGGTCAGTTCAGTTTGATATTTCTTTTTGAAAACTCGAAACTATTAATACCTGATCCAATATTTCTGTTGAATTACATTTATTTGGTGATATTTTTGTCCATGTTTTTCTGAGTAGTATGAAATGAACAAAAGTCAGGAATCTTCAGTGCTGCTGCTTCTTTCATTTTTGTTTGATCAGCCACCACTTCTATAATAAGGAAGATTTCAAATCTTCATTAGTTAGTCTAAAACAGTTTGCTTTGTAGTTATTTGTCCGTAGTTATGGTATAGTGCTCGATAATATCCCATAGTTCTTTGGCATATTGATTAATTTTACACCGCATCTTTCATTGAATCCTTCATTTATTGTTCTCAAAAACTAAAAGCGTAGCCTTATTGTCTCTTCTGAAATTAGTTCAATCACCTAGTCTTCATAAACGAAAACTTTCTGCTATATTCTGTGCTGGATATAAATCCATCTTCCTTTGAAAAATAATTGTAACAAGAGTATAGGGTCTAGACTAGAATTTCGTAGAGGAATTTCTTTGGTAATTCATTGATATGTCCTTGTTTTCTTCTTCTACATTTTAACTTCTAAGTATGACAAGTTTGTTGTCTTTTCCTACTCTACATCTCTCCCTTGTCCAGAAGAACATCTGGCCATCTTTGTAAGTTGTCAAGCATGCAGCATACTAAGATCAGTTTCATGATTGCATTACCTTGTTGGGCATGTCTTCAAACTACTCTTACTAAACAATTAATTACTACTCAACCGACTTGTGCTTTGTGTTGATTGTGATGTACGTTATCTTTAGTTTGGCCTTGCAACATGTTCTCTCTATGCGTATTCTCGATTCTTGATCCGAGTACGGACTGCTTATTAATTTATTTTTCTCTTTTTGAGACTCTGTGCCTAAGTCTGCTATGCTTTTTAACAAGTAAATAGTGTCAGATTTTGGCAGATTTTCATGATTGATGTCTAGCCCTGTGCTTTGTGTATTAATCTAGAATGTGAATATTATTTATGAAAACTTTCTATTGGTTACCCAATTCTGAGCTTAGTACTTATATTGTTTTCTGTTCATTCTGTTGTGATCAGGAACTGTAGTTCCAATGCTTTTGGCTGTAATGGCTGTTGTGCCAGCAGAGAAGCTTGCTGTCCACTTCCATGACACTTATGGGCAGTCCCTTCCAAATATTCTTGTGTCCATCCAAGTAAGTCTACAAATTCATCTGCATGTCCGTTGATGGAGTTTATTTCATCACATACAATAAAAGTTCTTAACTGCTTTGCCAACTTTTGAACAATTATAATTAGTGGACGCTCTTTACCATATATGAACAAAATATTTTCCCCTATAAGTTGGATTTGTATAACCAAATTTAAACTGGCGCACAATTTGTCTTTTGGCTTCTAACAAAATATTTAATGGACACTGATTTGTATCAAAACAGATGGGGATCAGTGCAGTGGATTCTTCAGTTTCTGGTCTAGGTGGCTGTCCATATGCTAAGGGAGCTTCTGGAAATGTAGCTACTGAAGATGTTGTGTACATGCTAAGTGGACTTGGAGTGAAAACCAACGTTGATCTTGGAAAGCTCATGTCAGCTGGTGACTTCATCAGCAAGCATTTGGGGCGTCCATCGGGCTCGAAGACCGCCATCGCCCTTAGCCGAGTCACAGCTGATGCTTCCAAAATATGATCCCATATTTTACTATTAAAAAAATTATATGTAGATGCTTGAAGAAGTGAGAGAACACTAAGTCTTTCATCTTCTTTACCCTATAATTTTAGTGAAAGAATAAAATGCCCATTCACGTTGATGAGTTGGGAAGGAAGAAGTAATGCATGTAATCTGCCAAGGGCAAGTGAAAGCTTTTTCATTTGAATGTAAGCCTGCAATTTTATCCCCATTTTTTTTTGTTTCAATTTGTCATCGTGGATTCCTTGTGTACGATGTTTTGTTAGCGTACATGTCTCTTGTATAATTATGAAAAGATCAAAGAAAATTATTATTTACAGTTAACAAGATAATTAAAATTATTTAGCCCTATATATATATATATATATATATATATATATATATATATATATATAAAATCATTTTTTGGTGTTAGACTAACCATCTCTCTGACTCTTCTTTTAATTTATTTTGATGTGGGTGGATGGATCGTTACTTGTCGACTTGGCAGTGGAAAGGTCATTCTCCAGCCAACTTTCTTTGACTTGAAGTTAAAGTTGTTGGTTGCTATGTATGGTCTGGACCTTGGAATCACGTTTAAATAGTTAAACGTGTTTCTGAATGTGAAATAAAGTTGTCTTAATATATTTTAGTGAGAGAAGTCACATTTTGTTGCCACAAAATAAAGTTTTGGTGTTTAGGCTATATAAATTATTGATCTTAGTGGTTCTGTTTTTGATATATTTTAATCTCAAAGCAATTTATCCTGAGTCTCGATGGCATAAATAATACAAATGTCTTATTTCTAAAAAAAAAAAAAAACAGTATATATTGCCACAAAATGACATTAGCTTAAAAATGAAATGCATGTTTGGAACTGCCTCCCCGACTTAAAAGTTAAACGACGTCAAACGACTTTATAATGTAGAAGGTAGAACTAGGAGCTTCAATTAAAAAAAAAAATCTTATAATTTGAATAAATTGTTGAAATAATATTAATGCATTAGGAGTTTTAAAACAAGTTAAAAGATAAGACTATTTTTAAATTAATAAAATAATTTATTAAAAGTTTACTTTTGTGTGTTGTTTTGTGTTTAAATTTAATTTATAAATTTTATATTTTTAATATTTTTTAAATATGTATAAATTGTTGAAATTAATTGAACAATAATGAAAAATAAAATGATTTTGAGATCAATTCCTAATTTGATATTGATTTTTACCTAATATTTACATACTCCAAAGGAACAAAAGTTAATACAAATCATTTAAATTTTTAATAAGAAAAGTCAACATGATAGATAATATTCATTAAATAATACTTATAATACTAAAGTAAAACTTAACCAGCTAAGATATTTAAATTTTTAATTAAAAATTATTAAGTATAATTTTAAAATTAAATACTTTTTAATAATGTTAATTTTTTTTAAGTCCTAAGTCCTTACTTTACTCGTTTGGGCCTTAAGTCAACCCTAGTGCTTGGTCTGTAAGATGAATATTTTTTTATAACAAATCATGTAAAAAAAAAGTATTTTGTCTGTCAAACAATACAACACTGTGTAGTTTTCCTTTATGTATGATAAAACATCTATATGTTTAGACAATATACACATATTCTAAGTTAACCTCGTACTACAACAGACATATACATATGCTTATTTGTGTGTTGCAGGAGATGTCTGTTTCTGACCAAAGACATCTGTTCAAGTTCAAGTACAAGTCAACATCAAGATATCTTTGGCACAAGCTAAAGTTGTTTTCTTTACTAACTTCATAACAGATATCTCATTTCAACTTTGGCTCAACTATCTACCATGTATAGTGTGCACTTTTATCAGGTGTTGGTGCCAAAGGCTAAGCTACATAAGAAGATAAGTATTGTCAACAATCACATATATGGTGTATAAAAGAAAATTAATTAAAGTTGCATGCAGTGAATGTAATGCAACATCCATATTCAAGCTCTTCAGACGTAGAAATGAAATTCAAAATAGATTAAGCAGCTCAACGACCAAAAACAATATTCCAATAAATGTCTTCTTCAATACTATTTAAAGCAAACTTTCAAGAAGAAGAATAGAGAGATTTGTCGTGCATAAAGCAAAAACTTTGTCAAATCTCTGGATCTGAAGAACACTTCGAGTGTTTATGTAGCTAACTAGGAGAGAGCACCTAATCTTGTATTCATCAAATGACACAATCCCTCCTCAAAGAGCAAGACTCATATTGTGATGATCATACCTTTATGCAAATGTCATATCATAGCCAAGAGTGTCTATTTAGCAAAGAATACTTGTTAAGCTAAGAGTTACTTTGGAAATAATACTCCAAGGAGTAACCAGGAGTGGTTAGGAGTCCAGAGAATACTTGTTGAGTCAGCAGTGGCTTGGGAAATAGTACTCAAGGGAGTATCCATGAATGGTTAGGATTTAAAGAATACTCTTTAAGCCAGGAGTGGTTTGGGAAAGAATACTCAAGAAGGTTGGCTAGGAGGGGTTGCGAGTAAAAAAGAATACTCGTTAAGTTAAGAGTGACGGGTTTTGGGTCTATTAGAGTTCGATATATGAGTGATAAACAGGTTCTCCTTATAGAGCATGACAAAATCCAGATTGAGGATCTAGTTAGTACAAACAGGGAGAGTCTAGCTGAAAAGTTTGAGTTCATGGAACCTTGGGGAGAATATGAATCAAGAGGTAATAAAGTAGCTTGGACGAGATGCCATGGTTTGCCATTGCATTTGTGGTCAAAAGATTGCTTTCAAAAGATTGTAGGTATAGTAGGCACACTCATTGAAGTGGATGAGGCGACTTCAATGTGGGAGCGTCTTGAGTATGCGTGTTTGAAGGTCAGAGCACCAATAGCGGATAAGGTGGAAATGTCCCAAACAATTACGATTAATGATAAATTGTATTGTGTAACCCTGGATGACGAAATGGGGGAGGTGGAACATGATCCACACGGAGGTTGGTACTCAGGTGAAACACTATCTGAGTCAAGTTTGTTGCTGGTTTCCAGAGTTGAGGATAGCATACAATCAGATGACGAAAAGTGGTGTAAGGAGCAAGAAGAAGATAAACTGGAGGAGATTTAACCTAATCGCAGGGAACATAGTGGATGAAAAACCTCAATTGCAAGTAGCTAGAGTTGAAGTGAAGGAGACATTCACAGAGGCTTACCTCAATTAGAAAAAACTCAACATAATACCACCGATTCAGATAGAAAGAAGAAATATTACATGGAAAAGGAAATCAAGATGTTGGGGTATATGCAGTGTGTGTACACTAAGGACTTAATGAAGTTAGTTGTGAAATTGTCAATTGAGGGATCACAACGAACTACGAAAAGTTGCATGGATTGGGAAACTGGCCAATGGGAGGATTATCAAGTTTCCGCGGATCTAACTGTGTCAGAGCTAATTTTGGACAGTGACATACAATGGACCATTAATAGAAGTATTCGCAATCCCATATCTTGTGTCTTGGGTAACGATGGTCAAACTAGGGGTTACAAAGTTGGGCCTAAAGCTGAAGGAGTCAGTTTGTCTAACGACTTGGGCAAAGGAGCGTTAAGCTTTAACCCTCAAGGGGTACGTTCTAACAGTGTCTTAGAAAATTCTACATCTCTTATTGTGACTAGGAGGGAAAGTCTATCACTCGAAGGGTTGTGTGATTCTGTGGTAGTCCCATTGTTGCTGAGCCTGATAATCGAGCATAGATGGTCGCAGAAATGAATGGTGACACAGTTATCACTCCCTTGGAAGAAGGCTCCTCCGAGGACCATGTGAACCTGAGCGAAGAAGGCAATAATGGCTTCGAACTCATTGAAGAAGCACCTTTGCATCCAAAATTGTTCGAAACAATGTATCCACTCTTGAAAGGTGAATCCAGCAAGTTGGGGGCTCGTAAGAAGCAAAATAGATCTATGCTGGCGAGAGCGGTAACCCTAGGTGTGCAGTCCAAGTTAGTAACACCACCCTCGTTGAATTCTATTTGCTAGCAATATTCATAATTGTAATAGAAGATTTTGGGAAAATGAGGATGGAGAATTGAGATAGTGAGAGATATAGCAAAGGATTTTAGGTGTCGTGTGTCTCAAAAAAGAGGGTAGGGTTATAGATCAACTCGTAGAGATGGAAGAGAGGGACAAGCTGTTACATACAACTAACTTTAGCAAAAGGGTAAATGGTTCTACATGAGCCTCATAAGCATAAATATTAGGGGGTTAGGAGGGCAGGCGAGTGGAAATATCTACATGAATTGGTAGTGAAGGAAAAATCTGCAATCTTGTGTGTGCAGGAAACTAAGAAAGTAACCCTATGTTAAGAAAAATGCTACTCTTTATGGGGGACTAATGATATAAGTTGGTTGCACAGAGGGTTGATAAAGAAGGTGGAGGAGTGTTAACTATGTGGAATAATATGATTTTTAAGTGTATTAGGACTAAGGAGGATAAAGGATTTGTGCTAATAGTTGGTGAGTATAAGTGTGGAGGGGTGGACCAATATGTGTCAATGACGTTTATGAATGTATAGTTACCTTGTTCTAACAATGAGAAGTACATTATGTGGGACAAAATAGTAGATATTAAATTAAGGAATGGTCACCTAATATGGTGTCTGGTGGGGGATTTCAATGTTGTAAGATATCCTTGTGAAAGAAAGGGGTTGGGTAGTGGTACAACTTATAGAGTAGAGATGGATAACTTTAATGATCATTGAAAGATGCCAATTGCATGATATTCCAGCGGTTGGTAGAAAATATACATGGTACAAACCAAACGGGATAGCTAGGAGTAGGTTAGATAGAGTCCTAGTGTCAGATTCTTGGATGTCACAATGGTAGGGTCCTAAAGCCTTTAGCTGAAAGAGGGATTTCAGGATGCTATAAAAACTTCATGGGATTGTGTTATCAACAATGCCAATGGGTTAGAGTTGATAAAGGTGTTTTATAGAGAAAAGATAAAAAAAAAAATAGCGAAAAGGACGTTGGAATAATGGAAGAATGAGGTGTTTTATAGCGAAAAAGATAAAAAAAAAAAAAAACATATTTTAGATGAGATTACAATCCTAGATTAGTGTGACAATGATGGGACTTTACAAGAGGACATGAGGATACAACGAATGCAATTGTTAAGTCACTTAAGTACTATGTTTGAAAGGGAATTAGAAATGTTAAGGCAAAAATCTAGAATTGAGTGAATATAGAAGGGGGATATAAATTCTAAATACTTTCACTCTAGAATTAGATGGAGAAGGATAAATAATTATCTTAAAGGCCTACATATAGGTGGGGTATGGTGTGAGAGTCCACAAATAGTTTAAGAAGAGGTGAAAAACCATTTTCAAGCTAGATTTGTATCTTAACCGCATTTAGGAATGAACTTAGATGGGGTCCCTTTTAAAACTATTTCTGCGATTGATAATGATATGCTAAGTAGTGCATTTACTGAGCAAGAAATTTTAGAACTAGTGAACCAATGTGGTAGTATTAAAAGCCTGGGTCCTGATGGGTACAATTTTCATTTCATTAAAAGTAATTTGGATATTTTGTGTTGAAATGGTTTCAACATTCCTTAGTTTTCAAGATCATGGGTACATTCCACGAGGATGCAATGTTTCATTCACTCCTTTGGTACCTAAGAGGGACAACCCATCCTTCCTAAATGATTTTAGACCTATTTCGTTGGTGGGTTGTGTACAAGGTCATTTCTAAGTTGTTGGCTAATAGGTTCAAGAGGGTACTACTGAATATCATTGACAAACACCAATTTGCATTCCTAAGTGGGAAGGGAATGTTGGATAGTGTTTTGATAGCTAATGAAATGGTAGATTTCTTAAAGAAGGAAAAGCTTTGGGGAGTTATAGTGAAAGTGGATTATGAAAAAGGCTTATCATTCTGTGGATTGGGATTTTTTGATATACGTGATGGGTAGAATAGGGTTCAATAATAAGTGGATATCTTGGATTAGAGCTTGCTTGGAATTTGCCACTATTTCTATATTGGTGAATGGTAGCCCTACTTCTGAGTTTAAACTGAATAGAGGACTTAGGTAAGGTGATCTGTTGGCACCTTTCTTGTTTCTTATTGTGGCTGAGGAATTAGCGGGACTGATGCGGGAAGCTATTAGGAAGGGCATCTTTGTGGGGGTTCAAGTTGGTTCAAAGTGTGTAGAAATCAACCTGCTACAATTTGTAGACAATACACTATTTTTTTTTGTCAACCTATGTATCAATATATCCTATTATAGCTATTTTTCATTGTTATGAAATCACTTTTAGTCTTTAAGGTTAATTTCCAGAAAAGCCAATTGGGGCTATAGGGGTGAATGATGAGGATATGTCCATTTTTTTTCATATGTCTGAATTGTAGGCCAATGACAGTACCATTTAAGTATCTAGGTATGATTATTGGGGAAACCTTAGAACTATTTCTTATTGGAAGGCAGTCAGTGAAAAAATTAAGTCTAGATTATTTAGATAGAAGGGAAGATTATTATCTGTAGCTGGTCGAGTGTGTCTCATCAAATCTATGATATCATCATACTATCTTTCTTTCTTTAAAACCCCTACAGTGTGTGCAAAACCATTAAGAAAATTCAGGCTAAATTTCTATCGGCTTGGAGATATGGGGGTAGTAAAATTGCATGGATGGACTAGGACAAAGCTTGCGACATAGTTGAGACAGGTGGGCTCGGTATTAAAGATGTTGGTAAATTCAATGTTGCTTTGCTAGCTAAATGGAAATAGAGGCTCGGGGTAGAGGACGTTGGAGTGTGGAAGGATGCGCTACACTCTAGGTATGGCACATGGAGGGAGATGAATCTTAATAGGTTGGATAGCAAAAAGTCAAGATAGTGGCGTGATTTATGCAAATTTTGCAATGTGAGCAACCAACTTAATTGGTTTGATTCTAGAGTTAAGTGGGTGTTAGGGGATGATAAACATGTGAGATTGTGGGAAGACATATGGGTTTGTGATCAATCACTAAAAGAAAAATTTCCAAGACTGTATTCTTCATCTATGTATAAGGATAATGTTACGGGTGATGTAGGGGAATTGGAGTTTATTAAAAGTAGGAAGATCTTTAAGTGGGACTTAATATGAAGAAGGGAGATGTTCGAGTGAGAAAAGGAACTACACAAACAATTATTATCCTTATTAACTACTGCCCGGTGGAAGAGGGACACATCGGATAGTTAGGATTGGGATGTTGATGATTCACATAAGTACTCTGTGAGGTATGGATATAAAACACTTAATATGGTAAGTCATCAGTACAATACTAATGTATTTGAGCAACTCTAGAGTGTGAACGTAGCCGCTACTGCACAAATCTGCCCTTGGAGAGTATTAATAGATAGGTTAACAACATGGGAAAACATAGCTAGGAAAGGAGTTTCTTTAGGCAGTAATACGTGCCCTTTATGCAATAAGCAAGAAGATAAAATTAAACATCTATTCATTAATTGTAAAGTTGCAACTAAAGTATGGGATAAATGGATATGAATCACTTCGGTTATACATAATTCAATTGGTATTCACGTTCAGAACTTCTATTTGTTGTGCTTCAATAAGAAAGTAAATGTAGTCTGGAAAGGAATGTGGGTGACAATTGTTTGGAAAATTTGGAAATATAGGAACAAAGTGGTGTTCAAAAATGGCGTAGTGGATGACATAGAAATTTTCTGCTTAGCACAATTAAAAGGCTAGTCATGGGTCAAATACTATAGAAATAGGGTCCATTTTTCCTTCTCTGATTCGTGCCTTTGTCCTAAACAGTGTTTGACAACTATTGCTTAAGTTGTCTGTAGTGGAAGGTGGGATGGGTCTTGTAGGTCTTCTTGGAGGTTCTTTAAATTTTTTTTATCAAGGTTGTTCTAGTGTAAAGAGTGGGTTTGGGTTATTATTGCAGGGTGGGAAAGACAATATATGCTTGGTATGTTTGTGTTGCAGGTGTAGGCTATGTCTGTGCTCTTCCACCTATGGTATGTCAACAAATTCGCCTAACTTTGAGTGGTGTGCGCGATGTTGAAGATGTAAAAGATTGCACCATCATACTTATACTTTCTTCGAAAAATATGAACGTCATCTGGAGCCTAGTGGTAGGTCATTTTGGACACTGGATGGCTTAATTTTAGTTTATTCTTCTGGTACTGTATTACTTGCACTTGGAATGTATTGTTTAAGTTTCCCAGTAATATTCCATACATAGGTTTGTTGTTGGGTTAGTGACATCTTTGTTGTGTACGTCACCTAATAAACTATCTAATAGGGGAAGTAAGCTTTGGTTATTAGCTTTGTATTTTGTGTACTTTGTATAAGGGTTGAACCATCCCTTAAGTATTCCCATTTATTTTATTCTTCACTGTTAAAAAACATCTATTTTAAAGGTGCTAATCATATTATTATATTTTATATAATTTTTTTCTAATATTTAATAATTAATATAATATTCTATTTATTTGTCCATGTAACTCGGAAATTTCATATCTAGTTTATCTAAAACTTGCGATATTTATATATTCTAGGAGCCATCGGCCATCGTAGGAAATCGTGCCATTTTTTTTTATTGAACAGAACCAAAAGATATTCTAGTGAATTTATTTTACGCGACTTTCTTAACTATGTACGTTTTTTACTTAAAAAACTAAAATTTAAGATTTTATCAAAGAAATTCAATACCTGTTTTTACTCACATAAAAAAAAATTGATGTTAAAAAATAGGAAAAAAAAAAGTGCTAGTGCATGTTTCTACAAACTTTTCTTAAGTATTTCTAGCGAGAAATATTAGAAAAAAAATAGTTAATGAATTTTTACACAAGCTAAAATTTGTTTACACAAATAAAAAATTATACGAAAGATTTCTATATAAACACAAACTCATTTAAGTTTTTTTTCTCCTCAAATTTAAGAATTTGTTTTTCATTATACCCTAAAACTAAAATTTGTGAGAACTTTGAAGTAGAATCATTGTAGTAAAAAAAAGAAAGGGAATCATCTAAAGCAAAGAAGAGAGTGAGAAAGGGAGACATTGATTAATTGAGTTGCTTGTACAACAATTTATTAGATGGACATGATGAACACTCAAAGAATTTTGTGGTTCCTTTTGAACTTGCTTGTTCACAGTCAAAGGTTGAAACCTCAACTTTGAGGGTGGTGGGTGTCCCTCACCATTATTATCGATCAAGATTTTTCTCCCTTTTATTATGACCAAATGCCATAATTGAGTTTCATGGTGTTATACAGATAATATGTGTAACATAACATACATGCACGGTAAGCAATATTGAATGGAAACACAAGTACATGATGATGACACTTTTGGGTGTTTCACATGTTTGGATCTTTTGTTTCTACCTCAAAATTGCCTTATTTTTAATTGGTTCCATGCATAAGGAGGAACCCAATCACACAAACTTAAACTTACAATACTTAAATGTTATCAAGATCATATTTATTGCTTGAGTTATTTAATAATGTCTTAATTTAATTTTTACGAGTTCTAATATCGTATATTATTTTTAAGATTCTTCTTACAATTTTTACACTAATACTTTAATAAAGTATATCTCTATTGCACCAGCCATTTAATGATGTTTTAATTTAAGTTTTATGAGTTATATTATGTAATATCACACTTAAGATTTTTTACAATTTTTACTTTAAAATAAAATTGTTATAAGACACATACGTTTATTAATATTTTATTAATTATTATTAATAGTATATATTTTCAAAATAGAAAATCAATTTTTTATTCTTATAAATAAAATTTTATTTAAGACTTAAGCTTTATTTATAATGTCATATCAGCATATTTTAATAGAGAACTCTTATAAAATTTAAATTTTAATCTTATGATTTACTATAAAATACAAATTAATTTGTTTTCTCCTTGCAAATCCTCCTATTATAAAAAATATGGGAGAAAATGAACTTATTATAGTAAGATATAATGAATAGGTTTAAAATATTCACGTGAGCCTTTTCCACGTGATTAATCCAAAGGAAAAAGGAATGTGGAATGAAGTGGAAAAAGGAGTGGGATGGAGTGGAAAAAGGAATGTGGGATGGAGTGGAACATCAGAGACAATTTTAGATTTCCACAGCAGATAATTTATAAATGAAAAGAAGAAAACATGCATATAAAAAGTAATGTTTTTGATTAAAATTATAATTGAAATTTTAGTTAAAATATTCAATAAAAATAAATAGAATTTATTAATTTTTATTTTATATAGTAGTTATTGTTTTGAACTCAAGTCTATTGAGAAAACATCACTAGGATCAATCACCTGAGTTCGAAGTATTGTTCATTTTAGAATTCGGAGTTCCATCACGGTTTTGTTCTTAAAAGACATCTTGGTGAGTTAAGGGATAAATGTGTATATAAACTGACCTTAACATCAACTCCTAAATGATATGGGACTATATTACCGCAACTGAGGTATTGTCCGCTTTGAAACTCAGAGTTTTGTCACGGTCTTGTCCTTAAAAGGCTTCTCGGAGGGTTAAAAAAGGAAAGTGTATTTAAATTGACCTTGGTCTCGCCTCTTAAACGAGTTGAGACCATTGGATATGTCGAAACAATACCAAAATAACATATATTTAAAACATGAAAATTAACACAATATTGTTTTGTATGGAGGATTTGTTTGAAATAATTTATTTTGCTTTTTTTTAACGAAATATTGAAAATTGTACATAATAAACACGAAATGAAAATTAAAAAAATAAACATTAAAATTGAAGATGTGCTAAAATGATATAATTTTAATGTTATTTAATTAAAGTTGAAGTTTTGCAAAATAAAATGACACAATTTAGTATTACTTGATTAAAACTAGTATCATGCCACCTATGTACAACTCCAACTTTAATCAAATAATATTGAAGTTGTATCATATTAGAGGACTTCTCTTAAAATTTAAAAAAAAATTAACCAATATTAGTTACATTAAACAAAATCATAATAGAGTTACACGACTTTTCTATAAACACGGAAGTAGTCTCTCCCTCACACAACTTCACTATAATCTGAAATGAAGTCGTGTTTTTGATAACATAACTTTTTAATAAAATTATGTTGTAATTTAAACAAATATTTATTTTAATAATATACATTTAAAATTACACTAATTTAATCAAATTGCTGAGATAGTCATGTAATTCCTTTTCATAAAAATATAATCATGTCTTAAGATTTGAATTCAATGCTTATAACATGTTTACCTAATCATTTCGTGTTTGTTATAAGGAAATTTTGTCTCTTTGGAAATTCATATAGAAACTTACATAGTTAAAGAATTTGTATTTACGACAATTGTGAACCAATAATTTGTGATAAATTTATATAAATATCAAAGTAAATTACAAGTGACTTTTTAAAAATTTTCGAATAATACGTACGCATAGTTTTTTAATATTTTTAATAGCTATCATTCTGCGGGTATATAATGTAATATTTTTCAAAATTAACGCGTACAGTATAATGTATAAAGATAGTGACCGTAATATGTTTAACATAATTAAGAAATTTTGTATTAAGATAGGAGAGACAAATGTAATAACATTAATTATGCAACTGGAATACTATATGTTACTTATGCTGCATTAATTAGGACATAGTGAAAAAAAAAAAAAAAGCAATGCTAGTAAGTTTTATTGAATGAATGATTACAAACATATATCTAAGTAAATTAAGATACTTGCTATTAAAATCATGTCACCACTTTGCAAATATATTAATCTAAATTGGACCTTCATCACCACAAAGCAAATATGTAATCTAAGGAAAATCATGTAATCTATTAAAGTAGATATTTTGTATTTATTATAAAAGCTTATAAATCTAAGAGGGCCCGTTCATGAGAAGGTAAGAAAATAAAAAAAGTTTCTATAACCTATAAAGTTACATCTTTTTCATTTGTGTAAAGTGAATGAAGGCAGCATCATTCAGTTCATTGTCCACATATGCATGACCTATTTGTCAAATCCCACCTGTTTGACCAAACTCATTTTTCTTCTTTAATTAAACTTCATACCCCACATAAAAATATTATATTATGCTGATAAATTCACATGATCTTGTCACTTGGAATCATAATATGCTTCTATATGCTGAATAAGACTCTACTTAACATAGATTGAATTTTAGATTTATCTGAAATAAAAGAGGTTGTAAAATGAGAAAGTAAAAATGCATTTAGTTTAAAAAAAAAAATACTCCAATTCAAACTTGTTACTTATATTAAGTTTTACTTTCTCAAATTATAAGAGTTATATTTCAGTTATAAACTGAGTATTAGAAGAAAAAAAAGTCAGTATTAGAAAAAAAGATAGTCCCATATTTTTTAGATTATAAACTCTTTATATACTAAGATATTCTTCAAATTTTTAATGGTGATGTAGTGGATAATAAAGAAGATGGATCTTGTGTATTTATACTTGTTAGTTTTATTTGAATGTTTTTGAAATAAAAAAGGTGGATACTGTGTATATAGAATTGTGGGTTTTATTTAAACCTTTTTTTACGTGATTCAAATTATTTTTTATGTGGTTGTTTGTAAAATTGTAAGAGCTGACATTAACATTAGCATTAATTGATGTCATGCACACTGTTACTATATAACCTAATTCCTAAAGCCCTTAGCAGTTGACCAACCTTTTGCTTTGAATACATTTTCTTTGAAATTTGCTCCTAATGGTCTTGTATGGACCAACCCAATTACCTTTCTTTTCTTCAAGGTTGATCCTAGAAACCTAATTGCCTAGGAATTTTGGGGATCCAACATCACAAAATTTACTCTATACAGACCAAAATTCAAAGTAGAGTATTCGTTTCCATATCCTAATGAATATGATTTGAATTTTTTAATCCTAACAAAAATTAAATTGCAATACCAGCTGCATTACCATAATAAATTCAAGTGAGTTATATGTGTGCAAACATAGCCAAAGATAAAAGGCTAAGAAATATGGTTTACACAGCTGTTATAATCACATCATTACATACCTGTTGAGTTCTTCCTCCAAGCATTGTACATCATTTTCTTATACTCACCTTACCCTTTTGAAAAAGAGTGTCTTCTTTTCTCTGTCTTTACGTTAAGTAATTTGACATTTTACAAGAAGTGTAAAGAGAAAGCAAAGAAAAGTGGGGTGAAAATGTTTGCTCTATTCTGAATAGAATTATGATTTTTGACGATTTGGAAGAAAATACACCATAATTTATATCATCATCTGACATTAGATATATCAAAAGCTCACTCTTTTTTTTTTCTCAAGAAGTAAATATATATGTATTTATGCATCATGAATGAAGTTGAAGCAGCATCACCAATGTGAGGAAAATCCATTCCTCTCCCTCTCTTCTCTCTCTCTATGGTTCATAGTTGTTTCCCAAGTAAAAAAGGGCTCTGAAATCTGCATCCAAACAAAGTCTGCACCACGTTTATCTGCCATAAAGCACCAACCCCTATGCAAATTGACCCACACCTCTTCTTCACCATCCTCATTTTCAGAGCTCAGACTTCAAGGTTACGCCACATCCAATTAAAAAATACACCATCCCCACACAAGTTTCATTGAATGAAAAGGGTGTGAAAAGGAAGCTGCTTCAGATCTTTGTTTTACATATTTGTCTTTTAGGCTTTGTTTGGTTAGCCCTTTTGAATCAGATCCAAAAGGACGCTCCTTTGGCTTTTGGTGTCAATGGACTTTTGAGAATGTCAAAGTTTCTCCATGCATGATTTGTGCAGTGAGACCATGAGGCTGATGGGTTTGGCTTGTTTCTCTCTCCTGATGTTGGTTCTACTGCAGTTACAGATCTTTTCTACTGCCACTAACGAGTCAGGAAAATTTCAAAACTTTAAAAGTGGGTACATGTCCAAGTCCAATTCCATTCAAGATAAACAAGGTTCTAGACAGAATTCAGGTGAAGGTGGTAGTGAGGCAATTCTAGGTGATGAAAAAAGAAAAATCTACACAGGTCCTAATCCTTTGCATAACAGATAAGTGGAACATTTATTCAGATCTTTTGGCCTTTTCTTCTTTCTTTCAAGCTCTCTTCTGTACACTATTTTCTTCACTTCTTAACATGTTCTTCTTAGAATAAGCTGCTCCTTAGATTGTAGCCTTTAGTTACATGTAACAACTCCATATGAAAGAAAACAATTTTGACTTGAGAACAATTGGCCTACACTATTTTTTTTTTTTCAAATTCGTTAGTTAAGAACATATGTATCATTGAGTCCTTGTCGTGGTGACTGTTTAAAATCTTTTGTCAAAGTTTCTTAGTTTCTTCAAAATATTCCGTGCATTCATATGGGAATTTGGATTTGTGAAAAAAGTTTCTCCAAGAGGGTGCTAGAGTTTAGAATTTTACATGCCAAGGCTATTTATTCATCAGTCTATCTTCTAAGCAAAAGGGAAGTCTTACACTTGGTAGTGATGTGATTTGCTAACAGTTCAGAAATCAGATTCAGAATGGATTTACCCTTTATCACTACCACCTTGCAGCACATGAATCTTGATGGTGGAATCAGACTCATACCTTGGTGAAAGATCAGAACAAAAGATGTTATCTGATCTGAATGGTGATTCTGATAAGTTATCCGTACAACAGTGTTTGTTGTGTAAATTGAATGAAAAGCCACCTTCATTGAAAATTTGACGTAGGCAGCATCCGATTTTAAAAGATAATTTTTTTTTTAAGTTGAATAACTTTTTAATATCTCAACAAATTAAAATTGTTACTTCTAAAGTTTCTTCAGTGTTTTTTATATTTAAGATTAAATGAATGTGTTAATTTAATTTTTACAATTATTCTAAGTCTTTTAAATTAACTGGGTTAAATATCATAACATTATTAAATTAATATATTTACTACATATTGCTTATAAAAAATATTCGAAATGTTTGAGATGCCAATTTAATGTACATCATGTTTTAGAGGAAAAAAAAATTATTCAACTTTTTTTATTAAAGAAAGAAAAAAATAAAAGGTCATTTGTTTTATCTGTGGTATTAAGTCCCCTCTGTATACATGTTTTAATACCCTGATAAAAAAATATAAATAAATTGAATATACATTTTAATCATATTAATAATTTGACGACTCTGTTTAATCGTTGATAAATACATGTAACACTTTATATTATTAGTTAGAACTCATTAGAGGTAGAGATTTTTTTATTGTATTGGTTCCACTTTAACATATGATATGACATTTAAGATTAGCGATTTGCAATTAAATGAAAATATTGCATGACCTGTTTTCCTTTTTCGTTATTTTTATCCAACTTTAAAATATATAGACATTGATTTTTTTTATATCAATTAATCTTAGAAAAGGATTATATTGATCAGCATTTTCGTCATGCAGGTATAAAAATGTCTATTTCCATCTTTATTTAAAAAAACTAATGTGTCACATTTCAATTCTTTCAAGTAAAAAAAAAAATATTTTATAAATGATTTGTTGTACATGGTAGAAGGTGGCAAGTGCTCCATTGTAACTTCATCCTCTTGTCACATTCACTCTATTATTTATAATTTTTATTTGAGTAGTGACTCTATCATTTATAAATTTTATTTGATTTTTTATTAATTTGAATGTGAAATAATTCCATATAAATAAACTTCCATTACTTTAATATCTATTGAGAGTTTACAAATCAAGAAGAACTCCACAATTTATTTCATAATGTTCCATATTTAAATAACAACATTTAACATTTATAATGAGAATTGAATAAATTTTTTTCAAGACAATTGAATGTATGGTTTTTATAAAAAGTTAGAACATTGTGTTACGTCATATGAGATTTTAGAAAAAATATTAGTTAAGATTTATTAAGATAAGATTTGATTGTTAGTTATTATTTATTAATTAAGATTCTATTATTAGTTATTTTAATATTAGGATTTTATTAGGAGATTTAAAATTATATCATATCTCTTAGTTATCTTTTATATCTTTTAGATAGGAAAGAAAGGTTATAAATAGAAGAGCTATAAAGGAGTGAAGGGGATCACAAGGATTCAGAACTAAGTTAGGCCAACACCCAGGACTCATCTATTTTTCTTGTAATTTTAATATTTAGAGGAAATAAAACCTATTTTCATTTATTTTCTTAATTGTGATTGGTGCCGGTTGTTACACGTTGTCTCTTCGTCGAATGGTGCGATGAATTCTTCGTCCATAATCATCAACCTTAAAATATATATGGACCAATGACTCTAAAAGAATGGTGAGATGATGCAACCTAGGTAAACAATACAATAGATGAGAAATGATAACAAATGAAACCAATTAGCTAAAGATTATGGGCTCATCCAACAATAGTAAACCAAACTCCAACAACATCAAACAAACTCCAAGTCTTACATAATTGTTTAAACGTACTGGTTCGTGATTGTGAGCAACAACAATATAGAGTTGTGAACAATGCACAACTAGAACGATAAATTTCTGGTAATAGACCTACCAAGACAAAAATTACTCAATTGAGGTTGTCTCATTTCCAAGGCAACACCAACACCAAAGACCTCAAATCGAGCATATAGGACAACACACAAATATTCTTAGTATCAAAGATAAGAATCCTAAATACTAGGCATAGACTCTAACACTAGGAAAAAAAATCACATTTTACAGCAGTTTTAGAAGACGTATACAATGTTGGTTCTAACCACTGTAGTTTTAACTATGGTAGAAAGTATTTTACATACTACGGCGGTTGTACAACTATCGTAGTACATATGAGATATCACTGTGATTCCCAAAAAACCGTCATAACAAATCCACCTAAATGTCCAAACAAAGTTCACAAAGTTCATAGAGCACTTATTACGACGATTCCTCCTACATAACCGACGTAATAGGTGCTTATACTATAGTGATTTTGACCTTAACTATCGTAATATATGAATTTTTTTTTTTGAAATGCAGCAGCGAATAGCTACTGCCAAAAACTTGCATATATTCAAAGCCATATATTTCTAGGCAGATTGCATAATCAGTCCTAAAACTATACATTATACAAAGAATACAATTATACATTAGTTTACATTTACAAGTCGCAAAAATATACATTATACAAAGCTTACAAGAAATGAATATCTACATACATTATACATTATGTTACACTACAAGTTACTACGAGTATTTACTTCTCATTTCAATGAAGTATTTTGCCCATTCCTTTTGAATTTCTCGTATGGAGTTATTGTCCAAGGACTCTGGATCTGAAAAGAGCTGAAATAGGAATATAGTGTTATTAGTCATCATCATATGAAAGTCATCATAATTTTATCTAATTTGAACACTCTCATACCTGGTTCCAAGAGTCAGTGATATCGACACGGACTATGGTCTTCATCCAATGCATAATGTAGTACCCACATTCCCAACTTTCTTGTTGCTTGTTACACTACAATTTCATCAAAGTTAAATCATTAAACAAGTCCAAAACAAATTTTATAGGTTCAATTTAGAATTAAATACCTTAGGATATATCCAACGTAGGCTTTTGGATGTGGATGTAGGTCTTCTGCCAAGTATTATAATTGCACTAAAATCGAAGATAATTAGTAACTTGCATATTATACAAACAAGAGTAATGTATCAATTAAAGTTAATTAAATCATACCCTTGTACTACTTGTTTCATATCTGAACTTGGCTTCCGATGCAGTGAACAAAACCAAACCACAATATTATCCGCGAGACAAATAACCATCAGTTGCCAATGGGTCCTAGAATAGTCAATCCATTACTCATGTTATCAAAATTACTTAAGATCAAAATATAAAGAAGTGCAACTTACGAATGAATAACAGGAAAAAAGTAAATCCTCTTTTTGGATTCTTGAATCCATCTTTGTATATAAGTCTAGCAATCCATTTTTTTTATTTCCAGACCTTTGTATACTTTGTGGCTCAAGGAATCCATAAATATCAGGATTCCCTATGTTATAAACTAAATTATTTATGTATCTGCATTGATAATATACGTTTTAATCAATAAAAACATAATTCTTAAAAGAAATGTAAAAATGTGTAAATTTAAAATATACTTACATCATCCATAACTGAATGACTGCAATGTTAACCATTTGGTTTCCCTAAATGATTTCAATGACGTCCTGCATGGATATGTACAATGGTATACCACCATTGTCCACACCAAATATTGTCTGATCCCAATCAATGGCACAAGGTGAATCAAACATGTCGTGGGAAAGCCTAAGTAACTCCTAAATTTGATTTACATTTGTTTGTAGTTGCTGGGGTGGTCAGGACGCAAGACTTAAACCACCAAGATTTGGTGATTTTTGATTCCTCCCACCGTCCTATAACCAAAATTACAAAATGTATTAATTTAAATAACATTAAGTGTAAATTTAAATAACATGAAGAGAAATGACGATAATATACCTGATGCTTTTTATAAATACCCTTTAGGAGATGTCTAGGCCACACAATAAATGTACCAAGTGCTCGCCCCACAAATCTAACCTCTTATGTGGGCACTGACACCTCGGCATCTACATGTCTAACTTCTTCTATGACCACTCTAGCAAAATCATCTCCAAGTGACACTGTGTTGATCATCGAACCTGTACCATACACTCTCCCAATCACTACCAAACGTGGAGGATCTCCAATAAACAACTTACACCGATATGAAATATCAATGTCTGTGTCCTCGTTGTCCTCCTCCTCAGCAGCACAACTATCCTTTGTGCTAACTCTCCGACGTGTAGGTAAAACTTTATCTTGGTGCATAGGAGTGTGTTGCTATGAGATGCCAATGGATTCGAATGTCTGCTCAAATTCTTGTCTTAATTCTTGTTTTAATTATTCTCTCATCTGAGATAGCTTCTCGTTTATGGCTGGAGTTGTAGATGAGGGAGACCGGGGAGTTGATCCAAAATATTGTCTCACCCCCACACCAAACCCAGCAGCCCTGACACAACTAGGGTGTTCTTCGGTGCCAATAGTTGTTGTCAATATATCTTGTCTTCCTTGGCTCACAAAACTTCGTTGTGAGCTATACTACACCAGGTCATCCTATAAAAAATAATACAATATATGTCAACACTAAATACTAAAAATGAAAACATTATTTGGTACTCAATTTATTAACATTAACTTACAACCTGTTTTGATGAAGATATATATCAGACAAAAAATATCGAGGATCGAACATCCTCAGACTCAATACTAACATGTTTTAATGAATATATATCACACAAAAATTGTCGAAGATCGAACATCCCCGAACTTAATACCAACACGCGCTAAACATATACATCTCAGAATACACAACAACCATTTCAATATAGAAAGATTAAAAGCATACAGAGAACAGTCCAAACAATCAAAGCATTTCAAAAATACAGAAAACATACCTCTTGTACACGAAGGAGACGCGTGGGAAGAAGTTGAAATGTAGAAAACGCAAATGAACCAAAACGCAATCTACCAAATCCAAAAAATGGAATTAATGAACCCACACTCACAGTATAGCAAACAAAAATGAAGAGTAATAGAACCTACCAAACGTGAAGAACCAAACGGCACCAATGCAAGACGAAAACCACTAGCTATCCGGTTCTCATTCGATGGATGGAAAAAAGAAGGTTGAGACTTTTTAATAAAGCAGGGACAACTTAGTAATTTTTACAAGATCATTCTTGGAATTAAATTTTATTATGGAAGTGCAGGAAGAAGGTATGGGGGTGGAGGAAAAATTCGTCTCTAAAATTCGTCATGAAACTCTAAATTATTTAGATAATTTTTGAAATAAAATATAATAAAATATATTTACTATCACTATCAATTTAAAATAATTATCAAATTCACTATTATTTTTGATAAATTGTTTTTTTATTTTTACATAAAATATTAATATAAGAGAAAATATTAATATTATCTATATTTTTTAAGTTAAAAGATTTAAACTCTTATTTTATTTTAAAAAAATTTAAATTGTTTTAGCTCTATCTTTTTACAGAAAATGCTTTTACTTTTATAAATAACTCTCCTTAAAAATAAGTTATTATTCAGACTTATACCTTGACTGTTATGATATATACATAGTCTTTGCAAAACTATCCATAACGTGCGTATATGTGAACTTTTCTATTTCTTTAATTCTGTATGAATTTAGAAAAATGACTCAAACTGATATAATTTGTTTTTTTTTTTTTTTACAGTTGAAATTTCTACTTTCTGTATTGTTAACAGATGGATGAAGTAACAGCAGTAATAATTAGAGGAGTTGCTCACTTGATCATGCTTTAATAGGAAAGAACAGTAATCATCATCCTTTGACCATAATACCTATCTTGTGATTGACAGGGGAGCACAATCTTACAAGACGAAATTATAATTAAAATCTTTTATGTAACTAAATGAATTTTCCCTCCATTTTATATGCGTAAAGAGATTGTTCGATATGTTATTTCCACTGCTTTATATTATTTTTAAGATTTTTATATACATGTATGATATAAATACTTTTTTTATTAAAATATTTAAAAAATACATCTAAGTTTATAAATGCAAGTCACATTACTATGAAATAGGAAATGCTAGTTTTTAGAATTTGTTGAAATAAATAAATGAACTCTGAAAGAAAAACTTCATTGTTCTTCTTCAATTTTAAATGGAATACTATATAACATAAATGTTTATAAGAGAATAACATCTTTCATACGATGGATTCGTCAAAAATTATACTACATACACATATCATAATAGAGTAGAAAGTATTCCAAGCCGTCATAATAGGTAAACATAGAACTAAATAAATAAATAAAAAAGCATATTGAAGATCAATTTAAGAATGTGATTCAATATTAAACATAAGTTTTTCATGGAAACACATAAGCAGACAAGTTATTTAAAAACTTGTATACATGTTCAATTTTGAGAAATTTGTTATTAATGAATTTGAAATAACATATAGTGATAAAAACTTTAATAAATTTCTTGAGTTGATGAAACATGTTTACATGACATAATACATTCTCAAAGTGTAATTATGAGACGAGAATAGTATTCAAGATCATATAACTACATTTTTCTTAACCTACTTTTTACAAAGAATTTTAATAATTTTCATTTTACAATTTATAATAAATTTTTTTTATGGTAGGTTTCTATATCATTTGTTGAATTTGTGAAATCTTAATTTAATTTAAAAACAAAGCTAATTAAGAAATTTTTACTAATAAAGTTTTTCTCTTGAATATAATAACTTACTCTATCATTATAATTTTTTAAGAAAAAAATAATAATATAAATAAATATATAACAATATTTACAATCAATTTGTCTTTATCCTTAAACAAATATTCACCCACAGCTTGTACAGTACATAAAAAGTTATCATTTAATTATTTTGGTGAAATAAAAAAAATTCAACACAAAGTCATAATATAAAAATAAGTTATAAAAAAGGTTAATTATTAGTGTTCTTATATTTATTATTAAGAATGAATATAGTAACTATTGGTTAAAAAAATTCATAATTTTCTTTTTGAAATTAATTTAAAGTTTAGATGGTTATTTTTCTTTCATAGTCTTCATTTTTATAAATGTGACAAATATTTGAAAATTATTAATCATTTCTTGTTAAAATAATTGACGAAAATATGTCATTGAACAATTACTTCTTTTCTAGAAATTAGATATTAATAGAACATTTTTAATATATTCTCAAGTAGTAATAATATAATTTTTTCCTTCAACGAGTGTTCTTCCAGTTTTTTTATTTATTCAAATATGATTTGTGGAACAACAAATTTATCTTATATGATTTTTCGGAATACCTATTTTACTCACAGTCCATTTCTAAAAAAAAAAAAAAAGTAAATTGTCAATATTAATTTATATATTTAAATACTGGTTCGACAATAAAGTTCTAGTATGATACTTCTTGTACGTCTTTTTTGAAGGTTTTTTTTTTAAATTACTTTTATTGTATGTGTAATACATTTAAAATTTAAAAACAAATAAAGTAACTACAATGTAAATTAAATAAATTTTAAAACCTAACATAAATAACACATAAATAAAGTATTTATAATTTGAATTTAAATAACTCATTTTCTAAGATAAGATATCTTTAATTTAAATTTAAATAATTTAAATAATCTATAACGTGCTTAATCTTTTTAATTATGTCATTATATCTTTAATTCATAAAGATAAATATTATCTAAATCTTCTTTATTATCACAAATATTTAAATTATACTATTATATTTTGTCAATAATATTTTTATTATTTTTTATTCTTAAGATATAATTAAAAGATATGACAACTCATCTTTTATTCAGTCATAAATAGAAGTATAGTGTGATGAAAATGCACACTTTTGAGATAATATAAGAGAGAAAAATATAATTTTGAGTAATTTTTTTTTAGCCAGTTATAAAGAAAGAATTATATAAATAGGAGTAATAAGGTTACTTCCAATGTGTAAAAAAAATAACATTCAAGGGATAACTTTCTAATCAGATACTTTTAAATGCCTTCAATCAAAACAAAGTTGTCATACAGATGATCTATCAAAATAATCTTAATGGTTGACCACACATTATCAAAAGCTTTAAACTACACTTTACCAAATACATTAATTTCAAAATCACATATCTTCACTTCCAAATCAGAACATAGGATAAATATGAATACAGTCTTTGTTCAATAATACCATGTTCTGGTATCACTGTTTCATGTTTGTCTCCTGCATCCACTAAAAAGTGTAACAACAGGCACCATATAGCAAGTCAAGAAAACAGATAATTGTGTAGCAAATCCTTAGCGTACAACTCTATACCACAACCAGATTCAAGAATTTTCCTTAATTCACTCCTACCCCTTAGTGCCTTCTTCCATTATCATTCATCTTAGTGTTTGTATACAAACCAATGGCTCTAAGACCCAATCTGAATAAGAGCCTAAAGATATTTGAAATATTAAATTTACTTTTAAATATAAGAGCCTAAAGAACAACACTAAAATTTGAAAGACCGAAATAAAATTAACCTAATTTTGGTGGACTAAAAAGATATTTTTTAAAACAATTTTAAAAAATAGATTTGATATAATTAGTCATTTACACATGAAATTTCCAACCAACATGAATATAATCATCACATGTAATGCAAGGTTGAGGGATAAACAAGATAATTTATGAGAAATAATTTTCCATTTCAAATTTGATAAATTAAATATGTATAATTCATATTCCATATTTTCCCATTAGAAAGTTATGTTTTCAAAATAAAAATAATTACATGGCACAATTTCAAATTAATTTTTAAATATAAAAGTCTATTTCCACATTATAGAAGTCTTTCTAAGAAGAGTTGTAACCCCTTGATTTATCTCTCTAGTTTTTTTTCTTTCTCTTCTTTCTTTATGTTTTTTTTTTCTCTTTTCCTCTTGTTTCTTTTCTTTTGCCTTCTTCTATATTATTTTCTCTAAACGACATTTCTTTCAAAATCTGAATCATATTTAGGAATTATTTCTACCTAATCAAATTTTGGAACAAAATAAGTTTTTATTTATTCTAAACTTTCTTTATTCCTTTTATTTTTTATGATTATGTCATCAATGATATTAGGGTCCACTGAAAAACCTGATCCTCTCAATTTAATTAAGAAACCAAAAGAAATATTTTCAAACTAGATTTAGGTTTAGAAGTATAACTACCTTTAAATCTGCAAAACAAATGTAATTTTTAAAATGTTTATTTAAAAAAAAACAAAAATGTATATAAAAAAATAATAAAATATTTTTGAATTTTTTTATTTGGATTCGATAAGGAATGATAATGGGCTTAGTTTATGAAGACATTCTTTTTAGGTCATTCCTTTCTACACCCCATAGTTTCCATGTGCACCTATGGGAGTGGTTAAAAGGACAAGTTGCCCCTTGCCATCGTCACCTCTTGTCGTTGTTGCACCCTTGCTGTCACCATCATCATTTTCTATATGTTGTGTCATGGACTCAATGAAGAAAATATTATGGATTGTAGAAGGCACTTCAGAGAGAGACATTTTTACATTAAAAAAAATAAAAGTCTGATTGATTGTGTAATCAATAAGACACTCATAATTATACAATCTGGAAGTAAAAAAAAAATAACTTTTGGATTGTATAATCTAAAATACATTTCTAAAGTACGTAATTTGGAAACTCTTATAAAAAAATGATTTTCATATTGTATATACAATCTTGAAACTTTTTTCATGAAAAAAAAAATGATGTTGGATTACACAATCTGAAAGTAAAAAGAAAAACTTCAAATTGTATAATTTGGAAGTCTAAAACAGCTTAGAGATTGTGCAATACAAAAGATTTCTTTTCATGCAAAAAAATGACTTTTGTATTGTAAATTTGAAAGTAAGAAAAAAATTAGATTACATAATTCAGAAGTAAAAAAAGCTTCTATATTGCACAGTCTAAATCAAGAAAGCTTCTATATACAATCAAGAACTAAAAAAAGCTTATGAATTACATTATCTAAGTATATTGACTCGATAAACCTAATTATAAGAGTACAATCAAAGCATTCAATTATTCCATGAGAAGTGATATATTATTAAGATAGTAACTAACTATCAAAGTGTTAACTTTGGACAATCAAACAAATCAAACAAACCAAACATCCAAATCATTCAAATACTACTCAACTAACATTCAAGTCTTAAAAAGCCGAAGTTTCAATGTACATAATTTAAAGTAGTAAATAATTGTAATGAAAAAATGAAGAAAAATATTACAAAGAGTTGTTATTAATATATTATATGTCAATCCACCTTCAACTCAACTCAAACCCATTTAATTCTCACATTAAGTAAGTCAGGTTCAATTTGACCCACAGTTTAAAAAACTATATTTTCTTCATCCAACTTGACTTGAACATGTAGCGAGCCATTACACCTCTGAATGAAGAGGCCTTTGAGCTCATCTTCCCAACTTGCTATGAAGAGGAACAAAGATGGACTATGAGAGAAGTTTTGTTTTGCAAAAATGAAGTTAAAGTGAATAGATAATGAAATATTTCTATCTACATTATAAAAATCTTGGCTCTTTTCATATCAAAATAGATATTTGGAAATGTATTTTTCACATCCCGAATTATCAATTCTAGGATGAAAAAGCGTATATTTAGTTTTCTTTTTTTTTTAAGGTTCAGGAATTTGGACCAAGATAATGAATGCACACATGGGAAAATCAAATGCTAAGCATAGTTAGTAGCAATTGAAGAAGGCAACATTCTGGAGGAAACATGTCCTGAAACTCAGACACTGTTGATATCATATAACCAAAAGGACATTGAAATGTTACAAGTGTAGGCTCTTCCTCTGCTTCAACCATGTTACGATAGAATAAGTTAACTAAGTTGTGCAGATTATAGTAGGATTTATTCTTGTCTCTACTCTTTCTTTTGGGTTAAAAGAATGTTTAGCCTTTTTTGACTGCAAGCTCAGCATACCAATGAATTCAGAAATTGATTTTCTCCTGTATGAACCTTCTGAAATGTGCTTAGCAAAACGAATCTCTTTTCAGTTGAGCCAAAGTAGATTTCTTGGATGTATATGGCTGTGCTCAGATTAGAGAATTAGGTACTCTCAGACTCACAGTAACATACAGCTCTCATGTGTCTAGCCGCGTCAATTTTCTAAAACATAGCTTCCATTTCATGCTAGCCACATCAACTTTATATGCCATTATTGTTTCTCAAGATAGTTTGAGGACAACAAATAATTGCCCACATATAGGCAATATGGCTAACATTAGACAGAAAATGGCTAATATAAAATGGCACTGAGGAAGTAAGTATACCTGGATAAAAAAAAATAAGAAAATTAAGTAACAAAAGGGAGCAAGCATTGTTTATGCACATTGTAAATGAACTGTTTGCATATAAATAATGCCTTAACTTCATTCATTGGGATGGAAGCTGTATTAGTATCAGTTAAAAGGTACTAATTTGAGATTATCAGCTCGATTCTATATATAGTGGAATGAATATTCTACATTTGTGCGTAAATGAGTAATTTACAATGAGGAAAACCACATCAATATGCATAAATTTTCTCATGAAAAAATGTGATAAAGGACAGAAGAAGAAATCGGGTTGGCCTAAATATCTGACAGTCCACTTCATGTTGTATATTGCCATGTATAAAGTAGAACCAGTCAATGCTTCAGTTGCTGAGACAGAGCTTCTATAAAATCATGCTAAGTTGAAGAGAATTTGATCAGATCCAGTGCCTACTAATCCAAGACTTCAGATGGCCAAAGGCGTTTCCAAATGGCAATCTCAGCCTCACTCTTAATCTTTCTTATTCCACCATAAAATCCATCAGCCTCATTTCCCTCCTCCCTATGGTCTTTCCTACTGACAGTGGTCTGCCTCCATCGCGAGCCAGGAGTGTAATGATTGAACTCTAGCACCACAGTGTCTGCAACCAACACATTTAGCATTGAGTAAGCTATGTTTGAATCTCAAGAAACCCCTCAGGGATAGAATATGATATAAAAATGTCAATTCCTAGACTCTTGTAGTAGTGGAAATTGACCACCCCTTCAACATCATTTTAGCAGTTTCAATGTTTGCCACCTTTACAAATTTAAAATTTTAATCCAATTATGATTGATTAGCAAAAGGTGAAAGACAAATTTGTTGAATTTCATTCTTCAGATTTCAAGGCAAGCAAAATAGGCCTTATCAACACAAAGCAACTAACCCCGTATTACTTGATTTTCTTACATGAGCATAAAGATAAAATGAGTGCTATCGTTTATGAAGGGAATGTGAAATAAAATGTTGCAGACCATACCTTATAAGGATGTCATCTATCTATATATTTAACAAGATCAGGAAAAAAATACTGTCTCCGTCCCAATAAGACCCTTTTAACTAATTCACACTCTTTAAGAAAATTTGTTAAAAACAATAAATTTGTCACTCATGTATTTTTGTTTCAAAATTATCCTCACATATATAAAGTTAAAGTAGTCGAGAGAGACTTCGGTATCGGTGAGGACTTATATTCTCAAATCAGATTAAGAGGGAGAAACTTTTTGTGATTTATATCAAATATTTAATTAAAGGCATTTTAGGAAATAGATAATCAATGCATCATTCAATTACAAATGGGTCTCATTAAATGTGACAATTTTTTTTCTAAAAGGGGTCTTATAAATAAGGATAGAGGGAGTAGTGTTTGGTTTATAGTAATCATGTTAGTCCTACAGAGCAAAAAGATTCCTAGCAGAGATGAAACACAGCCTACAAAAGGAATCTAGTTCTTTAGCATAGTTAGCCATAAAAGTACCCACTGAGACACAAATTATCAATGTGTTGCTGGAAATGATGACATACTGACCATGAATGTCTTGGGGACCAACCAAATAGCATAGCAGGTGGTCCATATTTAGATATATTAGAATCCAGAAAGACCTAGCCAAAACCTCTGGTCTGGCTGCCAAATTAAACTAACTAAAAATGCATGTCAATTTTTTTCAGTGTATATCCACAATAATAATAATAATAATAATAATAATAATAATAATTGTAGATTTTAAAAATCTTAACATATTAAAAATCAATAAACCAGCCAATTTTTTGTATTACTTAATTTCTGTCTTCAAAATTCCTAAGCATCATCCTTCTATATCCTACAACCATTTTCTCCCCAACTGATCGACAAAATTATGAATCATACTCGGAGCCAGAATATTATCCTATTTTGCGAGAAGGGAAGAAAAGATGATGGACTGAATTGATGATACGAATTATAACCAAGCAAAAGCAGTGATTGATAATAGCAATCATCCAAGAGGAAGTTTAAATTAACTCACCACTATTGTGACATCGGCAATAATTCTCACTCCCGATGCATGACTCCAAGTGGCCTACAACACCGTACCACCAACCTGCCATGAAGGTGGATTCGTCATGCGGCAATTCATTTTAGCTTATTATAAGTCCAGTATATACTTCTAATGAAGTATACAAAGGCTCTTATGTCAATCAAGGTATACAAGATTAAGGGTACAGCTTAGAATTTGTCAATATTACACGAAAAATAGTTCTTAATTATCAACATCCCAACAAAAGGGTATAAAGGAAATGAATAATTAAGAAAAATGGAGATCATTTTTATATATCAAAGACTCAAAGTAGACACAACTGCCCCTTTTGTTGACTCTGTTAATATAGACATGGTCCTGCACTATGTAGTTATTCTCTACAATCTTTAGTAAAACTTAAATGGTTCTTAGGGTAGACCTTTTACCAGCCAAAGAAATAATTACTAGGATTAATGGAAAAATAAATAACACAAGATATTGAAGAAATGAACAAACCATAAGGAAATTCTTTGTTTCTCCTCCACTGAATCTCTATATGATCACCCGGATATAAATCATTTAAACATTCCGAGACATGAAGATCATGTGGAGAAGCATCAATAGGAGGGGCTCTTAGCCTTTCCCATGGGATGCCACACTCTCTAGCATCTGCTCTTCTTCCATGTGGAGGATACCTGTAGTAAGCAACAAATCAATAATTACGTTAGCAGATCTAAATTCCATTTTATTTTACTCTTATGCTTTGTTAAAAATATCTTCAAACTTGCTAATCAAATCTCTAAGATTATGGAGCTAAATGAGCGCCTATAATGAAGCCAATTTACCTGGCTTGGAAGGTATCAGTTCGTGGATCATAACTAATTTCAGCGTCATAGCAAGATAACATGAATCCAACATGACCATTCTACACCACCAACAGCAAAAATGTAACTTATGAGAACACACACCAACTATGTATAATTGAAATTGAAGCAACTGGTTTCATTTGGTGCTAGCAAGGTAGGTATAAGTTTTCAATAGAAAAGTACAACAAAAGGGTTTGCGCATATTACATACCTCACGGTTATAGACCTGAGCAGGGAAACAAAAGTTGCCAGACTCAATAGCAAGATACCAGTTCATAATTGAGTCAACAGGCAAAGAGCTCCGCTGCTTGGGGCTATTATTTGCATCAACCTTCGGTTTCATCCATTGCAAAGGCCAACGAAGAGACAAAAATCTCATCAAGCCCCTTTGCCTGCCATGTTTAAGACCCCCAACATTTCTTTTGGAAGCAACATGCCACTTCCACTCCCTGTAAGCAGCAGGACCAATAACACTACCCCACTTTTGCTTCATGTGTCTCTCCCAAAGGTGATCACTCACACACCTCTCCCTCAAGGAGCGGCAAACGGCAGCCATTTGGCACAGTGCAGAGGGAGGTAGTCTTTCAAGAATGCAATCCAAGGCCAACTCAGGCAAGTCCAACACAGACCTGTCATGACTTTCCTCAACATTCTCTACTCTTGAAGTCAGGCTCTTCCTCACCAGAGACATTCCTGCTGGTATTTGACAAACCAATCCAAGCCAAAAGCGGTTTCTGAACAGCTTGGAGATTGTTCTCACAGACAACTCTTGAGAAAACGCAAGGGGAAGCAACCTCATCTCAGTTGCCCATGATGGGAGAGGTTTGAGTAGGAGGGACTTTAAAAACAAGAAGAAAGAGATGCAAGTGATGAAGTAAAGTAGCATTAGAATATCGAAAGTCTTTTACGGGTCAAAATTGGATTTGGCATATGTGATAAGAGAGAGAGAGAGAGAGAGAGAGAGAGAGAGAGAGAGAGAGAGAGAGAGAGAGGCTAGGCTGTAGATAGAGTCAGTGGAGAAGCCAATTGCGGAAAGGCAATGGCTTGTAAGAAGAAACCTCACTATTTAACCAAAACGGAAGCGAAGTTGGTATCTTCAAACACCTTTTAAAGATGGGTTTTATTTTGGTTCAAAGAAACCCCACCAAAACCCCAATGGTGGGCCTTCTAACCCAAAGTTTGAACAAGATTCACAACCACGCACGCCGACGAACTTTGGTGGAAATTGCCTTGACTTGAAAGCTTGAACCACTGTTATGCTACTATGTATAGTAGCAAAGAAAGAAAAAAAAAATTAAACAAGCCTATGAAACAGTTTTCTCCGTCTTATTGGCTTCCAACGGCAAAAAGGAGCACAAGCGTACATACAAAGTTAACAGTTGTCATTCAATGAAAGATTGAATCTATAGCAATGGGTCCTATGAAGGAGTTGAAGCCAGGAAGCTAAATAAGGTGGGGCACCAAGATCTGTATCAGGGCTTTTGACACCTGGAAAATGGGATTGGCAAGACAAGAATGAAAGTGAAAAAAAAAAAAAAAGGAAAAAA
>Ga0209489_100715_pt1 | contig 65252 bp, 24 predicted proteins | sample SiratrowhiteBW_FD_187527 | JGI IMG/M metagenome (GOLD analysis project Ga0209489, IMG submission 187527) | Root nodule microbial communities of legume samples collected from California, USA - Siratro white BW (SPAdes) (version 2) | ecosystem: Host-associated > Plants > Roots > Nodule | place... | reverse complement strand
AAAAAAAAATTTTTTTTTTTTTTTTTTTGGAGAAGATGATAGATTGACTTAGTAAATAATTCTATTCTGAAATTATTTGTTCAACGGTAGTCATTAAGGAGCCCAACATATTTTCTAGTTCAAGACCAATAATAATCTTTCAGGATATATGATTAATAAAACACATGGTTATTTAATAATCGGGTGTGACCTATTGAATGATACGTTACAAATGAGTAAATCCTATTTGTTATGAAAATAGACTAGAGTTTAATATAAAGTTACCTTCGACACTATTTAATATGTCAAGATGATCTTTAATATAATATTTAAAGTAATTATTAAAAAATTAATAAATTTATTAATACATGTGATCTATAATTACATGTAACACTCTAAAATTGTTTTATGTGTGGGTACATACTTTATTTTTTTCAATTGATTCCACAAAACAAATGTCCTAAACTCTTTCCTTTCTAAATAAATAACATTTTATGACCTTCAAAAAAACCAACACAACGTACACACATTTCTGAATGAGTTTTAGTCTTGTTTCTCATTCTAAGCTTTTATTTTATCTTTCATCCCATATTTACTTCCATTTTCTTTCTAATTACATTTTTATTTTCTATTTCATTACTCTTACATCTTTCACTTTCATTTTATGTTTGTTTTTTTTTTCTATCTCATATTTCTACCTAGTCATCTAAAACTAAATAAATTATTACATAGCTAGATACTTGATCTTGAACAATTGAACATTAATAGTTCCAATTAGTTTTCATATCGTATGATCTTTTTTTTTAAATTATTAAAATCGAAGTTAATAAAAATTATATTAATACTGATTCATAAACATCTTTATCTGAAATATAAAGAAAACGTAAAATGAGTTTCTTAATAAACTAAAAATAGTTTTTATAGACAAGTTAAAAATCTAAACAAATCTTTCTATTTAAGTAGATATTGGTCATTATCATAATAGTGGCAACAAATTCTTATGTAATACATCATCAAAATTTTCAATTTAAAAAAATAGTAAAAAATGTTTCAAACGAATAATAATTCATTCATCTCATTTTGTGAGGAATTGGAATGGGAAAAGAAGAGGCATAGGAAAAAAAGAGTGACAAGTTATAATATGAAAAGGGAAATAAAAGATAAACATGTGATGAGTGCAACGAATACCAGACTATATGAAATTTCTCCTAAAGTGAAATAAAAAGAAGTATACATTATAGTGACTTAAATGATGGAAATTTAATTCCCCCATTAGACAGTGTTTATTTGTTTTTTCTTTTTTTCATCCAAAATGCTGACAATTAAATAGCATCTAGAAAGAGAAAAATATAGACTTTTATTAGGTACTATAATAGGAAGAGAAAAATAAAGAGAGATGATAGGTGCTGATTAAAAAAATGAGTATTAATATATCATTTCTCAAAAGTAAAAGTAAATGATAAAAATAAAAATAAAGTTTAATAAAGAATTATAATATTAGGTATTATTGGTGGCTGGAGTTGAGAAAGACACCAAAGCATACCACGCTTGCACTGGGCCCTTTTTCAGTTTTGTGTATGGAAGCAAGCGAGCATCTGAATAAACCACAACACGTAGGACAATTGGATCATACAATAATCACTTTTTTTACATTTTATATCTACTTCTTGCCCACACGCAACACAACCACCCTTCTCAACTCAAATTTATCTCCCAAAGTTTGAGTTCAGACATTTCAATCCACACACATAACATCCATTTCCTTATACCAATTCAATTTATGTATTGTAACAAATAATGAATCAAGTAATAATTATACTATGTATTGTGTATACATAAATGTTGCACTAATCATAATATATAAGCTAACCTGTAAATTGGACCATATTGTTTGGCAAGGACTGAGAAGACATCAGGACCATATTTGGCCAGCAAGGGAAGGTGTCCTACAAGAGGCAAAGATGGTGGACCTGGAACCTTCCTTACACCCCAATAAGGTGCATAGAGATACACCAACAACCCTCCTATCAAAGCCAGCAAGGTAAACATTGCTGAAGCAGAAGGAGCAGTTGGAATTGGAAACAACCATTCGAAATCCATCAGCACCATGTTTGTTATTTCGTTTAAGGGGGAGTGGGGGACTCTATATATTCTCCTGAGTTTTCTCTTGGTGCCTCGAGGATTGAGGCTTATATTAAGGAATTGGAGGTACTATAAGATGAGGTTTTGTCCTTATGTGAATGATGAGATGTAGGAATTAGATACCCTTCTACCCAATCAGTTTCCTTCTTCATTCTTTTCGTCATGTAATCAAACCATATCTTTTTTATTATAATTTTGGTGAAGACAAAACTATGGTTTTGGTAGGGAGGCAAAAATAATAGTTTTGGAAAAAGATAGGTACTAAGAAGGGAGTGTGGGGGTAAAAGTGCGAGTTCGCCTGAATCTGGACACACCACCCTCTCTATCCACTATGCATCCTATTCTTATACCGGCCATGAAAATGATGGAGGTGCCATGAGCCCTAGTGTTTACTCACGAAAGCGATTGCTCGATAAGATAATCGTAATATTATTGTTTTCTTCTGCTTTCATGCTCTTCATCAACGTCTCTGTTTGTGGACTTTCAATATATATACGTCATTTACATTTCTCAATAGTTTATTATAATCACTTACCATTATCTCATCATCTATACTAAGATATTTCAAAATTATATATTCTTCTAAACCACTACACTAGCAGCATGTTCGATTACACCTAGTTTATAAAAAAATTGCTTATTTTTTAAAAGACAGTAGCAATATGTACCAATTTTGACTATAAATAATATAATAACATTATTTAATTTCTAAATTATATAAAAGAATAGTTGAATACGATTGTCAATGTGAAAATTTATGCTCACATTCAATTACGAATTCTCATACAGTTTAAAGTTATTAACTTGCTTAATAGTTACTTTAGTGTGACACTTAATTAGTCATAAGTGATTTTTCGTTGTTTGGTAGTGTAAACTTTTAAAGTCAATATTATATAACAAAGTTAATGATATAATAATATATTTTATGAAATCTTTTTAATTTAATAGCTGAATTGATATAGTTTATCGTTTTACGAGACACACGTGTACTGTTTAGGTATAATGCTGCCATTTATAAAGGAACATAAGAAAGCATTATTATATGTTTTTTATCTTATTTTATTCAACATGGTTTTTAGTGTCTATTAATTGCTTATAAAGATATTTCTTTACACTTAGCCTTTCCTTTCTTCTCCTGTTAAGACATAATCTATCTTATTAATTATGTGATTAATTATGCTAGTATACTGTTAAAATACAATTGATTAAGTAGTTTTCTTACAAACATTATTTGTTTGGTAGATAAAAGGAGAATATAAGATAAAATTCTCTTCTTAGTTGTCCAACAGAAAATGAGAGGTCAAGAAATAGAGACCGAAAATGGAAGGTTCATTTAGCTTACAAGAAGAAAACATATGCGTGGTATAATTTTTTTAAAATTTGTAAAATTGAAATATAAGTAGTTTGAATGAAATAAAGTTTGAATCTTTTATTAATTAAATAAAATAATTTATAAATAAAAAATATAACTATTTAAATTCAATTCATTAAAATTATTATTTCTTTAGAATTATTTTTTTACCTTTTCTATAAGATTTTGAATTAACTATTCATTATTTTTAAGAGACCTAAATCTTTTTTAGTAAAACTATAAAAGAAGGACAGGCCATCATCCTTGTTAGATTTGTGTCTGGAGCAAGTTTATCTTTTACTCATTTCATTTTTCTTAAATTGTTTACATGTAAGTGGTTTGCATGTTTTGATAAATGTGTTTGTACATAAAGTTTAAGGAATAAAGATGAATTTCTACTGACTTAAGGTTATAGTGGTACGTTTAATTTGACATTTAAGATTTTTTTTTTGAGTAAATTTGAAAATTGTGTTAAAAATAAGATTTGTTGAAATTTAGTTTCAAATCATTTTTAAGTAAATATCATAATATTCACAACATTTTGAGTTTTGATACGAATAGTATATGAGATGATGATTTTTTTAGATATGTTTTTTACTTTGATTGTATCTTTAGAATATAGTTAATGTTGTTAGTTAGTAATTTGTATAAAAGAGATATTATGAAAATAATGAAATTCTACAATTTGTGTGTTTTAAGTTTTAAATAGTTTGCAATATAACATGACATATTGATAAAGAGGTGAAAGTGAAGATAATTATCTTTGTTGTTACAAGTGATTTTATAATAATGATTGAACTAGAAACGTATTCTATTAAGCTGTTTTGAATAATATTTTTTAAAGTTATATTGAGTTAAAGAAATATCTTAGTTGTTTTGATATTAAAATGTAAAATATTTCTAATGAATCAAATTGGTTTAAGAAGTTTGAGAAAAATTATTTAATTATATATAAAAAAGTGAATTGAAACTTTTTTTTTTACCAATTTTGTATAATTTATATAATTATGCGTAACTAATTTTTGTATATAGTAGTTGGGTGACTATTTATTTAGTGCGAAATTCATAAAATTCAAAGAATTTAGTCAATGGACGTCATATTGTTTATTGATGAACTCATTTATTTCAAAAATCTGAAAAGTTTAATTATTAGGCATCCATTCACTTATTTAAAAATCCAAAAAATTTTGTTGTTGAGTGACATTTTATTTATTAAGCAAAATTTATTTATTTACAAATCTGAAAAGTTTAGTCGGTGACTATTTGGGTTGTTGGACGCAATTTAATTTATTGAAAATTTTATATTTATTGTTACAAAGCATGATCGAGACTGTATTTGAATTGTGCATCAATAGATAGTGTGAATACTATTTAACTTCATTTTTATTTTTGTTGATAACATGAACTAGAGACCGCATACGAATTTTGATTACAATTTATATCTGAAATGTGTTTGAATTTGTATTACAATTTTACACAATTATAACTTTATAAGTTTTAAAATTTATTTTATAAATATGAAAAAAATGTGACAACTTATACTAATTAATAATTTTTTTTTATATTTTTTATTCATATTTTATTATTATTTAAAAAAATCAAATATACCCTTTATCCTTCCTTAGCATAAACCACTCATAAAGGATAAGTTCGAAACATTCTTATACTTCTGTAGGATCGCATAATTAATTTAAATTGGGTATCAGCATCAGATTTATAGCACCCGTCAATCACATGCTGCAAATATTCAAAGATACAATGAATTCAAAAAACAGTAAATATTGCATGACCAGTGATATCAGATAATAAATTATCATGTTGTGTAAATTTTATCTTAAAAATTACACTGATAACATATAAATATTAAACTAATAATATAACAGATTTATTTTACAAAACATGGCATGAGTCCATATCGTAAGCAACACCTTTTAGTGAATGTGGAGTCTCTGCTGTAACTAACATTTTTATTATTTTTTTCTCCTCTTCAAATAGTGAAAATTTAAAATTTTACTTATTTATATTTCCATCTATTTAAAAAATATACATTTTTCTACTTTATTTATCTTCAATATATATTCTTTTTTTCTTGGTACTTTAGTTTCTTCTCTAAAACAAAAGTTTGTTTTAGATGTATTACGCATTGAAACAACTTTAGGCATCAAACTTAGGGAAGTATTTTGACGGTGATTTTTGTTCTCTTTCAAGTCCATTTATAGTATAGGATGGGGACCAAATTTCTTTGATTACATCTTTATACTCTGAACACCAGTTTTTGGTACGAACCCACCACCACCATGATGTGATTGCAATTTGGTGGACAAATGCCAAATTAAAGAATAAAAAGTCTCACACGCTCTTGGAAAATTAATAACTATTTTTTTTTTTAGTATATTAACTAGGAGGTGCGAGACAAAATATTTTTTTTTTCCTACACATAAGAAATAAGTATTAGTCATCTCTTTTCTAAAATATAGATACATTAATTCTGAATATAAAATTAATATCAATTTCATTATTTTATCTTAAATTATTATATTATTTTATTTTCTTATAATATATTGTAATTTCTTTTATTTTTAACTGTTTCTGTTTTGTGTTACTTTTTTGCTTTATTTTTTTTTTCTTTAGCTAAAGCTGTATCTCTAATATTTCTTTTTTCTCTTTAACTAAACTTACAATGAATACATTGATAAAAAAATAAAAATAATCTTTTTATTTTCATATATTTTATTTATTTTATTATCTTTTATTCATCTCTCCGTTTTATAATAATCCCTCTTCCAATCCATTATCTTCCATAATCTATTTAGTAAGAGCCATGAGATTCTTGGGAATATTTTGGTAAAAAGGATCTATATTGTCCCTTGGACTCTGAAATTCAAATCGTGGGTATTGGATTCAAGAGTTTTTGGTGGCGATGAACACTGAAGACATAAGGTTTTCTTAGGAATGAGTGTTGTCTGTGAGGAATGTGCGTCGTTTATAGACATAATATGCTTCATCCATTTCATTCCTATAAGTCAATAATGACTAAAAGGAGAATATGAGATGAAGTTGTCTTCTTTAGTTGTCCAAGAGAAAAGGAGACGTCAAGAAATCAAGATCAGAAAAGGAAGGTTCATTTAGCTTACAAGAGGAAAACTTAAATATAGTATAATGATTTTTATTTTTTTTTGTGAAATTTGCAAAATTGAAATATAACATGTCATATACTCATATTTAATATGACTGTAGCAGGTTCAGATTTCTCATATTTCCAGGGAAACTAAGCCCAGGAGAGTTTTTTTTTTTTTTTTTTTTTTTTTTTTTTTTTTTTTTTTTTTTTTTTTTTTTTTTTTTTTTTTTTGTGTATCACTTTCAAGTCCATGTTTCCTCCACACTTGGGAGGAAGGTTTCAACTTTGAAGCTGTATATAATTAATTCTGATTATCTTATTCGTTAAAAATTTCTCTATCATACGGAATTAATAAAATTTCATTTTAAATTATAATTTAGTTGAAGAGAAGACGACAGATAAATAAAAGTTCTTATATATTTTTGAAAAATTATAACTCGACAGAGATAGTAGCACTCTTTACGTTGAAGACAGAGATACAAGTTCCAAATTTTGTCTTACAAATAATGTCTTGTAAACTATCAATATTGTGTTTGTGAAGTGTTAGCACAAATTCCAAAATCACATTTAATAATAATCAAACAATTTATTGCTTTAGTTTTAACGTCTATTTAAATATTTGTAATGTTATAGGAGACACACAGTTAATTAAGCATGTATGTTAAAGAAATAGAAAGAAATATTGAAATGCAATTACGGACTATATGAATGGATAGGATTATGTGTTCTTCTATCAAATTCTATGATCACATCCATAATAATAAATATGATAGTAATAAATATGGCAGTGTAATTTAACTGAAAATATAAAATCAATTATATATATTGTTGGTAACTCGGTATCATAATACCTTTTTAATAAACTTATCTATTTTATATCTCATCACACATGTTAAATAAGTCTACCATAAATCAATATTTAATTCAATATCAGAATCTATTCACTTGTTTACAATTCAATATCAGAATGTATTCACTTATTCACAATAAATTAAAATTAAAGTAGTTCCTTATATTTGTTATGAAAATGAAGTAGTATCCAGTAGGTGTAGAAATTTTCATAAACTTCTCATTCCTAATATCTTGTTTGAAAGATTTGAGATTTAATAAAATCTGAATATATTTTTTAATTGGTTCCACCACTCAATACACATTATATATGTTAAAAAAGGTAAATTAATATCAAGTTAATTAATATTTTCATTGATTAAATTCAATGAAACATACTAGTGCAATTTAATTAAAAACATAACATCAACTATATATTCTTTTATCACATTACTTTCTTGTAAACTTATTTATTTCATACTTTGTCACATGTACCAACATCGTCTATCAAAGATTAATATATGATTCAATATCAGAATCGTTATTTATAAGAAATCACGGTATTTTCATTGATTAAATTCCATGAAAAAACTAACATAGTTTTCACTCTATATAAATCAACAAACCAATTCGAGTATACGCAAATCATATGCATTTATTGAAGCCATGAAATATAGTAAGAACAATATTATAATTATAATTATCAATATTATAATATTACTTTTTACTTTTATTATTATAAGAATAATAATAATATTTTTTTAAAAGTTATGATAATAATTAGGTTTAAATTGTATGAAAATGTAACTTTGGCTTTCATAAATTTAATCTTTCAATTTTTTTAAATTAAATAATTTTAATATACCATTAATATATTATTTAATTATTTGAATGAAATAAACATATTTATAAATTATAAAAGTAAATAACACTTTCAATTAACAATGGTAACGTATTAATATCGGACTAAGATTAATTAAGTTTAAAAAATTGAGAATCAAACTTGTAATTAAAAATTCATGATAATCAAAGTTGTAAGACCCTAATGTTATTTTAATAATAGATTTTAAATAAATAGGAAGCGAAATTCTATAAATAAAGCTTAGACATTTATTTTCTATTTTATTATAAATTTTAAATTTTTTAAAATAAGTTTTTTTTTTCATATTCTCTCTACAAGAAAATGAGATTGATTTTGACAATGAATATTTATGTTAGATTAATACTTTGAGGAACTGGAGAAGTCTAAACTGTTTAAAATTTTAAATCTTGAATTTGATAAGTATACTCTACTCAAGTTTTATTTCTCTAATTCTTTTTTTTTTCCTTTAAATGAAAGGTTTTAGAGGATATTTGTTAGTATAAAGTTACCTTTTGAAGACTTATATAAATTGTTGGAATTGTTAGAAGAATCGTTGGAGTTGTTAGAAGAATCGCAAAAGGAATAGTTGAATAAACACAATTCAATTGAGGTAAGGAGGACTAATATTACATATTTAAATTACAATGACTGTTTTGATATATAGAATATATATGAAACTAGAAGATATATAAATTATATAATGGGATTATTGATTTGTATTAGTATTGTTGCTGTAATATATGCAAGAATAACCCTATTGTTGAATCTGAAAAGGATAGAATTTTTATAATAGTTCTAAATATTTGAAAAATGTTATGTTAAGATTAGGATCCTCGTAGATGCTCAAGTAAGAATCAAGTGATATATTATCACGACATTTGTCGTCGTATGTTTTTGAAGTAATATGATTTCTATTTCAAACAATGACTTGTAATTTGAGAAAAAAAATAAAAATAATTTTCTCTTATTTTGAATAAAATAAAATATGAAAGAGATGTATAATAAATGGATAGTGATATTTTAATATCATTATTCATTTTGACACTATTTAATATTAATATATATTATTATTTTATTTATATATAATATTTTATTAATAAAATATAGTATGAAATAAAAATATAATATAAACATTAGTCTCAAACTAGTATTTTTCATATATAAGACATTGTTAAATGATATTTTACTGTGAATATATGTTACTGACGATTCAATGCTTGTTTCCTTAATTCAATGTACAGTAGAGGGTTGAAAAACAAAATAATTGTTAAAGATGTTAAACTGTAGAATCAGCCATTCTAGAGAAATCATTGATCTTTACTTCACCTCCCTCCACACTGAAAATTTGACAATTCAACAAATTGCCATCGGATTATTACTACTTCTTTTCCCAATCAATCAGCCCTCAGACATCTGTTTTTTATCTACCCTGCAAAAAAAAGTACAATGTAGTTATAAAAAGGGGACAGCAACATAGTAAAAATAGTATCATCGTTACTGGTACAACGAATACTCAGCTATTCACAAAACACTTGTCTGTTTACAAAGGATACAGATAAAGAGCAATATATCTGACGACCTCTTCTGCAGCAACCACCTTCCCTGCTGCATATCAGATCATTCATTCGCTACATCAATTACAATCACAGAAATTATCAAACCACCAATATTAAACAAAACAATGAAGCCTCATGAAATTATACCACCATGGTTTTAGGGGGTAGTTTATCTGAACTCCTAGATGGTAAAATTGTCCGAGTCCACTAGGGTTTGGACACAAGATAACCCATATGATCCACAAGGTTCTGCAAATCCTCACTCCACTCATCAGGATCAGCAACCAAATCCTCCACAGGAACATCACCTTGTGAAAAATCACCAATCACAACTTCCTCCTCAGGGTTCCCAGCAACCAAGTCTTGGTTCAGTAAGTCTTCCCAGATCGCATCACTTACCACCCCCAAATTACTCCCACCACCAGTAGTAGGAACTGAATCTAACATCGGGTCTTCGAATTCAGTGCTTGATTCTAATGGATCATCGTCACAAACAGCTGAGAGAAGAGACTCCATGTGCGACTCAATAGTAGTCGATTCCTCTTCAACTGGCAATGCCACATCAATCACAGGATCTTGCTGCAAATTCTCCACACTTGGGGAAGCAGTTAGTCTCCTCTTTCTTCTAGCACCTTGCAACTCTATCTTCTGAGCGTTCCTGTGAAGGAACTGCTGAATAAAAGTCTGATTGTTGAGTGCCTTAGCAAGAAAAGTCATCATCTGCTGATGTTTCTTCTCACTGACTTGCAATCTGGTCTCCATGGACAACAATTGCTCCCTTGAATTGTGCTGTTGCTGCCTCAACCTCACTATTTCAGCCATCAAAACTGCCCTGTCCCTCCTCAACCTCTCAATCTCACCTTCCAATCCAAACTCCCCCAATTCAACACAAGCTCCACTTCCTCCCTCGTGTGACTGCGTCTGTGTCACGTGCCTCCTTCTCTTGATCGTCTTCAACAAGTGCCTCTGTCCCGCCAGAAACCCTTCGTTCGCAAACTCCCATTTGTCAGGATCAACTTTTCTAAAGCCCTGCACCCATTACCATCCATTTCCCAAGTCAGGATTCACATTCAATTATCAAAACCACCAAAATAAATGCTTATAACATATCCTCAAACACAGTCGTTTAGAACACTCTAAATTGTTGATTAAAAATTGCAAACTTTAGAGATGAGAAGAAAAAAAAATACTTACATAGGTGTTGAGCTGTCGGACGAAGCTGGAGAAATTGTTGTGCTTGAAGTAACGAGGCAAGATGGTGGTGGAGAACTTGTGAGAGTCCCAAACGACGAAGCTGTTGCGCGCCCTGCTCCAGGAAACGATGTCGTTGGTGGAAGGGTCTTCCACCACGTCGAAGGTTTTAGTGAGGAAAGGAGGGGGGCCCACATCGTGCAACCCTTCCCTTGGTTGCGGGGAGAGGTTGGAAGTTGAGGAAGAAGATGAAGAAGAAGCAGCAGCTGCTGCAAATGCGGTTATTTCTTCTTCTTTCACTACAATTCCCTCCATTTTCTTCAAATGGAAACTGTCTCTCTGCGCGGCGAGTGTTTGAATAAAGCAAGGGTTACTTGGGGCTTAGGGAATAAGGAATTTAAGGGATGGGAGAAGGAAGGTTCTAGAGAGAGAGTGACACGGGAAGAGATTTTTGAAGAGTGTGAGAAGGTTCTGCCATTTGTCAATTTCTTTCCTGCTGCAAAGATATTTTGTAAAACTTCTGGAAACTTCTCGACTTATCGGCTGCTTCCACCCAAAATATGTTTTGAAAATGGAAGGGACGCGTGTTAATAACAGTTGCAGAGAAATGACGTTGTCACTGTCACCAGCCACTTTTATGCTTTGCTTGAATTGGGAAAACAGTACAAAAGGTAAAAAAAAATATTGTTTGGATGGAGAGAAAAAAAAGTAAAAATAACAAATAAAGATAATTATTATTTTCATTACTTGTATAATAATAAAATATATAAATATTATTAAAATGTTAGCAACGTAATTGACTATGTCTTTATATAATGTAAACGTGAATTATTTTATTAGTATTTATTACGTAAAAATCTAATTGTTATATAGAGTTTTTGCATAAATCTGTTGTTTCTCACGGAAAAAGTTAATGTCTAAGTTTTTTTTTTTTTTTGTATTTTTTCAGGATTATATATTTCTCACTACAGAAATAAATACGCGTTTTCGTGAGCAAATAATAAATAAATACTAATGCTGTGTTTGATGGAGGTGCACTCCAGTCAGCAATTTAAAGAGAGTTTCCCATTATGACAAAACATAGACATTCCATTTTTTTTATATATAAGCAGAAATATAAGACATTCCATCCTCTCATGCATTTTCTCATTTTTAGTAATTTAAAATATTCTATCAAAAATATTATGAATCCTATAAATATAATTCTTACAACTAAAATTACTTTATTCTATAAATATTTATCTTTAATAGTAATAACTCGTTAATCAATTAAAACAATACTTTTATTGACAATAATTTTTATGAAAAGATATTTGTATTAGATGAGATACAAAAAATATTATTGATTTAAAATAATAGATATTATTATATTTAATATAATAACTTCTTGCAATATTAAAGTTTTAGTAACTATTTTTCTTATTTTAAGAAAGTAAATCTCTTTTATCGACAGAGATTAGTTTTTTAACAATTGAAAATTTGTAGGGAAAGAAGGATAATGTGTTGTGTAGAATTTAAACCATAACAGTGAATTCCAAATAGGGAAAAGAAGGTGGGTGTTAATTATTCTCGTAAATACTAAATTTAATAAAACTATGATAAATTTTGTTTTGGGGATGTTAAAAATTAAAACATGTGTATGTCAAAACTCAAATTGAAACGTTAACTTATGTTGGATTAGAGTAAGATGGAAAAGGGTAAGAAATACTGAAAAAAAGGTAAGTGAGTTTGTTTGAATTTAGAGGTTTGAGTGAAAAATTTATAATGAAAGTCATTTGATGTGACCGAAAAAAATAAAAATAATTATCTAATGTAATAAATTACTAATATGTTTTTTTTATTGAGAATGAATATAAATTAAATTTGAATAATAAATAGATATGAAATGGTTAGTTTATGTAATGTAAAAAACATTCAAATAAATTTATTTGATTTTTTAAATTAATTGTATATAGTTACAATTATGAATTAAAATTAAAAATTATTAATTACGGAGTAATTAACTTATAAAATTTAAAATAATATTTAAATTATTTAATTAAAAATTTTCACAAAAATTACATGGATTTAAAAATAATGAATTTTTAGTATAATTTTATACTTCTATATAATTTTAATTTGTTAATGTTAACTTATAAGAAAACAAAACCAAAATCTTTAATATCAAATTGATACTTGATTAATTTATTTTAATTTCAAATGAAAGAAAATTAAGATCAGTTGATAAGGGAGAATAAAATATTAATGTATTATAATATATTTATAGTAAAACTTGTTTTTTACTTCCTGAAAAGTAATCAATTAAGTTTTATGTTTTTGATTATATATGGATAAGATATACATAATAGGATAATATTTTTTTAAGCTGAGAGAAAAAAAAAAAAAAACTGTATTTCCGAATAGTACAAATGGTAAGCGGGTTTCGTTTGGGCTTTTTGAATATGGGCTAGATATGAAAGAAAATAAGGGGATCCATGATTTTACCCTTATCCTTTCATCTTTTTATCACTCCATTTGGCACCCCTTCTAAGTGCATATCAAACTCAAGAATGGGCTTGACCCTTTGTTGTTTTTTTTTTTCTTTTAACTTATCTTCTTTTCACTTAAAAAAAAAAAGGGTAGTGATGAAAGTGGAAAAAACTTTGCAGTGCCCAAACTTCCATCCAGAACATTTACATTAAAAACATAGTTTTACTTTTATTCAATAAAAGGTGTAAAAATACTATTCAGTAATCTTCTTAAATAACTCCTTCAAAACTTGCTTTTAATCAAAATTCATCCAACAAAATTTACCGTGTGTTTATATTAGTAATGAAGTATATTACACCAAAAGTATGATGATTGATATTGTGTTGACTTTTTACTTAATTCCTAATAATTTATGAAAGTAGGAGACAAATTTTATATTTTTAAATCACTACTACTACTCCTATTATTTATTAATCTCTTATTTTCTTTAAATTTTAATTTAAAATCAATTATATATTTTAAATTATGATGACTAAATATTATTTAAAATTTAAAGTTATTTATATTAATTTTTTATAAATAGATTATTATTATATTCAAAGTAAATTTTATTGTTTCTAAATATGTAATTATGTTATAATATTTGGATTCAAATTAAATTCCAGTTTTATATTTTAAACTAATTTTCTTTATTAATAACGTACAAAATAATTTTATTTAAAGAATAGAATAACTGTAAATGAAAGGATTAGTTTGTATAAAAGTTAAAATGCTAAATATAATATGAGTAAATCTATATTATATAATGTATTTTCTTTATAATAAATATTCTTACATTTTATTTTTAAAAGCATTTAATCAAAATAATTATAATTTAAAAAGTATTATTATCATTAAACTCAAATTTGAATCAAATTAATTTTTTAATTATAATAAAAATCTTATTTTAAATCTAAAAGGTACGATCTATTTGCTACTATTTAAATGAGTTTTATCTTTAGACTGTATGGCCATCCACAAGTTATATATGTTATTAAGTCCCATCCAATTTCTTATATTAAAGTATATTATTTAATGGACTCAGTAAATGATTGTAGAATAAATATATGTCAATGAACATCAGTATAATTTTATATGTGAGTCACTCCATATAACTTCCTGGATAATTGGAACTGATACGTTGTTGAGCTAATTTAATTCAACATATATCTAAATCATTTGGATTGAAACTAAATGCAAATTCATATCATGTTTGAATTTTTATACATCCAAATCCAAATAATTGGATTGAATCTAAATTCATATTTTTTTTAAAAGAAGATAGCTTAGATATTTATAAATGGTCTGATTTTAAAATCATATTTTTTTTTCAAAATTTTGCTGTAAATTTAAAATATAAAATCACTATTAATGGACGCAAAAGTTTATTGAACATAATAAGATAACAAATTAAGTTATATACTCTACTTTAATCATGTATTTTTCACAATCACAACACAAATAAATTATAATTTTGCTAATATTTTGTATAGAAATATTTTTAAATATTTAATTATATATCTATATTAAAATTGAAAATAAAATATTTCTAAAATAAATATTTTTTTTCAAAATACTTATATGATTATATTTGTCGCATAAAATTTTAAAAGTATTTATGAAAAAATTAACATCATTATTGATATTGTAATTTAAATATATTTTCTAAAAAAATTAAATTTAAAAATTTAAGGTGACATGAGCAACATTTTGGAAAAAAATGCAGATGATTGTATTGTATAATAATAGAGGTACAAATAGACAAAGTCGGACAATGAAGTCATCTTTAGTTAAATCAACCAAACACACGTACAGTGTCATCATATTGCGTCACCCACGTGCCAAGCTAAGCATTTGATTGCGACACCCACATGCAACACTAAATTCTGAATCATATTTAAAAAAAAAAAAAAAAACTTATGGATAGAAAGTAACGTAAACTGAAATTTCGTATTTGAGTATTTTATGAAATTAAATTATCAATTCAAACAGGTTTGACAGATATCAATTGAACGCCGCAGACATTAATGACAAAGCATTGGATCCATGCAAATGTACAAAATAATGTTAAAAAAAATGCCAAACAACACCATTCACTAGTCCTACCTCCATTGTTTAAAGTTCTTTCTAAACAAATATTTTTTTTATAACTTTAGAAAAAATATTTATTTTATATTTTCGATATATATAGAATAAATGTATAACCTAATTAAATATTAAGTAAAATATATAAATGATATTATATTTAATCTAAATGTTTAACTTTTAGTTAAATTTGAAATAATTGTAAAAAATAAAATACTATATTATTAAGCATGTAACATGAAGTTAGAATTGTTAAGCATGGATTGTGTTTGATATTTATTTATTTTTAACATTAAATTAAATTCCCTCAATCAATATCATTGCATAAAAGAATTAAGGAAAACATAGTTAATATAGTATTATATTGTAAAATTTAATAGTAAGTAGGGGGATTTTGGTAAATGTTAATTAAATTAAATTCATTTTATTTTTTCTATATATCAATGAAATGTATTATAATTTTTTTATCCACTTTTACTCACATGTTTTTAATTTAAATAACCTTATTTTTCACTGACTCTGTCCTTCTTTCCTTTTCTTTTTATCCCTATCCTAATCCAAATAAAAATCGACGATATTTATCTTTTCTTAAATACTCCAAAATATCTTAAAAACCAATAATTTATACAGAAAGAAGTAACAATTATAACTATAATAAAGTATTCACACGCAAAGTTATAATAAATGATCATATAAGTATACTGAAATATAAATTATAATAACTTTGATGATTAACTTTAAATTTGAGTAAATTATCTGGAGTTTCATTCTATTATTCATTGGTAAATTGGTTAATATGAAAATATAGTTCATTTTTACGAAATAATATTTAATTTTTTTTATGTTTTAATTAATTAATATTATATAGTAATTTATCGTGGCTTCACATAAGGTGCGTTCTTTTGATTATTTCCCATTTTTTAAACTTTAAAGAGTAAAATTTTAGTGAAAAAACGTGTACCGTATTTCAGTGGGGTTGATTAACAGAAAAGGCATCAATTTAAATTATTTAAATGTAAAATTTAAAGTATTTATTAGTACTGAAGGAATGAATCAACATGTAAGGAAGTTATTTTAATTTAATTACTAATTTTTAATTTCAATCTTACAAATACAATTTTATTGAAATCTATGTAATTTGTAGAAAGAATTACGTAGTCTACAACGATTTTATTAAGTTTGACTATAAAGTGAGTTATATATGATTATTAATAAATTATACATGCTTGCACATATGTTTACTGATAAAAATAACTTATTAAATTTTACTGATAAAACTAACTTATTAAAAACTAATTTTGTTCTAAAAATGTTTATAACTTTTTTTTTGAAAGTATATCATTTGCATATTGCAGAAATAGATGTCTGAAGATAGAGCGATTTGTCACGTATATAGCAAGTTCGAGTGTTTGTGACTCTTTGCTTTAGGGAGGAGACAACAACATTCACATTTATATTTTTTTTCTTCCACATCTACGATTTTTTATTTTATTTTTAAATTCCACTAAACTCACTTCCTGTATTTGTGAATCTAGGTGGGATTGGTGGAATTTGACGGAAACAAACTTGTAGAAACCAACATTTTGATTTGTTGGGAAAGTAAGATTTGAAAATGAAAATGAATGAGAAAGTGAACCTAATACAATTGTCTTTAGGGTTTATATATGTATTATAAGATGGAAGGAGCATACGTAATTGAAGTTTAAGTGGTGATCTATTAATATAGTTAATAAAATTGGGGCATTGGAAGCAATAATAGGAAGGAATCAAACTTTGGTTAATGGCCGGAACCATGACATGTGACTTCCACTTTATGGGACATATGCTAAGTAATGAAGTTAGATCCACAAGATTTCTTTATTCCATAAATTTAGAGATGGAAACATAGGGAGACACGACAGAATTAAAATGGAAGAGTATCGAACATCAGATGTGTCGATATTTAGAACTTATAAAATCAACCACTAATCAAAAGTCCTACCATTCAACCCACTCACTGTCAAATCCATTCAAGCTCAGTGCAATGCATTCATTCGATGGTACTTATATTATCACCAATTATTATTATTTTTTCTTTATAAAGTTTTTTTTTTTTTAAAGCATGATGTTTTGTGTTAGGTAGTACACCAAAGGGTTGTTTAGGAATCGTTTCAAACTATTCAGCACTGTTAAACTAATTCTGTACAACTAAAGTAAAAACATATTTAGTTTGTTTTGGTTCATGTGCGAAAAAATGAAATGAAGGATTATGTGGACTACACTCATTCTCACGCTTAGAAAAGAGAAGAAAGCCGATGAACTAGGGAGAAAGACATGCTCGCATAAAACAAAATTTTAAAATGCCTTTACTTTTATATCTGAAAAAGTTTTACATGCCTAACTTATTTTAAACATTGCTATTCTTGAACAGGAGCCTCTACCTGAAACTTTGACGTGCTAGATCAAGGGACTGTTGCTCTTCGTGTGTTGGAGCTTATACGAGTTGATAAGAATATTTCTTGTATATCTAACTGAGATGTATTGATGTTAGTGTGTATGGTAATCTGGTATGTAAATAGTAGTAAGTTAGAATCTTAATAATAAACAGTATAACTATATAATTAATTATCATACATGAATCTTAATGTGGAGTATAATATCTTATATGTGGAGTATAATGGCTTATAATTAAAGTAATATATTATGGAAAACATTATCACCATTCGTAAAAACCAACTATCCTCTCTTTTTTATATTTTTTAAATATCAATTAGCCAAAATTACAAACTTTCTACAACATTTTTCATCTCTTTCACTTAATTCAAATAAACTCATTTTTTCATTTTATTTTATTTTTCCTATTTTTTTCACTCCATCACTTTTTAATAATCCATCAAAACAAACATTTGTTTGGATCAAGTGATGAGAAGTAAGAAAGTAAAAAAGGAAAGAAAGGAAGAAAAATAGAGTTGGGAGCTAACTTCTTTGAATTGAGTAAAAAAAAGTAGGAAAAATATTTGAATTTTAAACTTAAACAAATTTATCTCCATGACTTCGAAGATCTCTGTCGTGGGATAACTATATTGGGTGCATAATGGATTGTGTAGTCTTAAAATGGAGATGATTTGGTATATGTATCACATATTACAACATCATTGTATTTTAATATTAACATCCATATAACTCTCCAAAAAAATTGAAGTGCATAATAAAACTAATGTGATCATGCAAAATCCACTTCACATAATAACAAGTTTAAGTTGAAATTAATTAATCAACAACCAATTAATGAGAATGGAAACAAATAGTTGATGGACTGATTATGTGGTTTTTATAATCAATTATATCAAATAAACCACATAATTAGTTATGTGATTGAGTATAATTAGTTATGTAAGTCCCATAACTGATTACCCATAATAAAAAAAGGAGTGCAAATAATGGCATAGGAGCATATTGAAAGAACTTCAAATATGTTAGCATGAAATAATCTTTAAACTAAGTGTGTTTGACTATAAATGCCAAAATCATACATTAAACAAGAATTAGTTTAAGTGTTAAACATAAATGAATTTGGAAATAGAAAATGATTAATGACTTGGTTACTAGTTGAAACGGGAAATCGATGTTATAGAACAAAGAAGATAAATTATATCAAAGAATCAAAGTAAACAAGATATAATATAATTTTCAAAAATCAATTAAAGTGATCGTAACTTTCGTGCCATATCTCACGAGCCTGAGAAAATTAAGTAATGAAGTCCACCATTGTTTTATTGATAATTTCTCAAAACTAGTTGAAGTAATATGACCAACAAACCAGATGCCTCAAATGTACTCATTTTCTTTTGAGGTAGTATTTAGTATAAAAAAAACAGAGATTAAATATATATTTATTATTAATAAAAGATGGAAATGAAAAAAAGAAAAAGGCAAAAGTTCCTCTATATAATATTGTATAAGAAAAAAAAAGACACCCTAAACCATTATTCCCACTCATTTATGTAAGAATTTGTCTATTTTAAACATAAGACAATATGTTACCTTTTTTTTTTCCACTGTTTTGATATATATATATATATATACACACACACACACATTAATCATTGGAAATATGTAAAAAAAAAGACAAAGTTATTTTCAAATCAAATTTATTATTTATTTCATAATATTTAATGATTAAAATTAATTACTAATTTTGATTCAAAAAAGTAAAAAAAAAAAACAACACTGTTTTTAAAGTTATTTTAGATATTTTCCCTTTCTCTCTCTTAGTATAGTGTCCGAAAAATAACAAATAAATATAATAATTGACTCAATTAAAATTGAAAAATATGAAAATGTGTCCGTTCTAATTAAGAAAAAAAAAAAGAAAAAAGAGAGAATCGCATTTCAAATTATTGCCAAATTGATTTGAATCGAATCACGTTGCCTTTTTACGATGAAATCTACTTTTTTTTAAAAAAAAAATCTCCAAAATCACATTGCCAGATTATTGGAAAAGTTAACTAACCTTCATGCATAGAGAGCATTTGACCAATCCACCATGGTGAACTTTAGAATTTGGTTTAATTTTGAGCAGAAGCTGATGCAATTTGCATCTTCAGTTTCGTCATTTTATCTTAGCGAATCAAAAGAATCATGCTTTTTCGCGTAAATAACTTCATGTATGTATAATGATCAAATGATATAAGTATCGAATTGAATAATAAAATAAAATTTTTAATGTTTTTTTTTATTAAAAACTGTTATGATCTCGAATCTATTAATAAAAATAATGTTTCGCCTTTAAAATTACTTTTTCATTTCGACTGTATCTTTAAAGTATTATGTATTTTGAAGTTTAGAATTTTATTATAATTTTAAAATTTTTTATATTTTTTATTTCAAATTTTAAACCACGTGAAACTATTAAATATATAAAAAATTTAACAGTTATCTATTAATTTAAAGTTTGTAGATAATAGATTCACATGAAAAAAAACATATTAGAAAAGTTAACTAGCATTTCATCATTTTACTTTTTTTCTTTCTTCAATTCATTCCACGGAAAACTAATATGTCAATTTCCTATGCTTTAATTAATTGCAATATATATTATTTAAAATTGTAATAACACTGCAAACTAAATTATAAATCAAATATATATGAAAATAATTATTTTTGAGTTTTATTAATTTTCAGCAATACTAAACATTTTACATATAAAATAAAAAATAAAATGACAAATCAATATAATATGAATGATTAAATTATATGGTTTATAATAATAAATAAATAATAATAATTGATAGAATATGTTATACTAATTTGTAAAATTTATTAAATGTGATTTTATTTATTAAAAAATTTACATTAAATTTTAAAATTAAATATGAAGATTTTTAAGCTTTATTTTATGCATTGGTTATTTTTGAAATTAGAATTAAGTATTTTCACATCCAGATCCAAAATAAGCTCTGATCTAAAAAAGATAAACAAACTTTTTAAAAAATCTAAAAAAATGTAAAATTTTTTGATAGAAAAATGTTATAAAGAGACTGTTATTTTTCTAAAAGGAAGTTTGAATAGTTAACTTTTAACATTTATAAATTCTATACTTAAATACTTCAATATTCATATTTCATCTTGATTATTCTATTTTTTTACTCTTAAACAATGTCTTTACACATATGACTTAATTCTTCTTTTGTGGTATTTGAATTTGAACATGCATCAAATTTTCACAACCCATGGGCAATGGGTGAAGTGAAACACGTGTGAGAAAATTTAGTTCGATTACTATTTCCATCTAAATTTCCAACTTCATATGAACTTATTTGTTTAATGAGGTTTGAATGTTATTTTTCTTTATTAATTTTCAAAATATACTATTAAAGAGTACATTTATAATGCATTTGTTTTCATTCACATTTTAAAATCGAATCCTTCCTAACCATTCGATACGGTCCTCATTCCATATTATTTAATATCAACATATATACCACTCGATCGTGGCCACTATTATTTAATAAAGCTTTAATAAAAGATCATTAGCGTCATTAATTATTATTATTATAATAATTTAATTATTTAGTTTTATTTTTTATATTTTATATACATGCAATATATAAAAATCATACAAATATAAAAAGTTATAAAAAGAGAAATTTAAAATAAAACTAGTAATGTGTAGAGAGATAAGAAAACGAAAAAAATATGCTATTTTGTTCTAAGATAGTTTTCCTATAAAACATTTAAATGGATGGTTTTTGTCAAACTTTATTTTCTAACTTATAATTAACATTAGTCTTAAAAAATGCACTGTATCCTTTTTAGTATTTTTTTATTAGTAGGAAATGAATCTATGCTAGATAATTTATCATAATTCACACATTTTGTTTAACTAATTGAGTTTGATATCCTTAATATAAGATTGTATAAGGAGAGAAACATTTACATTAAATTAAATAATAATGAAAAATAGAAGTTATTTAATATTTTTATAATTATTTAAAAATCACACGTGTTTATATTTTAAGTTTAATATTTCATGATAAATATTTATCATCACTAGTACAAAAAACTTATTTTAGAATAAGATAAAATGTTGGTTAAAATATAACTGAGATAAACAAAAAATGTATTGACATTTTTAAAATTATGTTCAAAGATATTAGATAGGTTCCAAATCGATGTAATATATCCAACTTTACACCGACTGACGCTCCCTAACCGATGTAGAAAAAAACTGAAAAAATAAAAATTCAAAAATTGGTTTTGACGCTGAACCTATTATATCAAGTGCGAGCCTCAATCGATATAATATGTGCTAGATATTACATTGATTGTTACCTAAAATCAATGTAAAAAGTATCTATTACATCAATTTTCACTACAATTGATCGGTTCTCACTACAACCGATGTAATTTTTGAGTGAACACGCACGAATTTATTACCCTAATATTTTTACTGCTTTTATAATTTGTCTTTCTCTTGCCTCGATGAGTCTTTCTGGTTTGTGTTCTATATTGCTTGCATTGTCATTGTTTTCACTCTCACTCATGTTCATTTGGTTCCCTCGTTGCTTTCATTCACTTTTTTTAGCATTTCGATGGTGGTTTGTGAACTTGCTTTTACATTGCAGGGACCTATGCACTTTATGTGTGAGCTTTTCTCCATCGTGAATGCTTGGTTAGATATCCCTTGCCGCTTTTTTTCGCAAGAGGTTAACATTTATGTAAAATTCATTAAAAATAGTTAGAAATTTATTTTTAACCCAAATTTTTTTAATCATAACTTGATTTAGTGTATATTTTATGGTAGAATTCTTACATTATATAAATTTATCATACATTTAAGTTGCCAAAATTTAGAACGTAAAAACTTCAAACGACCATAACTTTTGATAGATTGAGTCATGAGTCTGAATTGTAGGATTTTTTTTATCACATGATGACTTCGGTAATTGGATTTTTTTACCACACCCATGACTTCGGTAATTGGAGGTTTATTTTACTATTTACTCGATTTTTGTAATGAAAATATAGAATATGTTATATTTATCTATGATGAAATTAAGAAACTGTTTAATTGAATTATTAAAAATTTCATTTCACACATGATAATAAGGAATGTTTGTGGCTGTTCACCAAGATTAACCTCTTTCATAGAATTTAAAGGACTGCTTATTGAAGGAACTCAAACCTATCCCCATGCAGAAGAATCACTTGTTGACAAGAAGGAGGGGGCTATAGGGGCATGGTCCCTTATCTTCTTTTAAATGTACATCAAAATAGTTATGACACAATGTAAAAAAAAATGTAGATATAATTCGTGATATGATATGATTTGATAGCAAAAGATATAAGGAGAAATTGTAAATGTTAAATGAATGTTTGTGGGTTGAAGTGTTAATATCGTCACAACACATTTTTTTTCGCATATTCTTATTTTGTGTTACTTAATATGTTATGTTTCAGTAATTGGTCTTCTCAAACCAAATTTCTGACTCTCTGCTGCTTTCTTATATCTAATCTAATATTTAAAATAGCATAAACGTGTTTTACGGTAAGATTAATGACTTAATGGAAAAATGGCAGACCAAGAAGAAATTCAAAGACGTTGAGACTGATTTTAGAATTAGAATGATGAAAAAATTGAAATGATTATTTACTTTTGATTCCACCCAAAATATGCTATGTCCCTAACACAAGGGTAAAAGCGTGACCACGCGCGCTCTTGTCTCCCCCACTTATTTTCTTCCAAAAGTATAAATCATCAACTAGTAATAATTTATTGGTGTTCTTTGGTCACAACCCCTACTAAGTCCAAAAAGATCTCGTATCCATGCGTCCATCAATCAGAGTTAATGTTTTTCATATGTACTTAAAGAAAAACACACATGTCTAACTACAATATAGCTATTTTCTGCATCTTGTCTAACATTAATAGTTAGAACTACTAAAAGTATAAAACCACAAGTGACTTAGTTGGTTTTATTGAGGAATCAGTACATTTTAGCAGAAAAAGAAGTCGAATCTCGGTTTGACGAATCCAAATAGCGTAACACATACATATGAAACTAAACTAAGCACTTTACAAACATCTTTTCTCTGGTTGGATGTAATAATCAGAATACAAAGGAGGGTATATAGGAAATAAGATGAAAAAATGAAGAAGAGAGAGAAGAATGGTATATACATAAAAAGGGCGCGTGGGATAAAGTAGGAACAGTAGTTTGTGATGTAAGGAAGCACAATTTAGGGTGTGATTTATAAAATAAAGAGACCCTCAAATTATAATCCATCCATCCAACCATCCACTTGCCTTCCCTTTGCTTTGTAATGCTTTGAGATTCACACATAAATATAACACCAACCTCTCTTTCATCTCTTCTCTTCTTGTACTGCACCAGTCACAGTGAAGTGAGGGAATGCAAGGCACAGGAATAGGGTGTTGCTCAAAAGAGGAAGAACAGATGAGTCCCAGCATGAGCAATTCCTCCTCACTCTCCATGGACCTAGATGATTCCACCGAAACCCGGATCCAACGCCTCATATCGGAGCATCCAGTCATCATCTTCACCCGATCCTCCTGCTGCATGTGTCATGTCATGAAGAAGCTCTTAGCCACCATCGGTGTTCATCCCACCGTCATCGAATTGGATGACAACGAGATCACGGCTCTTCCTCTTCCTCAAACCACCGCTCCGGCAGCTTTCATAGGCGGCACCTGCATCGGTGGCCTTGAATCCCTCGTCGCCCTCCATGTCAGTGGCCACCTCATCCCAAAACTCGTCCAAGTCGGTGCTCTCTGGGTATGACACAACCCAACCCAACCCCAGCACACACTTTCAATATTCCTACACTACTACATACCATCCTCTCATTCCTCTCTCTCTCTATTTCTTTCCTTAATTAATCTTTATATATGCTATGCTATGCAGTTATGCAATTACTAGCTAGTAGCTATGGTACCTAGCTAGTATTAGTATTATTATTATTAGTTAAGAAAAAACATGACTAATTGTATAATTTAGGATTGCGAAATGAAATCTCAATTTCTGTTTCGGTGTTGGTATTGAAACTTGAAAACTTGTACAAGGAAATTTGGGTGAGGGAGCTTCGGTTTCGGTGGATCCCGAGGTAAAAGAAAGTGTACAGTGATGACATTCATGACCGACCATGACATTGGGTGATAATATCAATAACGTTAATTTGTCTTCAATGCGCTATCCCGTAGATTGATCGGGTCCGTAAATTGGTCCCATTGACAATTATCGAGAAATCCGGGCGGTTGATAGGGCAGTGACTTTGTCATTTTGCTTCGAGAATCCTAAGCTTATCTGTTTATCGATCTCCTCCTTTCTTTTACCTTGTATGTAAATTTCTTAATTTCCAGGTTAAAATTATGACACTTTGTTTTATATACCTAGTATGCTTTTATCTTTCTTGTTATCCTCTTGTTTGTTGGGATCACAAATAATAATGGCAACCTGGTTTTCCTTGGGTAGGTGGGACCTAATACACATACCATCTAAGTGAGACATGATATGGTAGCCTTTCTCGTTGTCCCATATAGAGTCAAGTCCTTAACCAGCAACACTTCTCAGAACCAAAGTAGTGGTACTTTAGTAAAGATGATGATGAATGAAGCTTGGATTCATTCATGAAATCATTGAATCCATGCATCTCCACTTATTGCAAACAAATGAACTCTAATACTTAATCATTTAGTTTTCTAAGTATCATCAATTCATGAAATTATGAGTAATTTAAATAAAATATTGATAAATTTGATACTAAATTTATGTATTTTATTGTTTAAATAGAATTTGTGTAAATTTGTGCATAAAGTATTGAGTCTTTACAGCTAGTGTAAAATATTGCATGAAGTTGAGACTTTTTAAAGGATATTGTATTTCCATCAGACTTTCACTTGTATATTATTATTATATATAAGCCTTTTGAACCATATGTGTTCTGTCCTTTTTTTTTCTTCCTTAGGTGTACTAGCATTCCTGTAGATAGGCATTCATGTGAAATTTCTTGTCTAGGCTACCTTTTTGCTAATTATTGTTACTACTGATGGAAGCAGACAATAGCTTGCATTTATTCTATTTTATTTTATTATACTACTTTAATGAATTATATTAATTTTAATTTTAAATATATATATATAAATATATATATATATATATATATATATATATATATATATATATATATATATATATATATTGTTTTGAAGCTTAATTTATAGTTTAAGTAAAAAACATGTTTTTGAGAAAAAAGTGAAATAGGACAAATAATGTTATAAATTAGTGTTGCGAATAGTTAATTTAAGTGAATAAATGCTTATTATTTTTTCTTTTATTATTATATATGCAATGTAAAAATAATTTTAAAGTTTGAAAGATATTGCTATATTTTGAATCTTGATTATATATACATACAAATATTGTATAAGAACAATTAAATTTAATTTATTTAGTTTTATATGTTGAAAGAAATTGAATTTTAACTGTAGGTTAAAAGATGTTTAATGCATACGAAAATGTCTTACTTCTTATATTCTCTTGTTATCTCTGATTACAAAATATTATCTCATTATATTGAGTTTTTTTTACTGTATTGGTGTAATTTGTATATTTCTTTTAAAAATAAAACTACTTTTTGAATAGTAGAATCTTAGTTTTATTTATTTTTTACTTTGCCAACAATCTCACATTAAAAACTAATCAGTCAAGGGAATAACTATAAATTTTTCAGTTCATTGATCCCTCTACAGAAGCAGCAAAAGATATAACTTGATTCAAAGTTAGAACAGATGATGTAAAAATGACCGTATCAAATTATTGACATAGTCTGTGCTTGGTCACATCCTTGCATTCACTGTGTTCACTTAACCTTTAAAACACAAAAACTTTAATCAGAATCTAGTACAGATTACAACACAAAAGAAAACCAAAATTAATAAGCAGTATACTACCTAATTAGCATATTTTTTCAACATAAAGAAGATAACTTAATTAGAAAAAAGAAAAGTTAGTTTATGATGTGAAATTATTAGCTCATTCATATATATTATTATACTCATACAATTCAATGAAAAATCTCTAATAATAACTGCTTGATTCAAACTACAGAGAAACAGTACTGTGAAGATCAATTAATCATCAATAATGGTACGATAGATGGTATCACACAGGGCTACAGATTTAGGAAAACAAACAAATAGTGGTAGGATCCTTTCCCGATTAAGGAAAACCAAGGAGGTATGTGGATGATAATTAAGGGTAACTGTCCTAAATCCCAACCCCACTTCCCACCATGTGATTATGTGATCCAATTATTTCTCCTCTGAGTTGGGAAAAGACAGAAGAGGATGACATCAACAACATCAACCACTACAACTACAACAAACTACAGCAACAATCCAAGAGTGTCTGAGTGCGTCTTTCACTTTCTAAATTTTTTGCTTTCTATAATGCAAAGTTGGACGTGGCAAGCATGCTGTGGTTTTTTTATTTGAAAAATGGCGGATCTTAGTAGAATCTTAGGACCTCAGGTAAGCATAATGATTCCATCTGATACAGAAGTATGGAATTGGAGGAACCACAATAATATTATTGAAGATATCATTGAAGGTTTTAAAATGCAATATGCTTATAATGCATATACAAACACAATTGGGTAGAAGGGAAAATGGCAAAACGCATTTGCTTTAGGCAGCAGAAGTCATAATCAAATGCTCCATTATGCTTGGGCTTTAGGTATTGCACTCTCTTCTCAAAACATAGTTCAACATCAAAAAGTCTCTTCAATTATTTTATGGTTGTGAAGTAACAACGGCTCATATAAAAAACATCTCTTTTTTAGCAAAGTGGGGGTGATATTTATTTTAACTTTATTCATGTACACATACTCTTTGATGGAGTTCTCATATCCCCTTTTACTTTTTCATCTCATTTTCTCTGTATAGGTAAATGGTTAGATATGATATGAAAGATCACTTTATTGTTTATGGTATGTTTCTTATTTTGTGTGTTTTTAGTTTAATGATTGAAGTTTCAGATTATCTCATGTGAAAAGTAGAAGTTAGTGAAAGTAGTTTTAGATTGGATGTGAAAAGTAGAAGTCAGTGAAAGTAGTTTTAGTTTGGATGTGGCATCTGATGCAAGAAGAGACATTATTCCCTTAAATGAGTTTTAGGACTTTGAAAAAGTAATCTTTAATTTAAAGTTAGAAAATACTCTGTGTTAGACTCTAGTAAATATTGTACAAACTCAGATAGGGTACATGGGAGAGGCTCAAAGTGAGAAACTGTTCTCCAAAATCTAGACTTCAATATAAGATTAAAATAAATCTGGTTTTCTGGAAGGTCTCCCTTACATGATTGGGAAGAGGTTTCCCCCAACAAGTTCTTTAGTTTAGTAACCAAAGTTAGTTTTCATCCGGTGTATTACCAAAATGAAGTTGTAACTCTTGTATAAAAAAAAAAAACTCCTAAAAGAGCATGATATTGCATGGAAATTCTGTGCTTATACCCAACTCTGAAAAGGTTACAGGATTTTCTTAACTCTGCTTCAGTGCTTCCAAAGCAGATTTTGGGTGGTTTGTTGCTTAATGCGTCACTTAGGTGTGCAATCTTTACACGCTACATATATGAAAAGCCTTTAATAGCTTTGTGTTATTTTCATTATTTTAGTGACTTCTTGTCACTTTGATACTCCTAGGCTATCTCACTCTGGTTACGTCATTTCAACTTTGATGCTTATTGGGCTTGTTGGAGTCTTGCCATTTGTTGGATTAAGAGTTTCAATGCCGTATCCCTCTGCCCATACACTTTATCAGAGCGTCATAAAAGAGGTTTCTAACAGGGTTAAGTAACAAAGACTCCTTAGGATTTATTTAATATTCACAGGAACACTTTGTAGTTTAGAAAATCATATTTGATCTCCTGTATTTAAACAGCTAAGACTGATCAAGAGAGCCTGATAGGCGGAAATCTTCGTAAAGATATAAAATTGAAACAAATTTCCGTCCAGAAAAAGATGGATTGAACGTGTAAATTGTATAAGTATCTAACCACTTCGTAAAGATATAAAATTGAAACAAATTTCCGTCCAGAAAAAGATGGATTGAACGTGTAAATTGTATAAGTATCTAACCACTGGGGATTTGATCCTTGAAAGCAAGAAAAATGCAGAATAAAATATAAGAATAATAATAATAACGGATTATAAAATCAACGGTCTAAAATTATAACACTATTTAAAATTAAGTATTATGCTTTATCTTCTAAATTTAATTGTCACACATCAGAGGAAACCAGTCCTTACTTTGCAGTTCTAATATGTAATTCAATAAAATTTGCCATGCTAAACAATAGGGTTTTTCATAATTATATACTTTTAACGTATTAATCAATAGAATTATGCAAACTTTCAACCAATGATCTAGTTGAGCAACTCTTTCAAAAGATTAGATAATGGACATTAACTTTTACGGAAGATAATTAGTAAAGTACATTTTTTTGGGGTGGAACTTAGTAAAACAGATTATACACTTTTAATAGTTCTGATACTTTACGCCTATTCTAGGGCTTTTTCATAATTATCTCACAGAACTTTGTTTACTTTATATTTTCAATATTTTTGTTAACCTTTTAGTAAAGGGGGCTTTGTGTTGTTGCCTTTGCTAGCTTTATTTCACTATCTTAGCGGCTTCTTGTCACTTTTAAGAATTGTAGGCTAGGCTAACTATTGTAAAATTAGGCACATAGTCGTGCTGATTTAGTATCAGACATCTGGCATTTGAAAATTAGACAAAGAACAATGAATGAGATGTTTACGCAGAAAAAAAAAAAAAAAACTCGGAATTCTTGTTTTGTTACGAATCTAAATCCCCTCTCATCATATCTGATTTCTGATCATTCACTGTCCTGAAAACTACAAAGGAAAATTGGTATAGCAAAGGCACAAAAGTAGCGTGGCCTTAGCGCTGGAATGGCATCAAAGACTCGTACTAATGAACTGTAATGGAGCTCATTTGTGCTTCACAAAATTATCCTAAGCCTCAAGGTTGATAACATGTTGACGTGTTGAAGTTGAGTCTCTGGTATCAAAATGAAATGAATGAACGTTGGTGCTGTTAAAATCTTCCCCAGTTCATAAATTTCTTAAACTCATCATACAACACTAAGATCGCAGCTGCTCCTGTGCTTCTAAACACATTAGAAAATGCACCACGGTAAAATGAAGCCAACCCTTCTGTCCTGTATATCTTCCTCCAGCAGTCCAGGGTGCTATTGTACACCGGCTGTTCCATGCCAGATTGCATCATCATCCTCCTACGAACCGTGTCTAACGGATAAGATATCAATCCGGCTGAGGTTGTGACTGCCTGAGCTACCACCCAACGCTTCCACAACGCCAACTCAGGCTTTGATTTTTCAGACAATATCTCTTTCATGGTATCAAAGCCTCCAAAATATAGGCCCCTGTGTACCACCATCCCTTGTAGAGATGCAGGAAGGCCCCTGTAGATACCACGAACGCCATCCTTGTGGAATATGGTAGTCAAGAAATGGTAAATACCGCGAAATTGGCGCACTTCTGTACTTCCAACGTCAGCTGCAAGGCGCGTGTGTGCTATGTCAAGGGGGTATACCACTACAAGTGTTGTACAACCGGCTGCAGCGCCAGCCACGAAATTTGCAGTGGCACCTGGCAAAAGATTATTATCGCTAGAGTTTCCACCCCTTAAAAAGCTTTTGTAAAGATCCTGTTCAACATAATAGGTGATCTGTCAATATCAAGACTCTGCATTTACTGTAACATTACAGATCAGGCTTCAATTATGATTTTTCATCAGTTCTGCGAGTGAATGATGACAGGCAGAACAGAAAAAATAAATAAACGTTCTAGTATGCTAGCATGGAAATAGAACTTTTTTTTATTGTTGTGGGTTATTTCATGAAATGCATAGATAGTGAAGTTGTTCTGCCAGTGATTCTCTATTTAGCACCTTTGTATGAACCATTCAAAATGTGATTTTTGTTAAAGCGATCGCCAGGGGAGAGGGAGAAAATAGCAAAGCTAACAAAGATACACTTCCAAGATTGTTACTTCTTTGAAAATTTAAGTACTAATTACTAACCTTGATTCTAGAGTGTAATAGCTGGGTTGGTATTTCTAGCACTTAATTGCACTCCATGTATTCATCTCATCCTAGTTTAGGACACCAAAAACACAATTGTAAAGTCCACATTTTTATTCATATGTCAATAATCAGACTAGTCATCTTCTACACAAGCACAAGACAACATTTTTACACATTCACATGATGTCTGTGACATCCTTACTAATGCATTACCACAAACAAGAATTTATTCTTAAAACTTTTGTTTACTACTTGCTATAAAAATACTGTTGTCATTTGAAATCTCTATAACTGCATTAATTAAAAGCTACACCACGGGTCTTCAACAAGAGCAGCAACTTTAAAGTGCATCCTGATAGAAGAGAAAAATTCTGAAATTTCTTAAGCCAGAAATATATTCTGGAAATTTTCACAAAAATTCACCTCAAAGAACAGTGCCTGTGTTTTGCTTCTAAAGAAGCAAATTTCTTCAGTCTCAGATGCCCAGCCCAGGATTCATCAGTTCCCTTTTCTTCTTTTGGACATGACCTATGTATAAGTAATAGGTCTGCCTTTATTGGACAAAACTCAGATGTAGTACTATAAGTATGGTTGATACCATCCCCAATCAATTGTCATTTCTTCTCAATAATTGCAGCTGGGTTTAGTTACCAAGATGAAGGCATTGTTTATTGAGATTAAAAGACAATTTCAATTGTTAGGCTTTTTGATTTTTGAAAAAAACTGAACCATACCTCACCATTTTAATAAAATCAATTGGTTTAAGTCAAACTGTTTTTATAAAATGGATTGGTTTGTTTTTTCCAAAACAGCTCCTTTTTTTGGATTTGGCTCAGTTTAGTTATCTATTTCACACAAGTATGTTTGATATTTCTTAAAGAATGGAACCAAACCAAGCGAAACCAAATCATTTCATAAAAACAGTTGTTCAGTTCATTACAATATCATGCAATTCAAGAAAAATCCAAACAAAGGTCCAGTAAAATCTATTAAAGTACAAAGAAAGAGATGTTTTCATTAAAACTGTACAGTGGACAGTCCTTGATAATATCCAAAAGGCAGGGAGGTGGGAAAAGGTACATGTTAAAGAAAAAGTAATGCAGTGCCACGAGAATAAGGTGCAGCACATTATAAAACTGCATTCTACTTCTTATTCTCTCTTTACAGGGTAAGGTCAGCCTACCGCATAAGATAGGGAATGAATTACAGTTGAAACAATCAACCTTTATATTGCTGTAGCAAGAAAAAGAGAAAGGAAATACAGAAGAAAAGGAAGTCCTCCACTCATATTTGATGAGCGAAAACTGTGCACACTTGTTGCTTTTTCTCGAATCATTACTAATCATGTTAACAAAAATATTTGTCAAAATTCATCCTGTACATTATACAAGGGGAACATTGCGCAGCCTAGAAAATTTAGGTAAAAAAAGTTTGGAGTGCTAAGAAGCCAAGAGGGTATATGGATGACAGAAGTAACAAAAAGAAAGAAAATGTTGTAGTGAGACACAGTTAACTTGATGGAAGAGAAAAATCTGTTAGCTATAAAAGGACAACAAAAACTATAATATGGTGAAGGACAAAGAATGGATTATATTAAGTCAACAAAAGTGGTGAGTGAAGCACAACATAGGAAGTTTATTATGCTTATTTATTCCCAAGGACTATGGAGGTAAATTACAATTTTAAAAGCAACATAGCTTAGCATTGCTCTATATGATTTTGACATTGCCTTACATAAAATTTTAATGTTAAAATAGGGAAAATATTGGAATGAAAAATCCTAAAACACGTGGACAGGACAGCTACATATATTGCACAACAATTTAAAGGATCTCCGTAACAAACATGTTTCTATGAATTAAAGACTTCAGGAAACTAATTTGATTCAATCATCATCATACAGTTACTGTTGTTGATAAGGGAAAACCTAGCTGATTAATTAATACAAACAGTATGTGTGACCAACAGTGTTGCAGATAGCCTCCATCTCAATTTTTCTTGAGATAACCAAACCCAAAAGGATTCAAATAACAATGGACGGAGTCAACTCTCTTTGTCCTTCTTCTCAAGTCATGATAGTATCTTATCTTATTATTAACTGAATATCAGGCCATATGTGAATCAGTAATGTTGGAGCTAGCATACAGAACCATAAAGACTTATACCACGTGAAAGGCTGGGAAGAAAGACTATGATAAGAATCTTAGGAGAACTTGATCACAAATGCTTGCCGTGTGGTTGAAGAGCTAAAAGATAAACCCCACACTAGAATCTCATGCCGCCAATACTATGTGACCCTCAAGTCCCATACCTTACAATTGGATCCTAACATCCCACCATGCTCCATGTCCGTTGCACTCAACAGACTGGTTGTGCACTAGCCCTTTAAATACTTTTAGGTGAACACTGCAAAGTCGGTTTCACCGCCAATGCCATTCATTTACAGCTGAGACACATGCTGAAACACTCTATGACCAATTGGTAAGAACCTTAGGAGAACCACATCGCGAAAACTAGACATTATTGTTAAAGATCCAAGGCCTATAAACCTCACACACGAATCCCTTACTTTTAATGTAGGACTCAAGTCCCAGGCCTTGCAATTGAATCCTAACATACCATCAAGAAAGTTTCAAATGGTCACGTGAAGCATTCAATACACGGTTATTTTTTTTTTGTTTTCAAACACAGCATAAATGACTAAATTGGCCCCTTATTCAACCAAAAAAGTAATATAATAAAGAAAGAAGGTAAAAGTATTACGATAACTGTAATTTTTTTGAGCAATACACCAAATTAGTCCATGAGTTTACAAGAATCAATCAGTCTAATCTCCGAAACAATAGAAATGTTATTTTAGCCCCTGAAATTACAGAAAGTAAAAAAGGACTAAAATAAACAATCTTTGATAATTTGACCAATTAAAATAATATTTTTGTAGTTAAAATTGATGGGTGCTAGTAACTTCTGAGACTAATGTGGTGTGTTTTCAGAATCTCAGATGGTATTTTATTGCAAATACCCAGAAGGAGCAATTGACAAAAGCAGACGCATCATAATAGCCATAGTATAAACTAAAGAAACATCTGCTAACAATTCTTGCAGAGTAAACATGATGAGTTAAACCCTCAAACAGCGATGACACAAACAAGAAACTTGCGAACGCAACAAGTGGAGGAAAAGATAGAAAATGGAAACCAAGAGGAAGCCTAACCTTGAGGGAGAAATTGAGGGCCACAGAAGGATAGTAACGAATTACACTGCTGCCATTGCCTCGCCACAAAGAGAGAATGCCTTCTTCCCTGACCGTTCTTGCTATGCAATCAAACATGCCCTTGAATCTGCGACGCCCACTCGCCACAATGGCCAAATTGCTCTCCTGGGTCTGCAGCAACAGCTTCGCCCTCTCAATTGGGGCCACAATCGTGTGCACCACACCGCCCATCAAGGCCCCAGCCACCAGATCGCGCTGGAAATTCTTCACACCACAATTCAACGCCTTCTCTTGCCCAAGTTTCAATCTTTTTCCCTCTGAGTCATCGTCCTCTGCGCTCATCCTTCGATTCCCTGCCACCGCCTCCGCAAGTCAGAAACTTTGCTCAAAGAGAAACACACCCATCAATATCATTTGTTTTCTCTCGCAGAAAACCCAATTGGGTTTTTATTTCACTTTCGAAGCGAGCTTATCCGTTTGCGGAATTGCGTCAATTTTGTGGCAGTGAGAGAGAAAGCAAAGTAAAAAAAGGGAACGACGAAAGATAGTTGATTTATAGACGTGGTAGTCTCGTTGGTGATGAAGGAACAAATTCGTTGGTTATTCCATTTTGACTTTCCCGTCTGGCCCGTCATCGACAAGACTCCTGGCAGCGCAAGAGACACTTTTCTTACCTTCTCTCCATATATTCTCTACATGTGTAGTTTCAATATTCTTTATACTATTCTCGTAATATAATAAATTTACTAATTTTATAATAATTAATTTTAAATTTATATTATTAATAATTATATTGATGATATCTCAAAGAAATAGAAATTAAACTCTCAAATTATGTAATTTTATTCTTTATTTAAAAAGAATTTGCAAATGCTTGTAAGAGCAAGACAACAACTTTAGAATATTTGTTGCTTATTTTCATTGTAGCAATCAAAGGCTTTTTCTTTTGGAACTTTACTATTTTTAGAAATTTTGATCTTTTCCTAACTTATGTCACAATTTTTTTTTTAAGGAATTAGAATATTTGTGTAATAGTTTTTTTTTATATAGATAGATTTGTTTTATACATGTAAATACTTACAAGTGAAATGAGTTGGGATCATGTTATTTATATTTCGCTGTTAAAAAAAAATTATAGGCCTTTATTGTTAAGATAAAGATTTAAATAATTGAATGAAGTTTTGTTTTGGGTTTTTAGTTTTAATGATAATGAAGGAGTAAAAAGTGTGTTACTCAGTAATGTTTGTAATGGAAACGTTTTCAAGTTTTCTACCTCAAATTTTGTCTCTTTCTATCACGCATCATCTCTAATCTCTCCCAATCAAATGTCATGCACCGGCCATTTCATTTTATTAAGGATCTGAAGTTTTATCAAGCATCAAGATGAACAATACTTGTTCTTAGTGCGTTCGTCAGGTTGGGGAATTTTGTTTACAAGAAAAGATTATCACATCAGCAATGATGATAAATGACAATATATACTTATTTATTATCTCAGCTAGTTTAACTTGTTTAAGGAAGATATTAAAACTATATTTTAAGATAATCAATCTTACTATTTAGATCAATACAATATATATATTCTTTTGTTTTATTTTTCTCACAAATTTTGTAAAATGAGTATTTCTCTTTTTCTTTTTAATAAAAATGAACAAAGGTTGCTTAATTAATTCACGGAACATATATACCATGGAAGACATATGGTATGGTATTTATTTGAGTTTTTTATTTCTTTAATTTATGAATTACCCAAATCATTTATCTTAAAATTAGTTGAAATTTGAAAAAAAAAAGTTAAAAATTTAAAACTAACCCTTAACTTAGTTACTGAAGCTTGAAGCGGCTAAAATGATTTTTTCAATTATAAATATTTCAAAAAATTATTTGTTGAAGTAGATATAAATATGATTGATTTGTCGTTGTTATATTTCATATGAATTTAATTTTATCTCAAGATAAAATATATTTTAGACTATATATATATATATAGCTTAATAAATACCAATGAAATATTTATACCACTCCGTAATTTCTTTTGTGGCTTTTGTCGGAGTTCAACTTTCTATTGGTCTATATTAACATTTTTCATTTTATATTAAGTAAAAATTTATTAATTGGTGATTATTTGAATAAGTGACATTATCACTGACATAAATTATTTAAATTTGGTTCGATCTTTCTCTTCTTCTTTCAGAAATTTTGATTATACACCCTTGATCTCACTTAACCCTGCTACATTCAGCAAAGTTATAATCAAAAGAAAAAAAATATCAATAATTATTTATTTTCATAATTGAATTTTAGAAACTCAATTTTATTTAAAAAGTTGGATCTTCAAACTTTTAATACATTGAGTAAAGCAAACGAGCAGCTAATAATATTAACACAATTATATTTGGTTTAATTTGTCTGCAGTTCAAAGACAGGTTTAATCACATTTTTAAACAAAATAACTCTAATTAGCTAAATATTCCTAAATTCAATGTAATAGGGATTGAAAAGAAATTAAGATACTATAGTTATATATATTTTTATATGTTTTAGCATGATTGAATTGGTGTGTTTTGTGTGATGATTGAATTACAGGCTTCATTTTGGTTAAAATGAAATCAGTATAATGAGAGTTGAAAAAAATCAATATACTATAATTACATATGCACCTATAAACTTCAAAATAGTTGAGATGATATGATTATTGGTATGACTGAATGATAAATCCATATCCAATCATTTTGATTGAAATGAGATCAAAGTATTGAAGATTAAAAAGAAATTAAGGTATGGTGACTGACTACAAATGAATCATTGTGAAGTCAATAGACTTGGAATATAATATAAAAGATTGTGATTGAATAATAGAGTTATTTATATTTGACTTAAAAGTTGAAATTTAAATTCTTAAATTTATTATTTTCAATTTATTTTATTTTTACAAGTTGAAAACATTATTTAATTAATTTACATTTCTTATCTTATTGTGTTTGAACTGCGATGATGATGATATTATGTATACAAAAAGATAAATGCAGGTTTTGGAGCACTTTAAAGATTATGTGTCCTTAATTTGATTTTTCTTTTATTTTGTATATAAGCATATATATGTTTGATATATTTAAAGATTTTATGAATTTAAGATGATCTTTATTTTATTTTATTATATAGATAGTTGTACATAAATTTGATAAATGTTATATTATAGAGTTTAGAATCTATTATTTGTTTATCTATAATATTTTTTTTATTAGAATTGAATAAAAAAATGTTATACAATTTTTAAACTCTTACATTAATCAACTCACCATCCTAACGTACACTAATCAGAATGATTGCAAAACGGTCATAACGGGACGGCATGCAATGCTATTAAAAATCTAACAAAAAGTTGTGTTAATCATGATTTAACTGACAACTTATATGAATAATAAATCATATTATTAGGCTGCCATTTTCTGCTTTGGACCCTCATGGATTTTACATCAATAGTCTATTTCAATAATTCTTATATATAATCTAATGTCAAAAGGAAACCATTTTAAAACTAACGTAATTTATATAGGTGGATTAAGCTAGAGGTTAAATGTTTAAATTATTTTTTTTATAATACTCCATGAAATACTAAAATAAAATAACAATAATTTATGAATGCCAATATAATATTTATTAAGGAAATTCGTAATTTGTTGCGCTGACATAGTGATAATACTGTATTTATTATTATTTGTTTAAGGAGTTAAAGTTTAATATTTATATTAATTTTAGTTATATATTTTTAATAAAGTAACTTATATTTAAATTTTGAAATTAAAAAGAAAACATAATGGCAATTGGTCCTATTTACCATAACTGCGTTTTACTTTGTCAAACAATTTTTTTTTAAACACCAACAATATAATTATTATAAACAAATGTAATACAGACAAATAATTTGTTGTAAGATTCATAACATACTGGTAAAGAAAAAAACAGTTATCTAGGAATAAAGACTATTATATTAAATCCTATATATTTAATAAGATAAGATGAAACTATAGAACCATTATAACCATTGACTTCACAACATTAATTTTTTTTTTTTTTAGAGATTGAGATAATTACTTACATGTCTAAAGAAAGAATTTTTTTCTAGTTGGACCTGAAGTCAAATGTATTAATAGATGGATTTAGACTCAACAAATATAGGCATTTAAAGTTAAACAATTTTCTAAAAGTATTAGATAATCTCTTTTTTAGAAAAAGCAGATAAATTGAACCACTTCTATATTATTTCATTTAATGCAAACTCTTCTGAAAGTTATTTTATGTAAATTTTTTCAAGAAAATAAATGTGACTAATATACTATTAAAATAGTCGAGTTAAATAGTATATGGTATATCTTAGTATTGTTTTCATCGAATAAGAGATGATTTTTTTGTAAGTGGGAGATTGTTAAAACATGTTATTTATTTTAATTTTTATACTATTCTTAAGAGGATTTTCTGGAAAATATTACAAAGATGGAGGAGAATATGAAAGGTACATTAGAAAATGATTCAAAGTTTCTCACATTTTAAGGAGACAAGCATTGAAAATGACTAGAGAAACTCCTAAACCATATCAATGATAAGAAATACTAATATAAATATAAAAATAATTGTATCATGTAAGTTACATGAATTTATCTTATTATTAAAATAGTGAATAATAGTCTTTGTGATGCTTCCATAAAATTGAGTGTGAATGTTGATTGGATGTAACAGATAATTCCGTAAAATTTTTGTAGATTTTAACATAAGATGGATCTATTTTTAAATTAATTATACATAGATAAATGTTTATAAATGAAAAGAAACTATATGATAAATAATATTTTTTTATTATTTTTTAATATGAAAATTTGAATTACTAGCTTATCTTTTTGTATTGGTGTTTTTAATTTGTCAATTCACTTTTTTAAAATTAAAATAAAAAATATTTTAAAAGATTAACTTTTATATTATATTATTTAAAATATATAATAATATTATAACTTACATTGTTAACATTATTAATTATAATAAAATAGTTTAATAATATAATAATTATTTTAATTTATCTGATTAGAAATATTAATAAATTAATTAAAAATTTAAAAAACATTTTTCAATCTATTTTTATTTTATTTTCATATCACTTTCTTTTTATTCTTTTCTCATTCATAAAATTTTGTTAACATTTTGTTATTGATCTCTCTTTCTTTTTCTGCAATCCACCTAAAATAGAGTGAGTGATGGTTATTTTTCATGAATTTGCTTCATTTATGAATTGCTTGGAGCACTGGGGCAGGGTTTCTTTGTAGGGGAATAATGAGGTAAAAATACTTTTATTTTTAAAAGAAGAAACTTATCACTGATTAAAAATTATATTTAAACCGTTTTAAACAAGCCAGTGTTTAGAAGATTTTAATTGTTGTTATAAGGCCAGGACAAACACTCACTCAATCACAAAATTTTTGGAAACCTTTGATATAAAGCAATTTTTCCATATCAAGATTGGATCACTTCCACATCTTTTGGGTAAGTGGGAGAGTATCAAATTAAATATTTATAGTATTTATGGATTAATGACCTTTGAAAAAGAAAACTTCATACCTGCTGCCTCCAATTTATACCACACATTATAGTGCATTTTTCTTTTATGGGCCTTGTCTACACCCAAATTTCTATTAGTTCATATTTTGCTTAGTTTATTAATGTGATAATCTTTAATTAACATTTTTAATTTTTATATTAGGCAAAAATTTATTAATAGATGATTAGTTGAATAAGTGAAGTGATGTTTGACTGAGATATGTTAGTGAAATTTAATCGTTATAATAATTATATATTTTTAAAAGTATTGCTTAAAAAATATCAATTGTAGCACTTTTCTGAAGTTAAAACGTTTGATAAAAAATGTTTTTAATAAACAATCAGAATCAAGATAATAAGTGGGTTAGAATGGTAATAGTACTTGCTACTTTGGTTTCGGTTGTGCCTCATATTAAATATCACACTTCTTTAAGAAAAAAAAAAAACTAATCAATAGTTTAGTATATTTATCACTGATTGATTTAGTCTAAACTGTATATTATCTAATAAATATTTTTCCTCCTCTCACCCTTGATCCCACCTAACCTCTGATACATCCAGCAAAGCTTAGTAATTAGGAAAGAAAAAACAAAACATCAATAATTTGAATATTTGATATTTTGAATTAAGGTGACGTTGTTAATCAAACTAACACAACTCTTAAATTTGTATGTGGTCCAAGCAATTCTTAAACAAAATAACTCTAGCTAGCCAAATATCCCTAAATCCAGCAAAAGGCTTGATAGATTAGTTTCTTTGATCATAAGCTAGTTAGCTGTTCAATAATTAATGCAGCTGAACAGTACTTTCAATCATTTACTTGACCATGTACCAAGAAATCATTTGCATTGACCATCCATTCTTCTTGTCTCAAGTTATAGCTATAAAGTCACAATCATCAAAATGACCACTCTCCATCCCATTTGTAAGTAATTTCTTATGATGCTTAAATGATGCGTGTGTCACAAAAACTACAAACTAAACACCAAAAACCCATCAATATAAATTTCATACATGGAAGACCACGCACCCTTCCCAAGTATCTCAGAATGGCTTTTCCTGTTCTGAAATTCGATACATATATATGTCCTTTGCTTGTGACTTTGAGAAACCAGATTCACATGGTTGGAGTAATTAGTGAGTGACAATTGCATTGAGAGAATAGAAAACACATGTATTTTGTAGGTAGGAAGTTAAGTCATACCACAACTTTCACAAAGTATTTGCAAGTAACACGAGCAGACCAAGGAAAAACAAAAGCATGGGAAAAAGAATTGGAAGACATATAAAATCTATCTGCCTTGCCGACTAGACCAAGAAGCCATGGTAACCACGTGCAGCTGAATTATGACACCCCTATCTATCGCTATCATGCACTTCACTTGATGATGATAAATGGGAAATCGCTTATAGAGATGCTGTTTATGAAAAATAAAGAAAGGGGTTGTTTCTCTTGAGTACATAGAAAACTTGTTCTCTCCTTACTTGTTTTTTGTCTCGCTCATTTTTTCTTAAACGGTTTATGATCTCTATCTGATATCAATATAGCAGGTAGGTCCCTGGGATCTAATGCAACACATGTGGTTTAGGAAGGAAATTGGGATTTTTCCGGCAGAGATAGGTACCCATAGGAAGGGTAGAAAATAGAAAGCTTTTAAATATCCGTACACCAACCACGATCCATTGCCTTGAGATCCACTAGCACAATATTTCGGGATCTCTGCTTTGGCCCCAAGTGAAATTTCTGATATCATTTTTCTCACACCCCAAGATAAAAAAAAAAGTCAAAATAATGACACATTATGTATTGGAAAAAGAATGCAAGAGAAATGAATGTAAAAAATGAAAATCTTTATAAATTTGACCACTCCACTTGATAAAGAAAGTCACCTTCAAAGTCTCAATCAAAATGCACACGAGTAAAGTTGAGTGGGATGAAACAATCATTACCAAACTAAACGCAGCAACACTGTTTGTTTTGTGTACTACTCCAAATCTTTGTTTCATTTGTTGCTAATTGGAGGTCAAAAAAGGTAAAAGCTCTTTCTAATTATCAGTTAAGTGCTCAGTGATAACAATGTTTAACAGTGCAGTGCAATGGAGAGAATAAGGGAGAGTAGGAAAGCAATTGGATGGGGCCACATTTCAGAACTCAGAAAGATAGATGCACAGCATTTGGCATCAAGTCCTGAACCTTCTATGCCTTCAAACTTAAAACTCTCAAATCTCAGTCTTCGGCCATACACTTTGTAAAGTCATTTTCTTCATCTTACTCTCTCATTCTCATTAATCAAATTCATTCCTTCACTTTCTCTCTCTCTCTCAAGGCATGGTTCACGACTGCAATTGTTAGACCACATTCTCACTTTCTAACTTTTATTATTTTCAAAATATATTGTTTTACTCATATAAAGATGTATTAAAATATGAAATTAGATGTTATTCTTATTATTTATTTAATTGTTATTATAATTGTTTAAAACTTTTATATTTTAATTAATTCATAATATTAAAACATTACACATATACCAAAATTAAAATCTATAGTTTTTATTATTTTTGTAATGTTCTATTGGTTACTTAATTGTTTACATCGTGTATTGTTCTGATTCACCAAAACCAATGTACAGAATCTCGTTCAATCATGTGGGGCAGATCGGGCATCCATTAAACATAGATCTATTGAAGAAAACCAGACACAGAGGATTGGTCAGATTAGGCACTTAGATTTCAAACCCCACATGTAATTTTCAGTTGCATTGCTGTAAGAACTTTGAATCAAATTACAATGACGAATTAAAAAGAAAAAAAAAAACTAAATTCAGGACCTTCTGCCCTAAATCTGATATTACAAGCTCAAAATTCATTCTCCTCCATACAAATTTCACCTTCAATTCTCACCGCATGTACCATAATCAATCCATCCCTCTCAAGGCAATTATCAGAAAACGAAAAAAAAAAAAAAAAAAAAAAAAAAAAAAAAAAAAAAAAAGAGAGAAGGAATCCATGATTGGATTGATTATTGAAATTGATAAGATGTCGATGATAATAACGAATTTTGCAATAATAATAACAATCAATCAACCAAAAAGAGACATTATTATTATTATTAATTTTATTAAAAGGAAAACTTCCAGATCTTGATTCGAAGATCCACCTTACACTCGGAGTCCACGACGGAAGCCACCGCCGGAGACTTGCCGGCGGGAACCGTTCCTCTGATTCCGTCGCACGTGACTCTAATTCCGACCTTCTTGCTCTTGAGCCAATCCATCTTCATCTTCACCTTGGTATCCATCTGTATCTCCACGGGGAAGCCCTTCTTCATCTTCAGACCCGATCTCAGGTTAGTCAACGAATCAGTGTCCAGATCTTGCGAACCAGACAGCACCGCGCGGAGGCTCGTCTGGTTGTTCTTGTCGGAGGTAAAGGCCGTGACGGAGCCGTTCCCGATGGGGACGGAGTTGGAGAAGACCGTAACGGCGAAGGGGTCGTAGAAGAAAATAAGGTGGTTGTTGGGATTTTTGGCGATGAGAGTGAGGTTGAAGAGCGTGACGAGGTGCGAGGGCGAGTCGGCGGGAGTGGTGAGGTTCATCTTGGCAATGCGGAGGTTGGTGACGGAGAATTCGGGACGGTGCGGGCGGTACAGTACGTACAGTGCGGCGCCGACAATGGCGGCGAGGAGCGCCACCGCGAGGAGGGTGAGGATGGTCCAGAAGCAGCAGCAGCAGCAGAGGTTGCGGTGGGAGCGCTGGCCGCGGCGGTGGTAGTGAGATTGCGGTCGGTAAACTTGACGGTTGGGGTTGTACAGTTGGGACTTGACGGGTGCGGGATTGCCGTTAGTGGCGGCGGCGCCGTTAATTGCGCCGTTTCCGTTGGGTTTGGAGGACTGGTCCGTCATTTTGATAAAAAAGAAAAATAAAATGGGAAATAAGAAAGTGTAGTGAAGAGTGAAGAGATGAGAGAGGAAGGGAAGTGAGGAAAAGAGGGTTGAGAGAGGAACAAGTTTTGTAGAGGCTATTGAGAAGAGTGAGATGGAGAGATAGCTACCCAGAACCAAAAGTGGATGCTTCCACCTCACCAATTTTGGAATCTTTTTTTATTTTATTTTTTGCTTCTTTGCAGTAACTGCTCTTTTTCTTTTCATTAATTACTTAATAAAGATCTTGTTAATTTTATAAAACTTTAAAACCAAGTCAAGTTTTGTGTGCTGTGTCCAGTAATTTTGCTTCTCCTATGTTCTTGTTGCCCTCCTAACATGTGATTGTGTTGAGTGAACTCTCGGTAACCTTGGGTCCACTCCTTTTTCAATTCTTTTTTTCTAAAAACATGGATTCACATTCACACACTTTTAATTATATTAAACAAATCGAAACTACTATGGCGTAGATCGAAGAATTGTCGTTAAAAATATGTTTATTTTAAAATTTAATGTATTAAGTTTCCTCTGCTTGAATTAAATTCGCCAAATGTGTCATATAACATGATAAAGACAAACGAATTGAAACACCCGTGTAAAGATAAACACTTGCATTGAATTGACAACTTCATACAGAGAATAACACAGGTCTCAGGATTTTATGGCCATACGTCTTTCCTTCAATGATTTTTCTTTTTTCATTGTGCACAAGCCAGATATTAAATACGCTTTAAATATTTCTAATTAATTGAAAGGTAAATATTAAATTACTTCAAATTGTAACACAAAAAATGCTTTTAGTAAATATTAACTTTTTTCCTAACTGTGTTTGACGCAAAAAATGAATTGTGATATTTGAGCGAGGTTTACTTTTTAGAGGAAGATAATGTTCTAACTATTCATCACCAATGTCATGCAATTCTTTAATCATTCAAACTGTAACCAGGAGAAATAAGGGCTTTCCCTTGGTCAAAATCAGATGGCTAAGTCGATGGAGTATAGTAATAAAAAATTATTGCCATGCAATAATTTATTAATCATTTTGAGTGGTTATTATTATTACTATGGAATAAGGCTAAAAGTAGGAACTATTGATTCTTTTGAACTGTTTGTGAGGGATGAAAAAATTACACTAAGATCCACACATTGAATTTGTTTGAGTGGTGATTGACACTTGACAGTGTAACTATAATAAGTATTAGTTTTGTGATGACTTTGGTTGTTGCACTTGCTTGACTCCAAAGTCAATAATTACCTTACCTCTCAACCTACTTCGTGGCCCATTTATAGATACTTTATTTCTTCAGCACTTGGTAATATTTAAAGAGTGAAAGAAAGGTTTTTGTTCAAAATAAAAAGGTATGAATGGTCTTTTGTACACAAAAGGATGAGACCAGTGAGTGGCACTTTGCTTTATCCTACTGTCAGGGTGGAGCGCCGACACTTGCATTTTCATTTCTTTCAATTTTTAAGATTGGTTTTGCATAAATATGATTAAGAGTTAATAAGTTTTGCATTAAATAGAAATACTAAAGTTGTAAAAAAATCTATAAAAATCTAAAGTTATATAAAAATATAAGTTTTGTACTAAATATTATTACTATTGAAAGTTATATAAAAATATAAGTTTTGTACTAAATATTATTACTATTGGACTTCTCTAAAATAAAAATCTAAAATTATATAAAAGTTTTCTATGTTACTAGATTTATTCTCTTCTTTATCATCATGTTTGTTTTTATCTGAGTTGTAATGAACTTTATAAGTGATGAGATCAGATCTTTTCAAAATGAGTTGTGGTTGATTGGACGAGAAAATGTTCACCTGCAAAAGGTTTTCGATCCTCAAATCAATAAGAATACATCAAGAAAAAATATTTATTTAATAATAAAGTAAATGGTTGAGTTTGTGTAATTACTACAGTGACTTTGTATTCATAATGTCATATTAACTATTATTAGAATGTCAATTATGAGCATGACAAATTCATATGTTATATAACAAAATATTTATGATGTTGTCACTCAAATAATGTAGATTAGAGATAAGCCTAGTCTCACAGATGAAAAAGATGCCACATGTTATTTATAATCTTTCTTTATTTTAATTTTTATAAATGAAAAATACTCTAACATTAAATTTCTCCTCCCAAATGTTATATAAATTAACAATCATATCTTTCATTCCTTATTTATCTTTTATCTTTATCGTAACATTATTTATATAATATTTATTTAGTATATATACTTTTCTTTTCTTATTATCTTTTACTGAATTTCACATGGATAGAATAGATATGTTTAGTGTGAGAGAAAAGTTATTTCTAGAGATCTAAAAAGTTCACATTGCATGTTAAGTTTCAAGAGTTATTATTTGTAACATCTTTTTATAAAACAAGAGTTTAAGTTAAAGGAAAATACTAACTAATATCTTTAAAAAGTTAATTAAGAAATTAAAATAATATGGTTTTATGAGAAAAAAAAGTACCACCCCTTTAATTTATGGGTAACTTAATCTTAATTTCTAATATATTTATTAATTTGCTTCGTTAAGATACTTTTTGGAAGACTCAAAATGTAAAAAAAATTTAAAGGGGGGCAAGGTTCCTGTCAACCCTTTTATAATTATTACCTTGGAAGTTGGAAGAGTTGCATTGAATGAAATAGTACTATTTAAACTTCTAAATAAGGTTTCCAATCAGTAGTCCCACCATTTCTGAACTTTAATTTTTATCGATTAAAATATATTTTTATATTATTAAAAAATATTTATTAATTTTGGATCATGACATCTTTTATCGATTCTTGTTATCAAGTATAATTACTATAACGCTTAAAACAAAAATACTTAATTAAAACAAAAAATATATTTTAAATTAAGATAACTAACTTTTTTTTTAATGTAGGTGATTCAATTAAATAATATATACTTTATTTGATATCAATAACACAATTATATAGATTTTTTATTCAATACTTTACCTTTTAACATTATATTTTATGAAAATAATTATGATTTATTTAAACATTTGTAGCTTTTACTAATTATATATAAATTTTGATATTATAATTTTACATTATTGTAAACTCATTTATTTTCTAATATGTCATGAATATGAATTTTATCTCTAAATACTAAAATTATAAAACATGCTTTATGTTTTTAGAATTACAAATTATGAATGGAATATAAAATTAATAATAATTTTTTCATTTATATGCCATTTAAACTAATGTAAAATGATTTTCCATAATATATAATTATAGAGAAAAATTACATGTAATAGTTATATTTAAATAACATTTTAAAAATAAATAAAAGATAAATATGTACATAACATATTTTCGTACTCAATTTAAGAAATCATATATTATTTATACCTATACTTATATTGATATATAGTCAATGTAAAAAATTATCATTAATATTAAAATAAGTTTGAATAATACAAGTAGATTTGAGTTTATTTAGGAGTTATACTGTATTTTTTAACATGAATTTATTATTTAGTGATGGATAAAATTTTAAAGATCTTAAATATATAAAGTATGCTAAAATTTTAAAATATTTCTATTTAAATCTATGCTAAACAAATTGAGAGACTATAATTATAATTATTATGACACATCTTTTTAGATATTAAACATTTAGACATGTAACTAAAACAGTTAATATTTAGTTCTATGGGACTATCATGTCCCTAAAACAGTTAATATTTTAGACATTTAACAATACTTGTGAAAGTGAATCTTATTGAAAACTTAGCAGATCTATAATTATTATATAAAATCTGATAATGTTTTCTTATTATATTAAAATCAAAATTTAATAATACTTATTGTAATAAAGATATATTTTTTCATTTAAAACTAATAATATATTTTTCAATTAATTATTTCTCCCTAAATTCTTTATGTTAGAAGACAAAATATTAATTATTACAAATTATAACTTGTTAAATTGAATGTTTATTACTAGCTAAAAATTATAAATTGATAGTGATTATATAACATTTTTTTCTAGATTACCATTGATGTACTTGTAGATAATAAATTTTTCTACTTAAAGAAAAATGCATTAATGTGGAAAGAATACATATATGGAAAAAGATGGTTAGTTTAAGTGTGTGAGTAGAAGTTTCAGACCGTAAAACATAGATAAGTTGAACAATATAGAAATAAAAAAAAAGCTAAAAATATATTATTTGACAATTCTGAATTTAAGGTGGTTTCATGTTATAATGTATGTGATTATCTCTCGGTTCTTGAAGATTTTTTGGGTTATGTCTTCTTTTGAATTGTCCAATAATACTAATTTATAAACTAAAATATTTTTCCTCAAATAGATTATAAATTTATATTCTTTCAAGTGTATATTTATAAAAGTACATTTAAATCCCTACGAGCTCGAAAGAGGGTTCAACATGCATTCCAATGTTCAAATAACATGGTCCCAATAGTACAGGATAAAGTGGGATAAAGTAACTTGATTTTTTAGGATCACCTCTCCTCTTACAGTGTTTGATAGATTTTAAATAAATTGAAGTGTTTGAATAGATTTTAAACAAGTTGAAGCTCGATATTAACAATGAAGTTCTACTATATTGGTAAACACGTAGACGTCACATATTTTTTAATCATAATAGAATAATAAATACTTACATTATAAAGTTGTATAGATAAAATTAATAAAATTGTGTAATAGGTTTTATATTTTGTTATATATTTTTTAAGTTATTATGTCAGTGGTACATCACTTTATTAATAACTAATATTTACTAAAGAATCTGATTAAATATCTTTATCTCTTTGTCGGGTTTTTTTTGTTATATAACTTTTGTATTAAAAAGTTTTCATAAAAAAATATAAAGAAACCAAATAGTAAATAAGAGGAGACTAAATATAAATGTATACTAGTTTAGTAGTTTAGTGTAAGTATTATTGAATTATATAATAACATTTATTTTTGTGTTTTAAAACTTATGATTTTTTTATTTATAATTTGATCATGTGAATTAGTAACTTATGTTTTGTATTATGTTTATTATTATATTATTATATTTAAGTTTTAAGAATTGAAATTAAGAATAGTTTAAATATACATTTGTAATTAAATTTTTGAGACGTTTTTTAAAAATAAAAATATAATGATTAACATTAATAATGTTATATAAATAAAATAAAAAATTTAGATGTATTTAAAAAATAATAATATGTGATAAGTGTCATATTTTTTATTATATATTTTTAAGTTATTATGTCGTTGATACGTAACTTCATTAATAATTAATATCTACCAACGAATCCGATTAAATATCTTTATCTCCTATCTTTTCTTATTATATAACTTTTGTATTAAAAAGTTTTGACATATAACTTTTGTATTAAAAAGTTTTGATAAAGAAATATAAAGAAACAAAATAGTGAACAAGAGACGCAAAATATAAATATATACTATAATTTACTTATAAATATTGTTGAATTATACAATAGCACATATCTTTGTATTTTTAAATTTATAATTTTTTATTTAATAATTTATAATCTGGATCATGTTAATTAGTAACGTATGTTTTATATTATGTAGTATATTATTATATTTATCAGTTTTAAGAGTAAGATTAAAAACAGCTTAAATATGTATTTTTTTAATTAAGTGTCTGAAATGATTTTAAAAATAAGAATGTAATAAAACTTTGAATAGCTTAGATGTACTGATTCAGACTAATAATATTATTTTAATAGACTTGAGTTTGAATATTGTAATTGTAATTTGTGAAAATAAAAAAATGTTTCAAGAAGGACCAACTTTTATTTTCTTAACCCTGAATTAGGAGGAGACCTGATATTTTAATAGTTTTGAAATCAACAATAATTTAAATTTACTTTTTATCTAAAGTTTTCAAAGTGTCTTAAAAGACAAATTCGAGACAAATTGACTCTAATAATGTTATCTCAAAAGATATGATGTAGAAACGTAATAATTGATATTAATAATATTATATAAATAAAATAAAAATATAAATGTATATAAAAAATAAATAATATTTAATAAAGTTTATATTTTGTTATATTCTTTTAAGTTATTATGTCGTTCTTACCTAACTTTATTAATAACTAATATCTACCAAAGAATCCAGATGAATATCTTTATCCCTTATCATTTCTTATTATATAAGTTTTGTATTAAAAATTTCTGATAAAAAAACAAACTAGTGAATTAAAAACGCAAAATATAATTATATATTGTAGTTTATTTGTAAATATTGTTGAATTATACTATAACACGTATCTTTTTTATTTTTATACTTATAATTTTTTAATTAGTAATTTATAGTTTGGATAATGTTAATTAGTAAGTATGTTTTGTATTATGTTTGTTATTATACTATTATATTTATCAGTTTTAGGAGTGAGATTAAAAACAGTTTAAATATGTACTTTTTTAATTAAGTGTTTTTTAAAGATAAGAATGTAACAAAATTCTCAATAGCTTAAATATAGTGATTGACATTAATAATATTATTATATTATTATATTATTTTAATAGACTTGAGTTTGAATAATGTATTATGGTTTGTGAGAATGAAAAAAATGGTTCAAAAAGTTAACTTTCATTTCCTTAATCCTCAACTAAGAGGTTTGTTATGAAACTCCAATAGTCTCACATTACGAGTTGAAATCAACAACAATTTAAATATATTTTTTGTTTAGAGTTTTTAGTGTCTTTTAAAAACAAATTCGATTGATCCTCCTGATGTTATTTCAAAGAATCTGATGTAGAAACATAGTAATTGACATTAATAATGTTATATAAGTAAAATAAAAAGTATAGATGTATATAAAAAATGGACAATATGTGATAGATTTTATATTTTGCTATATTTTTTTAAATTATTAGGTCGTTGTTAACTTTATTAATAACTAATATCTACCCAAGAATCTGATTAAATATCTTTATCCACTATCCTTTCTTATTATATAACTTTTGTATTAAAAAGTTTTGATAAAAAAATATAAAGAAACAAAATAGTGAATAAGAAACGCAAAATATAAATATATATTGTAGTTTACTTGTAAATATTGTTGAATTATACAATAGCACGTGTCTTTGTATTTTTAAACTTATAACTTTTAATTAGTAATTTATTGTCTTTGTATTTTTAAACTTATAACTTTTAATTAGTAATTTATAGTCTGGGTCATGTTAATTTGTAACATATGTTTTGTTATTATACTATTATATTTATTAGTTTTAGGATTAAGATTAAAAATAATTTACATACGTACTTTTTTTAATTAAGTGTTTGAGATGTTTTTTAAAGATAAGAATGTAACAAAACTCCTAACAGTTTAGATGTAGTGATTGACACTAATAATATTATTTTAATAAATTTGAGTTTGAACATTGTAGTTGTTGTTTGTGAAAATGAAAAGAAAAATGGTTCAAAAAATGAACTTTTATTTTTTTAACCCTCAATTAGGATTTTTTTTCCTGATACTCTAATAGTCTCACGTTATGAGTTGAACTCAATGACAATTTAAATATATTTTTTGTCTAAAGTTTTCAAAATGTCTTTTAAAGACAAATTTGTCAGATTGACTCTAGTAATGTTATCTCAAGGGATCTGGTGTAGGATTATTGACACCATCAGTCATAATAGAAGATTTGTTTTAGTATGTCCAATAATCTCACATTACTTATGAATTGAGGCTAAAGACAATTTAAATACACATTCCTTAACACCTTGATGTGTCTTTTAAAGACCAAACTATGACAAAACTTCTAATTTCAAAACAAACCATATCAAATACTTTATAGAAAAGCTTGGAAACCATTCTTAAAATAGATTAAAGTCGATCAAAGCTCAATTTACTTGAAATCTCTTCTAATACATTCCAAAAGTTCCAACAAAATTCTCGTAATTTATTTTTAAAATATAAATATTCGGATTTTTTTTTCTTGATCTGTAGCTAATTTATTCAAAATCAAATTATGATTTTAGTTCAAATCCTATATTTGATCTTATCGAATTTGAACGATATAGTATAGTATATAAAAGTTTCTGTATGAATGTTACATTTGTGGTTGAATACTCCGGTTGATGGTAATTTTTACGAGTTACTGAGTTACAGTTTATCCAAGTGAACTTGCCTCTTCAAATTAGTTTTAAGAACACAAACCAAAGCTGAATCCCAAATGCGAAAAAACAATATCAAGGCTGAATACCAACTATTATTTGCGTTTCTTCTTCCTTGGAAAAATACCACGTTTTGGCTTTATTGTCACAAACGTTCCTAATCCTAGAACAAAATGTGTTGTGGCTTGTTAGCGGATTATAAAGCCAACATTAATTTGTCATCCAAACAGGTAATATATGTATGTAGGTCATATGGCCAATAGCTACTTATAATGATGTTTATAATGATGTGCAATGATATATTAAGATTATTGAATCTAGTTAATTTAGACCCATTCTGGTAAGTAAATTTACATTTAGCAGGTATTTATTGTTTATTATGCTTTTAATTTGCTTACTCCAAGTGTTAAAGTGTCTTTACATATATATCATCAAGCTACTTAAAATCAAGAGGCTCATTATATGATTAAAGTAGTTAAAATGGAGAGACACATTAAAAGTGATTAAACTTATTCTTCCAAGAAAGTGAACAATAAAAAAAAAACTTTTAAAGTGATATAAGATTCAAAAGGTAAAATTTAATTACTTTAATTTTAATTTAATAATATTAAAACTCACAACACACATTATCCACACATAACAATATAAAATTTCAATTATATTAACTTTTAATTAATGTTATATTTTATTTAAATTGAATTGAATTTGAACTAAATTCATTCGTTGCAAGAAAATAAAAAGTTAATAAAGTGAACAATCTAATATATATATCAATTCACACGCTATTTTATTCAACCATCGAATCCGCATGATTTTATTACATCACGATCATTCGTGAAATTTAAATTTTGTATAATATGTAAAATTATAACATCTTCCAATTCCATAACAAATTTCAATTTTAACTACTTTATATATAACTAAAATTTTTATTTTAACCACCTTATATTTTAAGTGTGAAGACACAAGTAGATAAGTACGAGAGACTAAGTTGAAAAAGGCACGTATCGGTTTTATAAGGTCACCTCATATTCTTATAAGGAGGATTTGTTTCTTTTCAAGTATTATATTATAATTTTTGAATCTTGTAAGCATATTTGATCTTCCCTTACCATAATGGAGAAATGGAGAAGGTTGTGGGGGCAGAAGAAAACGAAAGATCACCGAACGTAATACAAATAAATAATTATGTGGATATGGGTACAAGGCACATGATTATGCATATGTTAGGAGCCATAAAATAAGCAGACACAAAAGCTATTCAAAAGGACAAAGCAACAGCATGTGAAGGGAGCATATATCTGCCAGGTAAGCATCTAAAGCACCAACACGTGCCATGAAATTTACTAATGCTAATCCCAATCATCTTTTGCCACCTGGATTCATCCATAATAAATCCACAAGGCCAACACAGAAGAACGCAATCTTAAGTCCGTCACAAGTTCACAGCAGAATCTATCGTGCTTTCTGCATGTTAGTTATTCTCACATCCCAAAAACAAACCAAAAATGAACACTACGCATACTAGTTACAAAATTCTCAATGCCTCACGTTGATGCATCAATAATGCTGTCACAGTTTTTAGAAGGGCAATGAACAACGACAAAGAAAAACAATTCAAGTTAGAAACCTCTTGGCCATCTCCTCAGGTCCTCAAACATACATATGACATCCCCATATAATCTGAAAAGCACAAGCTTTCACACACATGACGACCCACCAGGCAAGATCAGATTGGTGTCAACAGAGATTCCCTTATAAATAAAGATAAAGGAATTTGGCCCCACTATACAGCTAAACTAGTAACACTTACAAGTTATGGAGGAGAACTTCATGTAATTTGCCGACCATGGTTTATATAATCCTAAGGCATTTTCAGTCATTCATTACTGCAATGCCACGTCTCTTGACCATCCAGGAGCAAATCGTCAGTTCTCTGTGCCTCTCATGATCGATCTTTAACATCAACTACTCTGTCATCAAGCCATTAGACGCATAAGAAAAACAAGACAGTTCGATATACCAATTTCTAAGCATAGCCACAAGACATTTTGATTATTACCTTTGAAACTTAAGTTCCCTGTAGATGAGCATTACGGTGAGTGAAATTGGGATCAGTGCTAAGCACAAGTGTTCCAAAGAATGCCCACTGATAACATAGTTATTTACATGATACAGTTTCTTGTCAGTAACACCTTCAAATTTTGCAAGCAGATAAATCCCTGTGACAGGAAAGTTCAGGATTCAGAGCATATGCACAACATTTAATAGAATATGGTCACTGCTTAACTTGGATATCCACAAATCATACGTTAGCAGCTGCTTTATTTTGTTTCAAATTTGCGTAATTCAGAAAAAGAGCACATTTTAGGGCAGTGGGTTATAAGTGAAGCATGTTTCCACTTCTACAGATCCACAACCAGTCACATGCAAGACATGGTGAACTACAGACATCAAGATGTATTTCTGAAGTATAATGGTGAACTTTGTCCAATATAATAATCAAAACAAGGCATAGCCAATTAGAGATAAAAGTATATGGATAGAATGAGAATGTTGGTTTACAAAAACATGGAATGGTTATATCCCATAAACATACCATGGATGGTGTACTTCATGAATAATCATTATTTCTGAGAAGGTCTACTAATAAAAGTACAATCAAGTCACAGCATAAATATGGGGTTGGCATGCTCGGAAACCTACTTCGTGTTACAATATACATGAAATCAGGATCGGAAGCAATATTCTGAATCACACAACTGTAAACCAACTTCAACACTCTTCACCCATCTCACAACATAAAGCATCTTTCCGATGTTCACAGTCACAAAAAATAAACTTATGGTTATGCATCTTAGTTTTTCAAAAAGTTAGATGAGAAAAATTTCTTTAAAAGTTAAGATCACAAGTTTGTATTAGCTTATAGAAAACGCTCAATTCTTTTCGCCTGTTACTACAAAGAAATTTATCCAAATAAGACCTTATAGTAAACACTTAGGTTCAAAATTCTATAGTTAATGTAACTAAGAAGTGGAATGACAGCATCCTTTCTCATATCAAGCATCCCAAAGATAGGATGAGATATCCTCCCAAACTCAGTAAACAGAGTGTTATCTTAAACGCTATTAACGACATAAGGTTTACTTATTTTAGTATAGTCTTCTTTTCCTGTTAGGCTATTACTAACTTGGTTAGAGAAATGAAAGCAGGTCGCAAAAGAGGAAACATTATAAACAGATAAATACTTAAAAAAACTTTAGTTCAAGTTGCTTAGTTAACAAACAAATGATCCTAATTAGATTTTACGATATATCCTAGGCACTTGCTCACTGGATAGATATACTGGCTGCTCGATACAGTCACATTTACTTGACATTTAAAAATTTATACATAGAAGTAGTTTTCCACATCAAAAAGCAGGAACAGAGTCACACAGCTTTGCTCAGCAAAACAAAAGAATTGCATAGTCCACGGCTTACCTGTAGACATAAACCAATATCTTGAGTGAGTATATTTGGAGCGGTACATGAGTGCTATTACTGGAATAGCTAGAGGCAGAGTCAACTGGAATATCATGCAGAACCGAATATCATTATAAATTCTGCAACCAACTAGCAGACAGAATTCAGCATAGAACTTGACTACTTCAGCACCTTCACTTGGCGTATAAGCATCCAAGACAGAAAAGGAATGAATTAAAAGAAAGAAGAAACTAACCGTTCATGAATTAAACATAGAAATGCAGCAACAATGAGTGCAAACAGACAGCACAGCCCAATCCTCTGGCCAAATCTCTCAACAACCAAGCTAGAGAAAAGTGAGGAGAAGGCCACCATCATCTGCCATCCACAAAACCAGTGAGCTTCACAACAACAAAAAAAAAAACAGAGACAATAAGGAGCGACCCCACTTAATTACAACTTGCAAGGAAAGTACTTTTAGTGTTGAAATGAGTTAATTTAACCAGAAAACCTCACATGGCACCGAATCAATCAACCAGTTCGAAAACAATAGAGCAATGGCAGGATCACAGATCGAAAATAGAATACTGACTAACCGGTAAAGTGTCCCACAACACACGGTGGTCATCGGGTTTCAAATGGTAATAAGCAGAGCCAAATGCCATCCCAGCTATTCCAGCATAGAACAGTGCCCATGTCCAAACCTCACCTCGGGAACTGCAACAACACAACGATGTCAATCAACGGTCGAAAAGGAATTAACCAATTTCGTTACGCAGGAACCAAAACCTTATGGTGAAGAAACCTCCTTCGAGGGCCAGCACAAGGCCCAGAATCCCCACAATTAAGAACGGGAAATTCGTCATCACATTCATCGTGTTGGGTACTCCTGGAGAACCCAAAATCATGAGAATATGGATGAAGCAACCGAAACAAAATTCACCCCAAAATTATGATCTCGTGAACAATGTGGGTGGTTACCGAGAAGATTGCGCATGTCAACGAATTGGTGGTGTTTGGGAGAGCGAGGGATTGCGGGAGTGAAGAAGATTAAGCATATGCAACACAACGTTACTCCACATAAACGACTTGTCGTCCACCTTCTGCATTGTTGATTCGCCACCCAACCTAAACCCATCATTTTCTTCTTCTTCTTCTTCTCCTCTGTCTGAAACGCTCTTTCTTTCTTCTTATTTTGGTTTGAAGGTATGAAGCAAGGAAAGAAGGTAGGGTGCTTGGGTTTTGAGGAAAAGTGTTTTCGTCTGTTTGTACACCGAACTCAACAGTGTCCCCACGCTGCCAAGAGAAAAATTGTCCTTTGGGTTTGGTGTTTCAGTGCGCAGTGCGGTTGTGATTTTGACTTCCTAATTTTTTCTTCCTTCAAACGCAAATAAATAATACATAAAACTACGTTTAACTTGGCCGTTTTGATTTGATTTAGAGGTCCCACGTGGCTATAATATCAACGTTTGTAACGTGATTGTCCCTCCCTTTTTTTCATTGAGCCTGTTTTTTTACTGAGCCAAATCAGCCCAATTCGTAACTCTGGGTCGACCCATAATTTTAGTCCATTCAATCCATCTCAATGAGAAAGGGTTTACGATAATGATATGATAATGTTAGGTGTTTGTGTAAATTCGGAGAGTGATTATGATAATGAGGTAAAATAATTTACTTATTTGTTTTTTTTTTACTTTTTAATATACAGTGAGAAAATAATTAGCATTCACGTATATTTTTTTAGAAACTCTTAAGATTATTAATACATGATTTTTCATGTAATATGCAAGGACAAAATTTAAGTAAAGTGTGAGTAACATATTCTCAGCATAAGTGTGGAGATGAAACTTAGTGCTAATAGCGAATGCATGTATAAGTATATAAATATATAGACACCCAGGTAGCATAAGTATATAATTTAAATTTGTTTTTCGCACACAAACGAGGATGAAATAATATGTTGTTGACAAAGACAAATGTTTTTAATAATCTTTTTTGGGTTTATTTATGTTAGGGTGTTGTTTCATAACATTGAAATAGGCAATTTGTATTATCTCTTATGATCACAATTTTGATATTCAATCTACTAGAGGAAAGATTAGGATGATGCAAGTGAGGTGTATGGAGAACGGAATAGTTTGCAAGCTTTAATTTTAAGTGAATGGCCTTTTACTTATTGTCTTCATGCACATTGTTTACTGTTAACTTTGGTAGTTGCATCTTAAAATGTTATTTCATTCATCAAAATTTTACCATGTTGAACTTCTTTTGGTAATATGGTTGGTTATGTTGACATAATGATCAATTAAAAGTTGTTCATGCTACAATTAATTTTATCTACTTCAAGCTTTTTAGCATAAAATGGCAGTGTATATCAAATTGTTTCTTTATAAAGTGTGATATTTAATTGAGTTTGACTTAGAAATTAAATTTGAGCCTGATAAATATGTTTGACAATATGTAAAATTTGCTTGAATATCACTGAAGATGTAACTATGATCACTCATCAAGTTGGTGCAAATGCAATATCTGAGACACTGACTTCATTTAAAATTATTGTATTCTACAACATATGAAAATTTCTAATGCATTTTGTAAAGTTCCACAACTACAATTTCGGTATATTTTAGATGCATTCCATTTGGTTTCATAGACTAAGTCGCTCATTCAAAAACTGAGAAATGGTTCCAAAGATAATTTTTTTAATTATACAATACTTTGATGTGTTACTTTTCCAAATCATGTAACACATTCAATTTTTTATACTTTAGAGTGAAATAATATCTAGGTATGCATTATTCTGTCACAGTCAACACTCCCTTAATTTCACAATAACTCATAACAAATTAATAATTTTTATCCATAATATATAAAACATATTTCTATTGATAAAACGAATATTTTCTACATATTTTAAGTTTATATTTATGTATTCATTTATATTTATATATACTCTTAATGTTCTTGATATTGACTAGTGTTCATGTCATTTTAAACTCTTTCAAGCTTTATCAATTATGTAAACCATATTAAAAAGATAAACGTTCGTGACGAAATTGAACATTATAAATTAATTTAACATTAACCCTCTTTATGGTTCTTGAGAATCTAAAATAAGAAAATGAATAAAAATAAATTGGAAACAATTTTAAAACCTCGAGACTCGCTACTTTATATTTTTTTGTTTACTTTTCTTTTATTTATACATTTGTCCTTCTTTTTAATTTAACTAAACACTTTTTGTCTCTATTAAATGGATTGTGAGTGACGTGAACAGGAATACTGGATAATAAAATATTAAAATTAATTTAATATTACTTAAATACTTTTAATATTCAAGATATGGATATAGAAGGACTTTATTTTTCGCTTATTTTATGATTACTTTTTCATCATTATTTAGTGCAGCAGTTTCTATTGCATACCGTGGGAGCAACAAAACAATGGGAAAACAGTAATAAACTCATCATAATCAGAGTTATGTCACTGGGTTCTTTAAAAAAGTCATATAATGCAGTTATTTGAATTGAAATAGCAGTGATTCATGTGAAAAATATGTGAAGGTGATTTGTAGGCTCCTGCGCTGCTGCGATGGGTATGTTTTAAGTGTTTTTTCAATATATAATTTAATATGAAATATCTGTAATAAATTACTAGTATATATTTATATTATTTTTTACCTTATTTATTATAATTATAATAGAACATAATTAAACGTTAATATTAAAAATTAATATTAAGTATATCTATTAATAAAAGTAAAAATTATCTTACATTCTAACTTTTTTCTAATTAAATAACATTATTTTGCTCATTTTTAGCTTTTTTTTCAACCTTTTTCTCTCTTTAATAAACGGAACAGAAACAGTCAACGGTGGGAATGTTATAATGATATCACTGTCCACTAGAAGTTTTTTAGCTCACTGTTTCTATTTTTTAATAAGTGCCTATTCTCATACTGTATATACTAAAATATAACTACTTAGATACTTAAAAAAATTATTATTTTATTATTATATAATATGTTATTAAAAAATGGTTTTAAAATAAAATAATTCATTAACAATTCATTAAAGCATTTGCCTAATGAAAAAAATGTAGTTTGTTTTGTAGAAGAAAATGTCAAAGTTAAATAAACAAATAAGATAAATAAAAAATTTAAATAATTGTATTCTTATAAACATAAGATTCTGTAAAAATAGTAGAAGATGGCGTGTATGGAGAGGGTTGATATAAGATGACAAAGATGGTAATATTTTTACAATAAATAAAAATTTAATAAGATATAATGACAGTATTTAATGAAGTTATGATTTTAAATAAAAATATATAAAAGAGAAACATTTGTATAGAGCATATTATAGGTGATGCAAGAATGTCGACACTCTCGCGCTCATTTGTTTGCAAAAAGAGGAAACCGAAGAATCCACAAGTCACTCTCCTACCCCTCTCTCTCCTTCATATGACGACACTCTTCTTCATTTTCGCCAACAAGCTTCTTCTAGCCCTCCCTGGCATCCATTTCCCAATCTCAACCCCAACCTTCCCCACTTTATTATTTATACTGCTATTCAACTCCAGTTTCTATCTTCATCCCACACGCTCCTCCTTCTTTTCCCTTACAAATTCCTCTCTCTCCCATGATTTTTACCGAGGTTTCTTCCTCCTTTCCTCTGTTCTTGTTCTTTCTTTATTCGACATCACTTTCGATGTAATCGATAATCATTTTTTCTTTGTCTCTATTTTTTAGGATCTGTGGCCGCTGCTCCAGCAACTGCTTGGAAAAACTTCTCTCTTCTCAGGTAATGATTTATCGATTCCAAACGCTCTCGATTAATCCACACACACATTGTGTAGGCGAATCGCAAATTCTGATATATCTATAATTCTAGGTGAATCCTTTATTTTCTAAACTCTTGAGCCGCTGCTTTTTCCCAAATAGAGAAACCGTCCTTCTTCCAACACCTTCGGGAATCGATGACCAACGCCAGCTGCGCAGGCACTGACTTGGACCAGTGCCGAGACGAGTCGGCGGCATTGGTTCTCAAATTCGTCGCCATCGCCTCCATTCTCCTCGCTGGCATGGCCGGAATCGCGATTCCTCTCATCGGAAAACACCGCCGCTTCCTCCGCACCGACGGCAACCTCTTCGTGGGGGCCAAGGCCTTTGCCGCCGGGGTCATTCTGGCCACGGGATTCGTCCACATGCTCTCTGATGCCACCGAAGCGCTCCACCACCCGTGCCTGCCTTCGTTCCCGTGGTCCAAGTTTCCCTTCACCGGCTTCTTCGCCATGATGGCCGCGCTCTTCACTCTCCTCCTCGATTTCGTGGGAACGCAATACTACGAGCGGAAGCAGGGGCTGAACCGCCCCTCTGAGGAGCAGTCTCGGGTCGGGTCGTCCGAACCCGGAGGGAAGGTGTTCGGAGAAGAAGAGAGTGGGGGAATGCACATCGTGGGGATGCATGCACATGCCGCGCATCATAGACACAACCACCCCCATGGGCAGGAGTCGTGCCACGGCATTGGCAGCGAGAAGGAGCAAGATGACGCGCATGCGGACTCCCATGGACACAGTCACGGTCACCACCACGGGCACTCCCACATGGGAGATGGAGAAGAAACGGACGTTCGACACGTGGTGGTTTCTCAGGTAGATGATTAAATGTGTGTGTTTTAGGTGTACTTAATATAAGTATTGTGAGTTTTGAATGTGCATAACTGCAGGTGTTGGAGCTTGGGATTGTGTCACATTCGGTTATAATCGGGTTGTCTCTGGGGGTTTCTCAAAGTCCTTGTACCATAAGGCCTCTGATTGCGGCGTTGTCTTTTCATCAGTTTTTTGAAGGGTTTGCGCTTGGAGGGTGCATTTCCCAAGCGCAGTTTAAAGCCTCCTCCGCAACCATAATGGCTTGTTTTTTTGCATTGACTACACCGTTGGGTGTTTCGATCGGAACGGCCATTTCTTCAGGGTTTAACCCTTACAGCCCTGGTGCACTCATCGCCGAAGGTATTCTGGATTCCTTGTCGTCGGGGATTTTGGTGTATATGGCTTTGGTAGATTTGATAGCTGCGGATTTTCTTAGCAAGAGAATGAGTTGTAACTTCAGGCTCCAGATAGTCTCTTACTGCATGCTTTTCCTTGGAGCTGGAATGATGTCTTCGCTCGCTATTTGGGCCTGATGTCCCTCCCTGTGTAATAAATATTTCATGTTTCTTCTTTTCTTTTCCTTTCTCTTCCCAGCTATCCAATTCAATTCTACTTTTCTCAACTACAAGAACGTAGATAAAAAGACATAAAATTTCATAACCACTCACTAAGAAACAAATAATTTTTTAAATAAATTTACAAAAACATTCACATAAGGATCTCGTCAACCAAGCAAGGGAACTGTAATAAAAAGAGGAAAATTAAAGTTAGTATTAAAAAGTATAAGAAGCCGCACTATTCCATATCTGGGTAAAATTATTTTGTTTTAATTTGTTCATATCTATCCCTGCGAGCATCATTTACCTTGAAATAATAGCATTTTGAATACGAAGTTTGACCCTAGTTGCTACTACTAATTTTGGTTTGAGATGAAGCAATGAAGACTCAATTGTTTCTGCATTCATCTGTGATAATTTTAATGTAACTAATGTGATTTTGAACTGAAATTCTAGTATTTCAAAACATGATACTTTCTTGCTTATCGTTAGTGTGGAGAAGAAAATGAGCAATTGATATGAAGAGTTAGACATATTTAGCGGTGTTATTTCTCTTTGGCGGTGTGCTATAGCAGTAGCAGCTTCAAAGTCTATGGCCGCATATTGCGACCATGAAGCGCAGGTCTTGGTTGGGTTTGGTGGTGAACACTCAACACAACCCAAAGTAAGAGTAGAGTTACAGGGTTTACAACTGATAAGGATTAATAAGTTAATCAAATCTAATTTAATAGATTACAGTTAAAAACACATTCAATAATGTATTTATTATTTTATATAAATAATTTAATTGCATATTAGTTGTGTTATAATTTCCTTATAATTTTTAATATTTTATAAGAATGAGTTTTATAGTTTTCAATTTAATAATTTAGTTCTAGTATATGTATTCATTCTGTTTACACACTTACAAATTGTTATTATATTATTTTTACATTTCAATTTACCAGTTTTGACTGATTATATTTAACTTTTAATATAACAAATATCGTTTTTCCTCGTTCTTCAAATTTCAATTTTGATTGTATGGCTATGGAATCACAAAGTCTGTGTTTAGATTATTAAAACATTTTTATAAAATAAACAAAAGTCAATTAAGTAAAGTCATTTTTATAAAAAAAGGGTCATTTTTATAAACAAATGACAACCAAGTAAAGTCATTTTTATAAATGAAAGACAAAAAAAGAAATAAGAAAAGAAAGAAAACACAAATAATAAAAAAAGAAAGAAAACACAATTGATAAGAGAAAAAAGAAAACACAAACAAACAATGGCATTATATAGTAAATTAACTATTTGTAACATGTTAGAATAAACATTCTCACATCTTGTGTTCACTCAATTCACCATTCAATTAATTTCTCACTCTCTTTATTTCTCTATAATATATAATATCAATCATTATTGATAGTAAGTTTTTTTTGAAAACTCCTTCTTCTCCAAAACAAGTCATGAACTTAATTTGGTAACTCATAATATTTACATATTTCCAAAACCAAAAGATCATGGCTAATCAAATTGAGACAGAAGTACATAATTTTCTCAAGACATTCACATCATTTATCAAATCTTAAGAACTCAATTTGAACATAAAATCCAGTATTTACACATAAATGCCAGTTTAACTTCTCTTACCTGTTTAATAAGAAAAAAATCATCACTAAAAGAATCTAAGCTACTATTTACAAGGATAACTCAACTTGTAACATAAAATTCTAATAAATAATCCAAACATATTCTTATAATAAAAAAAAACAAGGATCAATGATGACTCTAAGATTAAAAAAGTGCAAATGTTTTTTTTTTTTGAAAATCCTAAACCATTTAAGAACCTAAAAAAATTTATACTTATCTTAACTAAAATAGTGATCTAAATTTGTTGTACTCTATTGGATAACAACTTTTAATATTCAATTTGAAGTAAGAGGAAAATCAAATTTTTGAGAAAGAGAAAATAAAAGGAACTATATGGTTTTTTATTTAAAAATAATGATTTTTATTAAAATGACTTTTTGAATCTTTACTTCATTTCTTGAAATACATTTACTAGATAGATTGAAAGCAATAGATTAAAAACTTAACGTGGCTTAAAATACAAAATAATTCATAATTTATTGCCGATCAAAGGGGAAAAAACAACGGAATTCATAACGGTTTTCTTGAACCACAAGCGTTAGTTTACATGTCTTATAGGTTTAAATTTGTTAAACGAGTCAACTTTTGGCATTGAGTCTCTCAGTCTCATTAAAGGGACCAAACTGGACTTCAATAAGGCATTTTCCCCTTCTCTTAACTTCAAACTTTACACACTTCTTCTTTTGGGCTAGTCAAACGTTGTTTTCTTTACAAACATATGTACGACAATGCTGCATCTAACTGCTGATATCTGGATCAACGGTCCCTTGTTGGTTGGTACGAAGGTGGCTAGGATGTTAGATCATTATTTTTTGTTTCCACAGAGATAGGTAATATGCAAAATAATTCTAATATAGCGTTAATGCAAGGAATAATTTTAAATTAAAATAGATGAAAAAGAAATATTATTGGATCATTCATCTTGACCACTCCATTTTTAAATTAATAAATTAATCCAGACAACTACGCAACCGCGTGAATTAATCATAATATTGAATTATGATTTTATAAGTTTTTTTTTTTATCATTTCACTCCTACATGATTAATATTCAACATCAATTTTAAAAGGATTTTTTTTACATGAGTTCCAACACTAATGTTATAAGTGATATCATTGGAAGTTATATTATTCCACACCTTCTGAATCATCATGAAAAAACAGTTCAATGTTAAGTGTAATTTAATTGACATAAAAATACTCATAATTCAAAGTCGGTTTTGTCATAACCCAAGCGTCCTTAGGCTACATAATGTCCTCATATTATAAAATCTGTGTATAAAATGTCCCATTATGTTACACATCTTATTACATATTTATATAATTTAAAATTAAAACATTCATAAAATAAACATTAAAAGATAAATAAATAATAAATAAATAAATAACTGTGCTATTCAAACATAAGAGCGATCTGAAATTGTCTCTGAAACATTTAGTGCCCTAGAGCCTCTGTTATAGCCAGCATATTACTGTGGTTTAATGCATTTATACTGATAAGGCTAATCGCTAGTTCTGGGACAGGAGTTTGATGTCTGTAAGGCTTACTGGGAAAGGGGTTCTGTACGGGTAGTATTTTTGTGGAAAACCTTCACACATAACACCTTTTGATGTTTTAAATTCTTTTGATTGTTTTGTGCAAGGATTATAAGTGCTTCGATTTATGTTTTATTGTGGATAAAAAATATATAAGAACATAATACATATTTTTTTTACTGAAGCATAAAATTCTATCAAAATTATTTTTATTCTTAAATTTTTTAAATTTTAAATTTTGTTCTCCATTTGCTCATAAGACCTTCCATTATCTCCCTAAGTAATACCTCATTTTCTTTAAATACAAGC
>Ga0209489_100713_pt1 | contig 65302 bp, 35 predicted proteins | sample SiratrowhiteBW_FD_187527 | JGI IMG/M metagenome (GOLD analysis project Ga0209489, IMG submission 187527) | Root nodule microbial communities of legume samples collected from California, USA - Siratro white BW (SPAdes) (version 2) | ecosystem: Host-associated > Plants > Roots > Nodule | place... | reverse complement strand
CTGAATTCAGAGTCATAAAACGTTACCGTATAGGCGGCCACAAACAAACACGGTTCCATCATATAACATAAAGAAAAATGAATATGGTTCAATTATTTTTATTATATTATTGTTAATATATATATAAAGCATAGGGCCCTATTGCTCACCCCTTTGACAATAACATTCAACATTTTCCAAATTAACGCAGCCAAAAAGTAGTAATTTTTTACACATTGCAAATAATCACGTTTGCAAATTGCAATGCCAAGTCTTTTCCCTGTTGGATTAGTTAATTTATGGGAATGTTTAACTTTAAATAAGTATTTTTGAAGGAAACAATTTCTTTAAACAATTACTTAATTCTACACAAAAATGGATAGAGTTTAGCTATTTAAACAAAATACTAATTTTAAAATAAACAAACTTTGCAATTTAAATATAACCAAAAACATTATTATTTCCATTAATATAAAGTTATCACATGTGCTAAAAAAGGACTATGCACAAGCAAAGACAGTCATATGTCTTTAGTTTAGATCTTAGAAAAGTAATAAAATGTATAAATAGTAAAAGAAAATACCTACCCTAGACTTAATATATTTATAGTCTCTCAATAAATTTTAACTTAAAATTAATGAATCTAGATTAAGTACTCCAATTTTATTTTTCATATTATTAGAGTTCTAAATATAATATCAACAACTAATTTACATTAGAAACAACTTAATTCTTATAGCATTACACTTTTAATGTCATCATAATTAAACTAAAAATAAATAAAAAAAAGTATTTCTCCATAAGAAAATCTCGAAAGTCATATATTCATAATTTAATTAAAAAAATACACAATCATATATGCATAATTTATATGACCAACATGATAAATTCTAAAGTTTTTTTAAGGGTAAAACTAAAAAAAGAATATGGTAGTGTAACATTACATGGTGTGTCCATAATTTGCAAGTTAGCTCAAAATAATAGAAGGTGGTGGCCAAATAACTTTTATTTATTGGTAGATAACCTAGTTGATCATGTTGACAATGGAAGCTTCACGTGGGCCATTTGGTGTGCCATGACAGAACCTGACGTAAGCTTTGACATGGTTCAAGCAAATCACCATAGTTATACACCTGCTGAAAATTGTGGTCAGAGACGCCATTTTTGCCTCTCTTTTTGCACATAAGTCTTATGACATAAAGTAGGGTTCCAATTTTTCTCCCTAACACTGCGATTGCTCACCAAATACCAACGTTCTCATCAATCTGTGAGGATCATCCATCAAGTTTGAAACCACTTCAACACTTTTTTCAAAGATTGTTTTTCTGGGTGATCGAGTTCCTCGTATCATGGGATGGATGTCACATGGTTTGGCTTTTGCACTTGTTGCTGTATTGTTCTGTTGTTTTGTTAGCTTTGCACAAGCTCAATCTACAAACGCCACCACTGACCCTTCTGAAGGTAAGTGCTTTCTTTTTTCCTTTCTAGAACAGGTTTTTTCTTTTGAAGAAGTTCATGCAAAGTGGTTTTCTTGTTGGGAAATTCAATAGAGAAATTTTCAAAAAAGGAAAACTTTTTACTTGGGATTCAACCATGTTCATGATCCGTCAACTGTGTTGATCAATTGAGATGATGTCAGAGGTTAATGTCTTCTGAAAAACTAGGTTGATGGTATTTAATAGAATCTTTAATTCTAATTATGTTTTTTAGTTCCAACCTTTACTCCATAGATCACTTGAACTAACACTTTATTGATAAATTTAGTGTTGAATATAACCCATGTCATTGATATACATTTATTTTTATATTTTTTTTTATCAATTTCTCTTCATATTTTCTTTTATTTAGCTTCAAGTCACTAAAAAATGGAGAAGACACAGTTTTTCCCTCTGTGGAAAACCTTTATTAAAACTGAATTCATTTCACTAATCTCTGAATCTGAACATGTTAGAAACTAACCATAAACAAAGTTAACTAAAGAATTTAAAAAGGGTGAAAAGAGCATTTAGTGAATAATTTGTTTGGTGCTATTTGTTTTTGTGTTTAATGAATAATTTGACAGAGAAAAAGGAAATTATTGGTACAGTCCAGATAAGTATGTTTGGCATGGTTCTGCAACACTTTATTCTGTTAACCAATTTGCAGTTTTTGCTCTATGATATGGTATTTAATATTTATATGTTTTTCATTATTAACTTTTTAATTAGTAGTTGTACCTCCCAAAAACCAGATAGAGTCTCTGTCACTATCTTATTCCCAACCCGTATTTTATATATCTTTGAGTTTTGACTCTTCATTTTTTAATTCATACCTTCTTAGAATTTGAGTAAGAATATTGTTGGAGATTTTTTTATAAAAAACTTTTGTTTTCAACGAGTCGCCTAACTTATTTCCTCTTATTTTAATATTTTTTTTTCATACTTTTATTAAGCTCGTATTATTATTAGTATTATTATTATTATTATTTAGATTTTGACATAATATATCAAATTCACATAATATGTCTTATTAGAAGTTATTCTAAAACTTCATTCTTATTTTTAAAGATATCACTTCATTTAATTATTTATACTAGATAAAAAAAAAATTCTCATTTCACTTAAATAATTTTATCGTTATTTAATAATATAAGAATAATATTTTTTATATTTATATTTTAAAATGTCACGCTTTTTAAAAATGAAAAAAAAATCTAAATCCAATTATCCTGAAACAAATTAGTATATTAACTTTGGTTTAAGTCTATGTTTGACATGGTCAAAAAAAGCTACCTAATAACTGATAGACAATTACTTCTTGCAGCTCTATTTTTGAATCTGCACCTCCACAGAGTGCAATAACTGAATTATCCCGTCTGCTTTTCTTTTATTACATCCCATTATTATTATTATTGTCACTACTATCGCCACTGCAGCATCATCATTATTAAAAAAAAAAAAATAAGGAAAAAAAGAATATTATAAAAAATGCTTATTCTGAAAAACTCTTTCTTAATTTCAGAAAGCTTATTCTGAATTTCAGAAAATTTATTCTGGAAAAATCATTTTAAAAAACGTATCCTATAAACTATTATATACATTCTGAAAAGTTTATTTTAAAAAACTTACATTTCAGAAATTTTATTTTAGAAATATTATTCTTTAAATTTTATCCTAATTGTAAAAAACGTATTCAAAATATATTTCATTAGCCTCAAGAAGTGTGTTATGAAAAATTTTTATAAAAGGGTAAAATAGTCATTTAAAAAATTATGAGATGTAGGTTCAAATTGAGGGGTGCAGGAAGCAATTGTCTAAGAGATGAGTTTATATACCAAAAAAGTTTTGATTTTTTCAGTTGGTTTCTTTCCAATTTTAAACTGAGTGCATTTCCCTGAAAAAGTGAAGTTCTGAATGCAGCAAGAACTGTAAATTCAATCTTCAGCAAATGGGGTATATCGGCAGATACAAGTTTATGGAATATAAGCGGTGAAGTGTGCAGTGGAAGAGCCATTGATAGTACCTCCACCCCTGAATCTTACAATCCATTCATCAGATGTGACTGTTCCTATGACAGTGGAACTACTTGCCACATCACAGCACTGTATCTCTCTCAATTTTACATTTTCAATTTTTCAGATAAAATTTGAATTTGGAAGCTTACTTACTGTTTCTCTAAGCAATATAATTTTCACTTATTTTTGGGTTTTTATGCTTTCAATGGCACAGGAGGGTCTATGCACTGAACGTGGTTGGTGAAATTCCAGAAGAGCTATGGACTCTCACCTATCTCACCAATTTGTATGCTTTCTACCTCATTAACTACGTTAGAATAAGTTCTGCACATGCTTTATTATTATTATTACCAGAGGAAGCTCAGGCACTCGTTCATGTGGGTTCACATTTTGTTCCATAATAAATGGTTACTACTACATAATATCCCTTATCACAATAGAAAAACAGTTATGATGAGAGTAAAATTGTAAAAAAAACATAGTGTGTATCAAAAACAATGATCAAAATTGGTATATTGATATAGGTTACTGGAAATTTAATTTTTGGGCACTATCAATGCGTCTGCCAACCAATAAAAAATAATTTCGTTTATGATTTTTAGGGTAGCTATTATGAAAGTTACAAATCTACCATACATGTTAGAAGTTATGATTGAGTGAGAATGTAAAAATATTTTGATGCATTTTTAGTTTTTGATTTGCTGTTCTCAAGCAAGAATTACATGCTTTTTTGCTGTACTAAGTTCCATCACATTGCAAGCAGAAATATTGGGCAAAATTACTTGACGGGTTCTCTACCTCCAGCAATTGGAAATCTAACTCGTATGCAATACTTGTAAGACAATTCGACCCAATTTGAGTTCATAATATTCTATCAATTTAATGTTGTGACACATAACTTCTAACAGTTAAGTTTGCTCTTTGTTAGGAGCCTTGGAATCAATAATTTATCAGGGGAGCTTCCAAAGGAATTGGGAAATCTTACAGAGTTAATATCAATGTATGTTGTTTACTTTGAACTTTTCTTCCTATGCTTATGAAATTGCCAATGGGCTGATTTTTCAGTATCAAGTGGTCACCAAAAATATTTGGTGTAGGTTATGAGTCTTACATTTGATAGAAAATAAAGTGGTATTTAAGCGATGGGGTTATCCCACATAATGAATTAGTATTTTGGTGAAGTTCCCTCCTTGTGCCTAAGTCATAGTATTGTCTCTTGTAAAACGAGTGCATGTTGGTTTCGCGTTGGATCAATTCAAATGCGGATCCATAATACACTTCTAAGTTGAAACTGCTTTGAACAACTTTCACTTTTAACATCTGGAACATGAATCTGAGACTCCAAGGGGCAAACCAAACACACATTGAGTCTTGGGTGCTAGTTAAAAGTTTAATTAATGGTGTGAAAGTGAGATGGACCCAAATGTTCTGATGTAGGCCAATGCCTATTTGGGCCTTTAAAGTAGAATGACATATACACATACAAAAAAGATATTCTGCTCTTGTGATTGATCTTATCATAACTGGATTTTGTTTCCTCTAGTAATGAGTATGAAGTGTCTAATAGACAAGGGATGAGACTATAAATGATTAGTTTGATTAAGAGAAAATATATAGTGTACAAAAATTGAGTCCTGAATTCATAGAAATCCACATAGAAAATTTTGGTTTGAAAATATTTTTTTCCTTCAGACACAGTATTAGTTATGAGTACCTAAATGGATAAAAGGCAATTCAATGTTTTTCATAAGAATTTGCTCCCTCGAAAGCATTGTTCTCTTTAATTAAACCAATATTGTTCTGTTTTGGATACACGATGGTGCGCATGAGAAATTTCTCTTGATGGCACTAGTGAGATTTATTATTTGTTAAATTTGTAGGGCTTTTGGGTCAAACAAGTTCTCAGGACCGCTCCCAGCTGAACTTGGGAAACTCACAAAGTTAGAACAGCTGTAAGTATTTCTGCAGTCTTAGATTCTATTTGTATTATTATTTTTTTAATCAAGTTTGGGTCATATAGGGTTGCTATTTTACATATTTTTACATACATATCTATTGACTTTACTCATTTATTGTTTCCTTTTGTATACTAAAATATTATCACCTAGCAAAATGTTTTCTTCTATTAGAAGTTTAGTGGCAAAAGTGAAACTTCTGCATGTTATATATACACAGCCAGTTTATATTTGTAATGGTTGGGCACATGCCCCCAATGCATCCATCGTTGCGTTTTGCTTCTCAAATATTTGTATTCCAACATCAGTAAATTCTTTCTAATTCTAATGGTAGTGAATCCTGCCCCCCTATGTAAGTTTCTATATCCTTGTGTAGAATATAGCCATAGAGATGGATGCATGACTACTCTTTCAAATATAGTTTGTGTCTGCAAACAGCAACAATATCTCTGGAAACTACAATACAGTATTTTGGTTACTAAATACATGTTACAAACAATTGCTTATTATTGTCCATAGTCATCGATTAGACTTATCATAAGCATACATTGTAGTGAATAATGAGTTGGTCGGTTCTCAATAATGCAAAGTATGGGGTCATTTTTCAAAATTACACTTTTACGCAGTTGCATACCTTTGTTGTGAGCACATGAGAATATTAATTCACAATATTCCCTTGCAGCTATTTTGATAGTTCAGGAAATAGTGGTCCAATTCCGTCCTCATTTGCAGACCTTACGAGTTTGACAACAGTGTAAGATATTCCCACTTAGATGTGCCTAAAGAAAGAAAACCTTCTACAACAATAAAGTTTTTTCTTTTCATTTCAGATATGCTTCAGACACGGAACTCACAGGCAACATACCAGACTTCATAGGGAATTGGACTAGGCTTCAAGTCTTGTAAGACAACATTACCAGTTAACTCTGTTTTCCTTCTTAATTTGAATTACGTAGGTGGAACACTTTTTGATAAAATAAATTATATTGGATGTGGAATTAAAATTTTCTTTTTATGGTTACTATCATATTCTATTCCAAAAGTGTGTACTGACATTTTTTCTGAATTTTGTGTTTTGGTATTCTGTTCCAGAAAATTTTCTTTTTATGGCTACTTTCATTTTCTGTTCCAGAAGTTTGTACTAACAATTCTTGTGAATTATTGTCTGTCTTGATATTCTATTACCAAGGAATTTTCCCTTTTATGGTTACTTTCGCATTCTGTTCCAAAAGTGTCTGCTGACTGTTTTGGTGAATTATTGTATGATTTTATAGGAGGTTTCAAGGAAATTCTTTTAATGGCTCAATACCCTCATCACTTTCCAACTTGACTTCTTTAACAGAATTGTGAGTACCACCACTAGTTTCATGTATGGTTATTATTGATTGATGAAACCTAATAATTATGTATGATATAAATGTAGGAGGATAAGTGGTTTATCTAATGGGAGCTCCTCACTGGAATTTGTACGGAACATGAAATCTTTGATTACCTTGTAAGCTCCAACTTTGCTAATGTTCATAAATCACTCTTGCAGACTTAATGTTTTTACTTATGTTACAATTGTTGCAGAGAATTGAGGAATAACAATATTTCTGGTTCGATTCCATCCTCCATTGGAGAGTTGCACAATTTGACCCAGCTGTGAGTATCACCTGTTTGTGTCAAACTATATTCAAATGAAATTATGTAAAAGGTGTTAACTAGAAAGCAACAAATTAGTTAATTCTTTGTGGCTATTCCACATGTATCCAATTTGATTACTGGCTGGTTATGCGAGGGATATCTTAAAATAAGTAGTACTCAACGTGTTAATTACTGACTTGTGTTCATTTATTTTTTTTTTCTTCGTAATTTACGTTGTTGTGTGATAGAAAGATACGACTTTCCTACTAATTTATCTTAGGAATAACATAATTGGACATTTTCTTTCCTTTATTTGGTAAAGAGAAAACAGGTATCTTGTCTTATAGTTTTATCCTTTCTCAAATGAAGAAAATTATATATTTATGCTGGTTATTACAGGGATTTAAGCTTCAATAACATCGAAGGACAAATTCCGGGATCAATTTTCAACTTGAGTTCGCTCTCTACCTTGTAATATTGCATTTCTAAGAAATTGCATACTCATTTGTTGATACGCTTTGTACATAGTTTAAAGGACGTTTTGGTCTTTTTCATCAAATTGCAGGTTTCTTGGAAATAATAAACTAAATGGCACCCTTCCCACGCAGAAAAGGTCATCACTTCAATATATGTGAGTAAGATTGAATTATTCGAATTATGGAGGATGAAATTCGTTACTTTACCATTCAAAATACTAGGGAAATCCAAGGTGCTCCTAAACTATCTCTTGGATGTGCTTTGAACCTCACAAACACGATTCCTTAAACTCCCCAAACCCAGTTACTGACCAATAAGGTATTTTTGTGCACATGCAATCAAGGATAATTTGATGAATTCAAGAAGCTTAGTTGGTGATTTTAAATCATCTGGCATTGTCGGCTTATGACCCATAGTTGGATTGGATTCCCAGTGTTCTGCCCAAAATTTTTAGCTTTACACTTAATTGCTATTTTAATTTTCAAAAATTGCACCATCTGAATATAAAAGAGATTAATTGGAACTTTGTCCTACAAGTTTAAAGATTAAAATGAGCAAAAAAATGTATTATCATACTGAGAGGCAAAATAGCGTATGCTTTTCCATGTTGTAACATGTCAATTTTCTCTTTGTATTTATTTTAAGTATGTGCCACATGTAGTAATTGTTTTAATACAACTTGGATTCTTTAAAATGGATGTTATGTGCTGTTACATATGTATCTGTATTCCTAGGACATCATAGGAGACTATAAGCATACATCATGTAGTTTTATTTTATTTTATTTTTTTCAAATCGTTTACTGATATGTGTGGGTAATCATATGTATTGGCTAAATTGTAGTATCTATCAAGTATATAATGACTAAATACTAATGCTGAAAAAGAAAAGCCAACCACATCTCTGGTGATGTTTATTCGACTTTCTCCACTTTTCTCGCTCGTGGAATTGCTCAACATATAATTTTTTTTTAATGATGCTTGCAGTGGCTTTATTTGTTTATACCATGTTTTCTTGAGATGATTTACAATTTACATAATTTTTTTTAGTGTTTTACTTTATCTTATCATACTTGTTGATACGTAATTTTTCCCATGGGTATTGTTCGTATTTGTGTTAGCGTTGTACGTATTTGTGTAACATTGATTTCTACATGTTCAATAAATATTTAGTGTACTTGTACCACACATAGTTTGTCAACTCATATGAATGTTAGTTAGCCTATTTTGGCTACACTCTTTTCAATTGAAACCATCATTCCTCAAGTATTATCCTTGATTTGGTTTGACTTAACATGCTTGCAGAGACTTGTCATACAATGATCTATCAGGTAGCCTCCCCTCCTGGGTGAACGAAGCAAATTTACAACTGTAAGTAGTGCGATTCTTTTTTCTCTCCTTTTACATATCAATTTGTTAGCAAGCGCCCTACAAAATGGGTCTAAGTTAGAAAGATAGAGGAGTCGTTTGGATTGGATGACATAATGGTCTACCAGGCTACTAAAGAGGATTGAAATGAGTAATAAACAGAGGAGACTTAGTTAAGTAATTAAGAATTGTTAGAAAACAGGCCGAGGTAGTTGAACATATCATTCTTGTATTCATTTTGTTTATTGTATTACATATGAACATGGGTCCAAAGATAGAGGGATTTTTCAATAAACAATCATTCTCTTCCTACTATATGATCCACTCATTACAATTTCAACAATATTCTTAGATTTTGGGATGGTATACGTATCCAATATTGTGAGAAGTAGATCATATTGTAGTCTTATGAGATGTTATACATATCCAAATTCCAATCCTTTTATAAGTCATATATCCTATGATTTTATTTGATATTATCTGGATCAATTTTGATTTTATTTATATTTGATAATTTAACAACCCACTATCTTGAATCATTATTTTTACAAAATTTTTGTTTTTTCATTTACCCTTTTGTAATATTCTGTGTTGAGTTACATAATACATTATCATCATAATGTGGTTTAAATTAATATTTTTTCAATTTTATTTAGATAATTCCTAAAAATAGTAAAAGGAATATGCAACTCAATGTGCAAAGTAGAGACCTAAGTAAGTTCTCTAGAGTTGTGAGCCAAACTTCTGTACTAAATTTCAATGCTAGAACGAGCAATAACTTTTTGCTTTTTGGGCCACCAAGAGATCAAATTTCGACCAAGATAGATGGCTACATCAGAATTAGAGCATCTGTCATCAACATAAAGTCCATCAAACCAAATAATAGAGGATGAATCTTGAAGATAGTGGTTGTAAAATGAATAAAGTCCATCTACACCAGCAACTCCTTGAATAAGGACTCTATTCATCCCTGAGATTTGACAAGATACATATGAGGATGAAACTCAGAAAACTGAGTTATCTTTGTCGAAATATGGATGCAAATATTCTACATTTGCTATATTTGGTTGTAGGATTCCCTAAACTTAAGGGATTGGGGTTAGGAATTCTTTTTAAAAGACTAAATTAGAAGCAATTATACCAAATAAAGACTTAAAAATTTGCGAAAGATTATATAAATATTATACATTTATTGTATAATAAATATAGATTTGGTTGTGGGAAATCCTAAAATCAAGGGGTTGGGATTAGTGTTTCTGATTTCTAACACCTACAAATTCACACATTGATCATTGTTTCTACATGTTGCTTCTAGTGAAGATAGTTAGAATTATTGAACTTCTCAACCATGGCATTCATAAGGATTGAGAGATAGAGGATTGAGATTTTGAAGGCATGGATATCGAAGGTTCAAAGAGGATGAAAACCTTAAAATGTTCGAAGAAAAGGCTTCAAAAAAGGCTCGAGATACCATCTAAAATAAACCAACAAGTACAATATTACTAAATGAATCGAATTTTATTAGCTTGAATGCAAAGATGGTTACAAGAATAATGTTTATAGCTATCTATAGTAGAGAAGAAGATTAGCCTTTGCTAACAGCTCTAAATATACTAATAGTCAAAAACACAATCACAAACACTAAAATGATTAAATGAATAGCAAGAGTTAGCAAATGCAAATTTAAAATTTACTTTAGTGAAGAGACATTTACTAAAGTAATCTACATTTGAAAGAAATTAAAATAAATATAAATACAATTCAAGTTAATAACATAATTTTTTTTACTCATTTGAACTCATTTATATCATAGTTATGGTAAGGCTTATCTTCCTGTGATTCATTATTGTTCATGTCTCCTCAAACCTTTCAATGTTCAACTAAATTTTTGTTCAAATTATCATATATTGAAAACTTGCTTTATGTTTATCTCTCTTTACATATATATATGTGTGCCTACTTGTGTGTTCTCTAAGTTTGACACTAAGAGAGGTACCCCTCATCATCATTTGTTGTTAATGAGTAACTAATTATAACTATTAGATTTCAAGAAAATAAAAGGTGATGATCTTGGAGTAACTTGACCCTTATCTATATATGTGTGTGAGAGAGAGGGAGTATGTATTCTGAAACTCACTGCAATAATTTTTTGGGTTTGAGATGCAGGAATTTAGTTGCTAACAACTTGTCAATAGATGATGGTTCAGATACCAGGTGATTATTATACACTTTCTTTAATGACGATTGTTTTAATAGTTCTTTTAAAACATACCACGTATCACCTATTTTTGGCTATAATATGAATTATGATCTTGCTTGGATTCTGTTTCTTAGAGTTTAATCTAGATTCATATGCTAGTTGCGTCCATTTAATTTTTACAATCTTCCAATCCATTTGAAACATTTTCCTTTCCATATAAGTGTACTGTATCTTGCTTGCCATCACCCGATACACATTTTATTTGACAACTTCCAAAAATTTATTTCATTGTAGTTGATTTTGTCAGTACCCCATTTATTTCTAATTCTCTAGCCCTTGGTTACATATATTCTTCACTAATATCTTTTGCCATGCTTATTTGATATGTTTATTAATTGCTTTATTAGTTACAAGTTAGCTTGTGTAATGTGTATTTGATACAATGATTAATTGATTCATATGATTTTGTTTTCATTAATTACTTTATTTAATTTCCAAAGTAGATTGTCATCGCTAGATTATAAAAGTGAAGAACTATTGTTTACAAGAGTTTTCGATTTCGAACCTCCTTTATGATTTGGATAGTCAAAGCAAGGATTCAATCTTTAAGTTTTTGTTTCTGGTACAGAATAATCTCTATGATTAAATATAAAGACCTTTTGTGACTAAACGGAATAATCTTTAAGGCTGTACTTTTTTTTGTTTAACTTAGGGATTTCTGCAAAAGTTAATTCTCATTTTGTAACTCTTAAACAAAACAACGGCTCAGTAAATACAAAATTGTGACCACTCTTCAAACGTTTTTAAACGTGCTTGGTTGATTTTTCTAAACCTAGGAGATATTTTCACAAGACTCCTGAAGTTGTAGTTCTCATTTGTATTGGGGTCTAAGTAAAAGCGTTAGCATTCAAATCTTAAGAGATTAACAGTCTCTGATTTCTATTTATATATGACTCGGAAAATTCATTTGTAGACCAATCTTTTATTTGGTAACTTTTCCTTTGCAGTGGCTTGCCAAATGGGCTCAACTGTCTCCAGAAAAATTTTCCTTGCAATCGAGGTGCTGGAAGATGTAAGTATGACTTTAAGCTAATTTTTTTCATGTGATATGTAAGTCGTGGGAGGCACTAAAACTGATAAGAAAATACTTTCTAAAAACAAATTGTTTACCATTATAGATATCTTAGAGGGCAAGCTTAGGGCAAAGGTAAAGTCCTTACCTCGCCCTTTTTACTATTAATTATATCATAATTATAAACCAAATTTTGAACTCCAATGGGGTAAATTTTGATGTTTCAGAGTTAATTGACCATCACGTGTATCTACTAATAGTATGCCCCTTTTCAGGAAACAAATACTCTTCAATCCAAATAATTACTTCTCATAAGATTCTCCTAGTTACTTAATTTAATACTATAAATCAGATAAAATTGAAGGAATAAGCGTCCTTTACAAGGAAAAGTTAATGCTTAACAAGCAGAAACTCAACTACTACAGTGGAAAACTGCAGAAACATTTAGTAAGGAGAAAAATAAATCAAAACTGAAACTAAAAACAATTTTGAATTCAAGGAAATCTCCTTTTCAAAGAAAAATTAGTGCCCTAAAATAGAAACACAATTACTGGAATAGAAGGTTTAATGAATACAGCCTCTGCCCTCTTGCCTTGAGCCACCTAACCATTATTCAAATATCTGTTCTGTCTCTATTATTTTCCATCCCTTAGTCACTTTTCTTTTTCTCTTATCATTGCTTTTTTCTCCTCTCTAATTCCTTACTGTCCCTGTTCATTCTGTTACTCTCTCCTGATACCATTTCCTCCTCACATCTGGCAACATTTCCGTTGAAAATCATTTTTTTTCCTTCAGTTTTCACCTTCCCTAAAATCTAACTATTTTGTCATTTCTATCTACAATATAAAAATTTAATTTGCTGCTATCCATTGTCTTTACACATTATGGATTCTTCACTGGGCTAACCACCATTATTTAATTATTTTTCATTCTTAACATTTGTTGGACTTGTTAGAATAACCTGCTTAAAAGAAATTCTTAACCTCTTTTGGACTCGGATCTGTTTTTGAAACAATTTTGCAACATCTGAATTAATGGATTGACATAGTGTTGGTTACTGGCTCAAAATGCTAGCAAACTTAATTTCAATGTGAAATCAGGATGACCTAAAGGATTACTAATGGGTATTGTTCACTCCAGTGTATAAGAATATTGTCTGCAATACTATTAAGGGACATACGGGAATAATGTTAGTTCATTTCAGCAGTCAAATCAGTCCTTCGTATCTAGAACTAATTCAAAATCCCTGACTATTGGATTACTGTGACTGAAGGATTTCTGTGTCTTCCTTTTTCATTACATGGAAAAGAAAGAGGATAAAATGTGTTTTACGTCACTCAGTATTTGGTTAAATTGGTTTTAGTCCTTACCATTTAAAAATGGTGGTGTAATCCTTTCATTTTCTAGCATATCGTGAATCTTGTCCTTGGTCAAGTTAAGATGAATTACGGGATTAAAGACGAAATTCATCATATTTCAGAATACAGGATTCGAAACTACTCTTTTTAAAATTTAGGAACTAAAGTCTGAAACTATTTTGACCATATCTAAACGACCTAAATCGCTCTTTACTTAAAGAAATATGAGGCTCTATCTGAATTCAGTCTCCTGTTATTTGGTACTCCATTTCACTCATTCATCAGTTTCTTATCTATGATTCTGTGCAGATTCTGACTTTGCAATCAAGTGTGGTGGTCCCCAAATTACGTCCACAGAAGGAATCGTATATGAAATGGAGAATGAGACACTTGGTCCTGCTACATACTTTGTTACTGATACAAGTAGATGGGCTGTTAGTAATGTCGGATTATTTACTAGCAATAATAATCCGGAATACACAAGATTTGTGTCTAATCAATTCACTAACACTATGAATTCGGAGCTCTTCCAAACAGCAAGACTCTCTCCTTCATCATTGAGATATTATGGCTTGGGGCTGGAAAATGGCTTTTACAACATCACCCTTCAATTTGCAGAAACAGCTATTCAGGATTCTACTACAAGATGGGAAAGTCTTGGGAGACGAGTCTTTGATATATATATTCAGGTAATTTTGTACTTACCAAAATACTTGGAAATCATAAATGATAGATAGTGCAATTATGACAATGGGTATCGCTTAAGAACTTGTGCATCTACCCAATGTGTTAAAATATCATCTGCTTTTGTTCACTTATTTATGGAAATTAGTACAGCATATAACAGATTTCCATAAACTAGGTATCAAAAAGGAGATGATTTATATTTGATAGACTAAAACTAAATAGTTTTCAATTTGCAAGTACTAAAAGCATATTTAACTAATTTTATAATATTAATGTATTTGTACACATGTTTGGAGAAATTTCCTAATAGATAAGTAGCTATATTTTTCTCAGAAGTTACAATCCAACATCTCACACAAGACCAAGTGTAGGTGTCTCTGAAACTTCTTATATTCTTTTCGGTGTCCTGTTCTAGTGAAGAGAAAATTCTTCATTAAGTATTTAAGATGCCATCACCTTGAAATTTCTACAAAATATTTCTAAAATATCAGGATTTGGTGGTTGTTGATAATGATTTAAGGTCCTGTGTGCATTATTCTTAGCTTACATTGTCTGGATGAGAATTGGTTGGAAAGGAAATTTTTCTTTTCTTTTTCTTATTTATCCGATTAAATAGTATGTCATTTCCAGGGAGCATATTTCGTCTTTTTTCCAAATGAAATTTGTAGAACCAATTTATGTTTTATGTTAAATATTTTGAATCCATGTTGTGTATTGGTTTGGGACAAAAATAATGATTGTTTGACCCTCTCTTTTCTTGCCTTTTATTCCACCTTCATTTTCTTTCCATTTGAATATTCTAGGGGAATCTTGTTTTGAAAGATTTCGACATACAAAAGGAAGCTGGGGGCATCTCATTCAGAGCTGTCCAAAAGCAATTTAGGTCAGAAGTTGTCCAAAATTATCTTGAGATCCATCTCTTTTGGGCTGGAAAGGGGACTTGTTGCATACCAGCTCAAGGTACTTATGGGCCCTTGATTCAAGCCATCCATGCTATCCCAGGTAAAACTATGAAAAAAAAGTTGGCAAATTCAGTTGTTTAATTACTAACCTGTCAATGTATAATCTATTCAAAATTTGTTTTATTTTTTTTATTTATTTTTTTTTTTAATTTTGATAGAGTTGCCTGTATTATACAGATTTTACACCTACTGTCAGTAATGAACCTCCAAGCAATGAAAAAAATAGAACCGGCCTAATTGTTGGAATTGTTGTTGGAGTTGGAGTTGTAAGCTTCCTATCAGTTTTTGTGACTTTTTTTATCATTCGGAGAAGAAAACGTCAGCATGAGGATGAAGGTAAATACACTGCAGTATTTGTATAGTAATGCTCTCATGATATTTATGCTGTAACAGCTTCTAGTAGAGAAAATTAAGAAGAAAAAATACAATAAGTTTCTTCACAAATTAAAATTAATTTACGTATAAGCTAATTTGTTGAAAATCTTTCATATAGCTTCTCTAAATTTTTATTTTTTAACTTATAAGTTAATTTTAACTTATTGAGAAACTTATTTTCTTTCTGTTCTTATTTTTCTCTTTTAAATTTTTTTATGGAGAAGTTTGTCCAAATCAGATCCAATTTAGAGAAAGGATGTCTCTAAACTTGAAAAGCAAGAAAAGCGGGCATCATCCCAACTTTCATCAAAATAAGTCTCGGTTTCCCTAACTTTAACATTATTCATGTATGATTTTGCAGAGCTTTTAGGAATTGATACAAAGCCATACACTTTCAGTTATTCTGAGTTGAAGAATGCTACTAATGACTTTAATCTCGAAAATAAGCTTGGAGAGGGAGGTTTCGGACCTGTTTATAAGGTAATATTCTGTCCCTTTAAGGTTATATTCTACTTAAAAAGTTATCATTGTCTATACTGGTTCAAATAGTACTCATGGCAACTGGTAGTCAATGTTGAGCTCACAATCATTCTAGAGAAGCTTAAACTCTCCTTTGATTATTTTATTTAACTAAAATGCATTTAATTAAACTAATAGGCCTTTATGTCTCCATAAACATTACCTGCTTCCTAGTTACCTTAAGACTTTGTATGACTTTAGTGCTTGTAGTTCTTGATATCTTTGGATATGCCTTTAGCTTGTTTAATATAACTATTCTGTTGATAATTAAGTTTTAGTTCTCGAAAGATAAATGGAGATTTTGTTGTGCTTCCCCTAGCCAAAGTATAACTCAGCCTCTACTTATAGTTATACTTATGATATGAAAGTAAATTTGTATCCTAATATTAAATTTTTGGGAAAATATTAGAAGCAAAGGATAGTTTGTTACAAATTGAAAAAAAGAAGTGATTCCAGTGTAAATTATTTTGGTGATTATTTTTAGATATTTTTATATTGCTTTCATAAAAATCACTCTTTTTTTTTATTTTTTCTAAAAGTAGTAGATGGTTTCATGGAGAGTTATTCGAAATAGCTTTCAATTTAGTCAGATAAGATTTAGATTCTTTAAAGTTTCTGATTACTTTTAAAAGCTGAAACAAATGCATGAAAATCTAAAAGTGATCTTTCTGAAAGAAAAAGTTGTACCAAACACGTCCTTAATCCTTTCTTTAAGAGAATGTCATTTTTCCTTTTTGTTCTTGTAGGGGACACTTAGTGATGGAAGAGTTATTGCTGTGAAACAACTGTCAGTAGCATCCCACCAAGGAAAGAGCCAGTTCATAACTGAGATTGCTACTATATCAGCTGTACAACATCGTAATCTGGTGAAACTATATGGATGTTGCATTGAGGGAAATAAAAAGCTTCTTGTGTACGAGTATCTGGAGAATAAGAGTCTTGATCAAGGATTATTTGGTATGAAAAAGTATATATAAGTTTTTTCTATGTGCATGTAAACTTATGAATGCTTGTTTTCTCATTTTCTTGTAAATGTGGTTTGTTTGAGCAGGAAAATCTTTAACCCTCAATTGGTCCACACGCTATGATATCTGCTTGGGTGTTGCCAGAGGTTTAGCTTACTTACATGAAGAGTCGCGTCTCCGTATTGTACACCGTGATGTGAAGGCTAGTAATATTTTGCTTGACTATGAGCTTGTCCCCAAAATATCAGATTTTGGGTTGGCCAAATTGTACGATGATAAAAAGACCCATATAAGCACCCGTGTGGCTGGGACAATGTGAGTCATCAATACTTCCGGCATATCCGTACAAACTTCTCTTAGAAGAAAAAAAATGCAATTTACTTGTCCATATAAGATAATTTGATACAACTCTCATAGTTTCTCTGAATTTTTACTTCTAAATTATACATAAGCCGATATGAATTTATGGAGAAGTCAATTCATTTTTCTTTCGTACTTTTTTTAAAAAGTCTTTATGGAGAAGTTCGTCCAGATAAGTCCTTAACTTCTTATGGTTGGATTTCATTTTTGTTTTAAATAATTCTAAACTGTTTAATTATGGTGATAAAGTGGATATCTTGCACCGGAGTATGCCATGCGTGGACACCTTACAGAGAAAGCAGATATATTTTCATTTGGTGTTGTTGCTCTAGAGTTAGTTAGTGGAAGACCAAATTCTGATTCAAGCTTGGAAGGAGAGAAGGTGTATCTTCTAGAATGGGTATGCACGCTGCCTCTGTTTCCTATGAATGTTAATCCTCCTAAAAATTGGTTAATGTTAATTAATATCTGTGGTCTATATTGTATGTGAAGAATTACAATCCAAAGGTTAATACCTTTTCATCTCGATTTTCCCAGTTCAAATCTAATCTCATTGACTATTAAACAAGGAATATGCTATTTGGTTTTAAATAATTTTGATATTTCAGTTCATAGGAGATAATAAACGAGTCTCTTCTCACATGATTACTAATTCTTCAGGTGCTTAGTTTGATTTTCTTTTTACCATGGGATGTGAGAAACTATATAATGTGAGAAAAAAAAATAGTTTTGTAATGTTTATTGATGATAATGATTGGTTGGTATTACACCTCACTCAAAACTCATCTGGTCCTCATAAAATTAGTAGACACTGAAGAACTGGTGATGAAACTGTTTCGTTAGAGACGCAGAAACTTCGGTTTTTCATGACTGAACAACCTTCCCATATTAAATCCTTCATTATATTATTAACTACAAAATGCAATGTCTATAATAGTTACATGCATCTTTCTCTTTTTAATGTGAGTTTATTTAAAAACATGTTTTCAATTTATATGGGTTGATTTGTCATGGGAAAATTAACAACTGCTTTTACTTTTAATTATCAAAAGTAATTTTCTTTTGAAGATTTGTAGGAAATGTTGTATGTTGATAGTAGTTGGGTTCATGTTAATGCTAGTAAAATGAATTGAGGATTCCCTCCCCTTTGACACCAACAATTGTGCATTGAACATTCAAAAACATGTTTATCATTTTACCTTATTGTCATTGGCTTTGTGTTTCTTAGGCTTGGCAGCTTCATGAAAACAACCACTTAATGGATCTGGTGGACCCTAGACTTTCAGAATTCAATGAGGAAGAAGTAAAACGTGTTGTGGGAATAGCACTTCTGTGCACTCAGACATCACCATCATTAAGACCATCAATGTCACGTGTGGTGGCAATGCTTTCAGGAGATATTGAAGTGAGCACTGTCACTGCAAAGCCTGCATACTTTTCTGACTGGAAATTTGATGATGTGACCAGCTTCATGACTGACAATGCAATCAAAGGATTGAATACAAGTTATCAGTATTCATCAGGAAGTACCAGCATGGTGGGTGGTGCAGACTATTCACCAATAAGTGTTTCAAAACCGATCCTTAATGATGATGGTCTTAGAGAGGGTAGGTAAAAATTGGTGTACTCATTACTGTTCAGATCAAGTGTAGAACAATTATCATGTCACTGTGCTCCAAAAATTGTTTTCTTTTTCTTTGTTTTGCATTTGCTTTAGCCATTTGTTTTATTGTTTACTCAATTTATGATGTAAATAGCCCCTAAGTTACAATGGAATGTACAACAATGTGTGGCTAATAGGCCTCAACCACGAAAGTTTATAGGGAATTGTTTTTTGTATACACAATTTTATTCATTGTTGTAATTTTAGTTTTAAACTACATTTTAGTTTTAAACTACCCTTTTCTATAAATGAAGTTATGGAATAAATTATTTGTTGTAATTGATAGAAGTTCTCGAATTTAGAATGTGAGATGTATTTAATCCCTTCTGGAGATTAACCTTTAAAAGTGTTAGAATTTTTAATGATTTTGAAAACTAAATTCCTTGTGTCTTAAAATTGTAACACCAAATTCAAGAAGTGAAAAGAAAGGAAGAACAAGCACCACAAATTGAAACCAGAAATTAAACATTACAAACTTAATTATATGTTTAGTTTCCTTAAAAAAGGGGCTTTTAATTTTAGTTCCTATTTTATTTTATTTTTGTTTGATTTTGTCCTTTTTAACTTTCTTTAGTTGTTAGTCTCTCCAGTTAACTTTCTTCAATAAACTTAATAATAATAATAATAATGCCATAATAACATTATCACCTGTCAGCAAAATAGTCAACTAGATAACGATGATGTTACTAAAAGTATATTATTAATATATGATGTCATCGTGTACTCAAAACAAAAAATAATAGCCATTAAAAAAAAGTATATTATTTATTGGATTAAAATAAATAAAAAAAATCATTATTCTTTCTTTATATTTTAAAAGGTGGATCATTGGTTATTTAGCGGAAATTGAATATTAGAAGAATTTCGATAATAATCGACTTCTTCTCAATAAATGACTTGTTTCTTCTTAACAAAGGGCACGAAGAATGTAACAAGTATAAGTTTACATGCATTATTACCAATAAGAAGTTCTATAATTTCGGTAGTTTTGTTTAGCTTTTCTAGTCGCTACACTGAACTATTTTGATACTTTTATATCCAACAATTAACAAATGATTTTAATAAAAATTCATAATTGAGAAAAAGTTTTAAGTAGAATTTATATTTAGTTTATTATTGTGAATTTTTATTCATAATAAACATAATCATGATTAAAAATAAAAGAAAATAGTAATTATGTTAATGGTAAAAATAATTGATTTAACCATTTTTAAAATGAATTTCTGGAATCATCCCACGCGTATAATAATTACCAGTTACTTATAGTAAAACACTTAAATATCTTTATCATAATATATCATTTTTTATTTCATTGTTAGTATGAATACGGTTAGAATATATAAGCAGAGATATTAAATTGCTTTTTTTTAAGATTTTTTAAAAATCAATTACAAGGTAACTACATACTTTATTATTGATATTTGTACAAACATAACTTATTTTAACTCAGGTGACCTTATAACTAATTTTTTATGACTTCAATATATCTTGAATGAATTGTCTATTGGCAAGGGAACATTTGGCGAATACATGGCAGCCATGATTGTTGGATGTCTTATATCTTTGTATTTGTTGAATTGCACTGATTTCAAGCAACCTATGTGAGAATGCACCCATCTAAGAGGAGATAAAAATGTATATTGAACTACTGTTTTGTATTTCATAAGGAAATGCACAAAAATATGCTGAATTTCATCTCATTTTGAAATAATCTCATAGGATCTAAGTATTAATTTTGTAAAAGAAAAAGGCAATGGGTTAGTTTAAGATAAAAAAAATGATACTGGTAGTGATGTGGAACGAATTCAAATTAAGTTGAAAAATTTTCCACAACATTTGAAAAACTTGTAGTAAGAGATCAAGAGATCTTTATATAAGTTATAACGGAGTCAAGGTGAGAAATGAAAGATATGATACTTAAGATTTACAGAAAATATAAAAGGGTTGAGGAATAATTCTAGAATTAAATACAAGTAGTATATATTTGAATATTAAAATTAAACTCCCCTTTTTCTACCTTCTGGTTCAAAATTTGAATTTCAACAAATTCTGTCTTCTTTTTGAGAATTTCAATATATTTTATTTCTTTTGCTTCTAAGCATTTTTTATTATTTTTCTTTCATTCTTTCTTATCTCTTCATTTCTTTTCCTTTTTTATTTTCTTTTTTATTCTTTTTAAACAATAAGTTAGTCATATGAAGAGGTAAGCTAATGGAGTACATCCTATACTTATTTAATAACATATTACCAAAATGACTTCAAAGCTTTTCTATCCTCTAAGGTAGGGACAAATATGGGTTTTCTCTATTAAAGGCTTGTAATGAGGTTGAAAACAATAAACAAATAAAGGTTCAAAGGAGCGAACAAGTGGATTATCATCAAGGTAAGCAAATATGATTAGTGGCTAAAGAAAAAAAAAATGTCTCAATCATCTAAATACTTACATGTGAACAACATTGAAATCGTATAATCACCCTCAGTTCTATAAAATAACACTAGAAAAGAAGAGGTTTGGCATAAAATGATTCATACATCAATTAGGCTAATAAACTCACCAAGGATAATTGTATCACAAGATTCAGTCCAAACATTCTCAAAACCAACCTTATTCAACAGTTTTTTAGTGAATCCAAGCACCATAAATCAAGAAATTAATTATTCAAAAATAAATACAATGTCAACCACTAAAACAAATCTTAAAAAATCAAAATTGTAACTTAGATCCTAAAGAAATTTAATCCAAATCCTAAATTGTCTATTACACATACTAGGTCCTAGACCTTCTAGTGCATTTACCAGGTCCTAGAGCATTTATACTTCATATAAACATTGAGACCATCTAACCAAAATAATTTTTTTCAACTAAACAATAAAGGATAGAAATACTTACCTTGTAGAAATTAGACCATCTATTTGAGTAGTTCTTGTTAGTAGAATGTAAACATCTGATCCTTGTTTGACTAGCTCCATCTTGTTCTTATATGAGTCTCAACTTCTTCTTTTGTTTCTTTACTCTTAGCTACATCTCTTGTTTTTCTACCTTGGGAATGTAGACTTTCTTGACATTGTGAATTGTGAGCGTCCATTGCCCTTTGTTTAGAATTGGAGTCTTATTGCTTGGATTTAGAATATCTCTAAGAAAAATAACTTTATCCATTGTTGCCCATACCTGTTTAGGTCCTTTATTGTTAGATTTTCTTCGTGGTCCCCTCTTTAAAACACTAGTAGGTGATGTACCTACAAAGAGTCTAAAGATCAAAAAGAATATTTTTTTTTTAAATTTTATGATTTTTGTTCTCACATCCTAGTCCTGATTTATCATGACAACTCCTTCAATTTTTTTATCAAAAGATCTATAGATCTAAGTGATATTGGAATTTGATAAGATCTTCCTTAAAAAAGTTTATCAAATCGTCTATCTTCTAGTCTATTTCCATGGACCTCTTTCCTAGACTCTCTCTAACTAATAACAACTCCTTATTTACCTTTTTTTAGGTTGGTCTGCATAGCTTTGTGGGTAATAAATGAATGTCGTAGAAATTGCTTCAGCCTTATTAGTCATAGAGCTCCTTATTAGTTCATCCACTCTAGAACTAGGCTAGGCACACTTCAAAGAGAGAGAACACACTTTTCTCATTCCATTTTTCTTCACACGGTTCACACTCTTCGTTTACTTCACTTAACCGTGTTTCTTCCTAACACTGCTACACCGTGACAAGATTATCTCCTCTCAACATTTTGTTGCGCCTCCACTTGTTCTTATAATCAAAAATCAAGAAGAAAGATAGGGCTTCCTCCATCATATGGTCATCAGAGCTTTGGTTTCGGCTAAGCTAAGTTCTTCTTACCTCAAACTTGATTTCTGTGTTGTTTACAATCTGTTTTACATGTCTATATAGTTTTCCACCTTTTGAATTGTTGTTCACGTGTTTTAATCGGTTCAAATTACGCAACCTTCCTTGAAACTACTACTTTTCATGTCATTAGGTATCCTAAGTGTTTGATATACGTGCTTTTGTTTTTTTCTTGAGTTTTTATTTCAAATTTGATCGGTCAAATCGGTGTAGTTAGTGTTATTTTTTTTTTTAAATCTGAATGCATGCTATCATAGTCATGTATCTTCATATATGTCACAGAAATTTCAAGTTCACCGTTTAAAATTTTAGTTTCTTGCTTTAAACACTGCACCGTAACATTAGGTAGAATAAACTGTGATTTGCATATTTGTATGAGCTGTTGTGTGTTTTTCCTTTTCCATTATTGAGTTCTTATACTTGTTAATTAGATCAATAACAAGGTCTTAGAGTTAGAAATCTATTGTCTTGAGTTTACTAATCATTTTCTTCATTTCCTTAGGTTTCCTTCAATTGCAACACTGTCTGCAAGTTGTGCTGGATGGATTAATTTTTTGCAATCAATTGGCTGTGAATTTGGACCTGAATATTTTCTCATATAAAATTTAATGTGTTAGGTGCAAAATATAAAAAGAACGCATCCAAATTCCAAATAGGAAAAAAGGCATAAATTGAAAAAGCCTGATGCATCAGAATTTTCGTATGTGACGCGGACAGTGACCTAATTTTGTCCGATTTATTGTGAAATGTTCCAGATTCGGATTAAGCTCAAATTTGAGCCAAAAATTCACAAAAATCTTGAAGTTTATCTGGTTAAATTGTCATAGCAAAAGGCATAGTATACATAAAGTAATAAATCCATCAAGTCGCTGTTAAAACACTCTAGTTTTTAGATTGTTAGTTTTTTTAATCTGATCTAATGCTATCCCTAGGTTCCTAATTTGAGTGCTATCTTTTCTTGGTGCTTTAATTTTTAGATTTTCAATTCTTCATAATCTTTTGTGGATGTCAATGCACAACTCCAATTGAGTTTAGCTTTCCAAATTTTGTCTTTCACGTGTTCAGTTTCTTGGCCTCTTAAGTGACCTAAATGTGAAGATTTGGTTGTATTAAGAGAACTTGGCTAATTCTTCTTTGAATGTTCTCAAGTAAAGCTCGAAGAGGGTTCACAAAGAGGGGAGTTGCCAAGAGGACTGAATTGAGAAACAAATTGATTGAAGAGTGTGGAGTGAAATACGGGAGGCATTACCAGAAACACATTGGAGTGCATATGTAGTAGTTTTAATTTTTAGTAAATCATTTTATTGTATTACTTTGACTTGTTTGTAAACTTGTTCAATATAGTGGATTAGTTTGTGGGAAAAAATATTAGACGGTAAGTGTCTCAAAGGTCCGTGGTGCCCATGAAGCTCACCTTAGGGTCGTCTAATTAATGAAATAAAATTTGTTCATCCTAGATGATGATATCTAGTTCAATATCATAAATATTGATATGCTTGTTAAAGTAGGCCTTCGTCTATTATTTTGAGTTGCTTATTAAGTTCAATTTTTGTTGAACTTTATATTCTTAACTTTTCTTCGTTAAATATCATGATTAGTCTACTTAGCATTGTTCGGTAAAAGCTTGGCCTATACCATACTTCGCTTACCTTGACACTATTTTGTCTATCTTGATTTTGTTTTCTTCAACGTTATGCTAGTGTTCTTATGGATCTAGTAGACAGAGTTTCCCTTGTCTTTACATTTTCACTACAATTTTCTTTGTCTATTGGATTCATGATATTTCTTTTCTAATCAAATTCTAAGAAATAGTATAATATTTAATTATAAATTTCAATATATTGTATATTGGAAAAGGGACGTAACAACATCATCCTACAATACAAAACATGTTCATGAATAAGAAGAATATCTACTAGTTATTCGATGGTCATTGTTTTAAGGTCCTTAGATGCTCTCATGACAATTTTCTAGGCTTTCCATCTAAAGGGAAGGTGTCCTCAATACTTTATCATTAACCATATACTAGCTGGTCGTGGTTCCAAGATATCTTGACTATTAAGAATAGTTTGTAGCCTGACAATCATGGATTGGAAGCTTTTATTATCGTCCATGGTGAACATTTCTTATTAGCGTCTAAATAGAATAAGCTTGTTTCTTTATACCACTTTGGATCCTTCATAGGACAAGGCCAAAGTTTTCGACATCTCCTATGCACTTTGAAAAATGGAGTTTAGCAATATCTTCTTCAGATAAAGCACATATCAGAATATGCTTAGTTTGGCATTCAACTAGTATTTATACCCTTGATCTGAAGACCATGTATCCCTTGGTAGCAGGTTAACAGTGGCATCAAATTAAGAAGGAATCTTAGTCTCAATTATCTCCAATAGATCAACATTACAATACTCAAGAGAATCAATCATCTTGAGTTTCCACAATTCAAACTTTTCCCTATAGAGTCTATTAGGATCCTTTTCTCTTGTCCTATTAAGAACCAATCCTAGAGATTGGCTTTGATACCAACTACAGGTGCTAATGACTTCAAAAGAGGGATTGAATGGAATATGAACTCTTTTTCGTATCAAATAAAGATAGATTATCTAATAAACCATCTAATTAGATCGTTTAACAAAACTGTTGTCTAGGTAGATCGTCAAGTTAAGATGCAATAAAACAACAAAGAAAAATAACTAGCAAGAGTAAAGAGAGAATAACATATAATAAATTGTTTAGCCAACCTGGGCTACATCTAGTCTCCTTAAGCTAACAGCTTAAGAGCTTCCACTAACCAACACACTTAGCTACAACGAGTATGCTCACATCTCCAAGTTACAATGAGTGTTCACACCTCTCTAAGTTATACCTTCTTAACCATCTCCTAAGATTAAGAACTCTCAAGAAAATAAAGAACAAACAAAAAAAGAGCACAAAGAAAGCTCACAAGGTTTAACTTCACAATGTGAAGAATTACAATGGTTTAGCACTTTTAACCAAAAAAGACTAGATGCTCTAACAACTTCACTAAATACTCATTATAGCTCTTGTATTTTAAATAAGATAACTTGTATAACTTTTGTTGTTTGCCTTGCCTTGCTTTCAATCTTCACCTTCAATCCCTTCCTATAACTTCACAATTTTTTCCTTCGATACTTGATTTTGTTAAGTTTGGATTTAAGAATATCATCATCTTTTCAGTAACAGACGCTCAGAATAGAAAATTTGGATTTGCAATCTTTCAATTTATTTTTGCTTTGAATCTTTTTAAGAAACTAATTCAGAAGTATTTGCAACATGATTATTGAAAATAAATTAAAACATAATCAGAAAATCTTTTTTTCTTCATGTAATGTGTGATGTTAAAAATAGATTACTTGAGATTTTCAATTATTTAACTCGTTTGTGTTTAAAAATGATTTAGAGATATTCACAATATATCACGGTGGGTAGAATATACTTAAAAATAATGTGAATATCTTTTGATTCTACAAAACTTGTAAATAAATTTTGTTTTCAGATATTATATTACTTTGATTAAATGTGCTTTTAGAAAGTATATGTATTTTGAAGATTTCATTTTTCATAATTAAATATTTTAAACAAAATTTGTTACATGTTCAGTTTGTTCATTAGACCGTCTATCATGAACAATCTTTAGATCGTTTGTCATGAACAAAAGTTGTAAATGCTTAAAGGATCTACTACATATTACAATTGTAAAAAACACTATTGGATCATTCAAGTCACAAATAAAACATTAAATCTAAATTTTGTTATGCAATTAACAAGTCTTATTAGATTATTTATCATGAACACATGTTGTAGAAGCTGAGAGAGTTTATTGTGTACTACAATTATATCAAAACTTTTGTTAGAACATTCAAAATACGAATAAACCATTCAAGTTGTTTTTGTTATCATCAAAACATATACTCTTCATATGATATTCTGGTAATCAAATCATCTAGTAAATAATATATCGTCTAGTGTGTCAACAGACCGTCTGTAGGATCTAAATACTACTAATTACTTTACTTTTACCAAGGACGAAGTCCTGAGAGAGGTCACAACAAATCTTTTCATCCTTTTGTCAATTGTGTAGATCATGTTGTAACATAAGTGCTTGTAGATAATTATTCGTCCTTAAATGTCATTTCAAAAACTAATATAGAAAATTTGTCTTTTGACAGTGTTCACATGAGACCGAGTATTATGATTGTAAGAGGTTTAGATGAAAGTAAGCGAGGTAATAGTGAGATTAACTTGCAAGCCAAAATAAGAATATATATCTTTCAAATAGTATTCCAAGTTATAAACTAATTATACTGGGATCCATTCTGCTGGGGCAATACCCTCCATTTTTGCATCAAAGACCAAAATTTGTGATAGGGACAACCTGATTATAGTCTCTAAGGAAGATGAATTATTGGTGAGTAGACCATATCTTACTCGTTACATTGACTTCAATGAGGAGACATTAGCGGATTTCTTTCCAAACTCTGGAGATTATCAATATTAATTATGTTATTAGAGTCAATTTCTATGAAACCTATTTGTTATTTGCATTCTTAATGATGCTAAAGTTATGTTCAAAGAAGGATACAAGAGTTGATGTGTTAAAGAAGAATGATACTAGAGATTCTAAAGAATTAGGGCAAATATGGTTTGAAAGCCCGCCAAAACAAATAAAAGAAAAATGATAGAAGAAAGAAGGAAGGATAATTTGGCTTGTTTGAAAGGGTGTGAGCTGAGGCTTAGAAAGGTTCCCATCCTGGAATGGGTGAACATTAACCAGGTGACAATTATTGAAGAAAATGTTAATGTTAAAAGCTCAAATTTGTGCATTCATGTTCTCCAAAAGTGTGGAACTTAACAAACTATGAGACCATGAAATGAAATTGCCCATGAGGTTTAGTTGTGATAAAAATGTAATCTTTTTGCTTTTTCCAAGGTTTTACGATTTTTGTTTGTATTGGGTTGTATCAATCTTATTCTTCATTCACCCCGTATTGACTTTTTTTTTTTTTTTCAAACCTTAAACAATGTAAATCTAATAGTGAATTTTGTGAAAATAATGATGTTAATATTTTATGTCATGACTTTATATATCTCATTGTTAATATAGAAGATGATTATGAGAAAGATTAATCATGAAAAAGAAAAAATTCAAGAGATAAACCACATAAAGATAAGACACTTATATTATAATTTAAAAGACGGAAATGAAAAGAAAGAAGTTAAGATTGACACTAATATGATAGAGGAAGTAAGAAGGAAGTTGATTATTTTATTGCAAAAATTAAAAAATGTTTTTTTTTTTTTTTCTGGTCCTACCAAGTCATGTTCGCATTAGATCCCCAGTATGATGAAACATAAGCTTTCACTTAAGTCTAATTATCCTCTAGTCAAACACAATTATTATTAGAAGTTATTTAAACAACTAATTAATATGTAAAGTTAATATTACTTTAAAGTAAGAAGACTAAAACAACATATATAATATTAAAATTAATTTACCAAATCTATATGAATTAACAAATAATATCATACATAAGTTTATAACAAATTTGAATTACCTGTTAATTCTTTTCAATTCAAATATTTTTCCTTTTTTTTTTATAATTCAAATATTTTTCCTTGTTTTTTTATTATCTAACTATTTTTTCAACTTTTGATTTGCTTTTGTTATGCTTTTGAAGTTGTAAATTTACACACAATACTATTATATGATTTTAGTAAGACTTTAACTCTTAATCCTTTGTTTGAATATTCAAACTCGTAGAACCAAACTTACACATTAATTAGATTTTTGTTGTATATAAAACTTTTCCTCTGTACAACAAATACTTAGATAACTAGAATAGAAAAGAAAAGAAAACTACAAGAACAACATGAACAACATGTATGAACATATGGCTCAAATAAACAATGGTAGACCAACTAGAAGCCAATGTCATCGATGAATAATAATATTATTATACATTAAACATGTTATGGGAAACAACGTTATTCCTGGATCTAAAATTTACAAAATATTTATGAACAACATACAATACCAAATTAGCCGTGGAATAAAAATGGAATTAGCAATGAAAAATAACCAGCAACAAAATTTGAAATCAAACTAAGAACATACAAATTACCAATGAATTACATATGTAATTAGAGACCAAAATAAAATTAGGGATGGATTTCTAAATACATTTATTAAATATAAACTCAAAATATTCATCCTTCATACATTTTATGAATTAACCAATGCTCTAGTGATTAAATGATAAAAGTTTATCTATGAATTAACTGGAAGTAATGTAAGAACTTGAATTTTTTTTTATACTTTTAGGAAATTAGAACATATAAACATGAAAACTAAAAAATGTTCATCATTAAATATATAATTAATTTATAGGATTATATAAATGTAAAAATTTGTATCTAAGAGTATAACAATGACATGAGCATAAAATAAAAACAACAAGAATACAATGGAAAGATAAAACAAGAACTCTAAAATGTTTGTCAACAAAACATGAGTTTAGTCCACAAAATTGAAAATTTGTTTCTAAAAAAATAAAGTAAACAAAAACAAAGAACAAGAATATAAACGAAACAATAAGATAAATCAACGAGAACAATTGGATAAAGAAAAAAAAAACTTATAAATTGACGGAGAATATCACACCATTTGGAAAAACTCCAAAATTAATAAAGTCATCAATTAATCTAATAATCTAAAATATGACTGCAGGAACTCTTTCTCTTTCAACAAAGGGTTAAAAATTTCCAAAATTCACTTTTTTCATTTAATATATCAAAATTTATTTAAAAAATAATTGATTATTTATCACCTTGTCATATGAATTTCTAAGCTAAAATACAACTCAAATGTGACTTGAGATCAAATGCATATTGAAACCTAGAAACATATATACTTTGTCCAAAAATTTAAACTAACTTAGGAGAAAAAATTGAATTTCAAAATTCTAAATAAAATAAAGGAAATATTCGATGGAGATTTGGAAGCAAGTGTTTCATGCTGAAATTTTTACCATAATAATACCTTTTTAAAAAATAATTTTTCAAATAACACCCATTCAACTTTATTTCTCAAACTAACATCATCTAATGTACATGATCAGAAATCTATTCCTTTCTACTTTCAGGGAACCGAATTCTGAATGTTTTTTTTTTTATAATTTTTTGAAGTTTTATATTTTTTTTTTGTTTTAAAGTATAAAATTTTTTAATTTGTTTGTGACTTTTTTATTTGAAAAATTTAAAAATATAGAAAAATATTATAAATATTTATTGTAGAATATGATAAATTAATTTTCTAAAAATCAAATTTTGATTATATAAATAATATTTTTAAAAATTTAATTAAAAATGGTGAGAATAAATTTAAAATTAGTTGTGAGATAAAAAAATTAAACTATCTAAATATTTAATTTAATTTAAAGATAATAAAAATATTAAAATTTTGTGAATGGTTATTTGATAAATTAAAAATTTGAAATGAAGTTGGAAATGTTAAAAAAAATTAGGCAGTGTAATTTATAGATTTAAAAATAGGTAAAAGTTTTTTTAAGTAAAAACATGAAGGAAAATACAATTAAAAATTTGGAAGGATTTATTATTTATTTTCAATTTATATGAAAAAGTTTATTTATAGATGTTTTGAAAAATTTAATTAAATGCAATTTTTGAGAGAAAAAAGAATTAGAAAAAGAATTAAATATTTTTTTGTATTTATATAATTCTTTATATTTTAATTAAATATAAAAAAGAATTATTATATTTTGTTGCATTTATATAATAAATTACAATAAATTTTTAACTATATTTTATATTAAAAAAAATGGAAGAAAAATTTTAATAATTTATAATATTGTAATTATAATTAAATTTTGTATTTTAAGTTTATTAAAAAATATGTAATAACAAAAATGAAATAAGATATTTATCGTGCTTAAAAAAATAGAATATATATATATATATATTAAAGAAAGTTATTTATTTGTGAGAATGAAGAAAATTAAAATTAAATACTATTGATATTATTATTGAGAAATAAATAATACTAATTTTATTATTGTAGTAGATAATTTTAAAATAGTAAAGTCAATTAATAAAGTTATATTAAAGTCAAAAATAAGTTGTTAGTAAAATTATGGTTATTTTTTAAAATTTAAAAATTGGTTTTGAATAAATATAGAATACATGGATAATGTTGGAAAGAGTAAGTGAACTTATTTATTAATAACTTGAATTTTTACTAACAACATCTTTAATGACATGAGAATATGTTAGTCTCCATAATGGTGACCGATTCCGCAGTGGCGAAGACGTCTATTACGTGGTGGGTTGCATCGTGGTGATTGTGGTTGTTGTGGTTGTGGTTCGTCATTGGATTCAAATTGTGGGGATGACTTATTCATTTGCATTGTAGCGGAAGAACTTCCTGCTTCATTGTCAAAGTGTGTTGGATGCATATATTGCATGTGATCATTAGCAGAAGGTGGTGTATTTAGATCTGCCCCAAACAAGTTATCGAAAAAATCCGTTGAATTGGACGCAAATGATTGTCTTCTATCATCCATTATAGGTTGTCGTTGAGGTGTTTTGAATTGTTCAGATGCAAACGAATGTCGGTGAGGTTGTTGTTGTGGCAGATAATAATTTGTTGCAGCTAGAAATGAATGTCGACAAGGATTCTCTTGTGGATGATTATAATTACTTGTAGGTGGAAATGTGTGCTCCGGTGGTAGATTTTGTTGTGTTCGTGGATCATTTAGTAGATGCGGCACTGACAAAAAATATATTGAATTTGCCATGTACCATTCCATGTACTCTCTATTGTGGAACAAAGGTCCATGAATTGGACGACCAGTTAATGTTAGTTCGCGACGGTTGTTCCACATGTTTATCCACCTTGCATGCTTAGTCTTCCAGTTTTCGTCATGTTGTCCCCGCATATCAATCTTGTGTAGTTTTTCCAAGTTGTTAGGTGGGGCAAGGACTTGTTGGAACATACCAAATTGTAATTGAACTCTATCAGATTGGTGTCATTCCACTATTGCAAAGAAAATTAGGGGAGTGCATGTTGTCCAAATTTTAGCATCCTTGTATGCTTCTAGTGGGATCGATGCATCAAAGTCCTTGTACGTATTCCATTTAAACTGCAGTAAGTCATTGTTATTAGAAAATTTGTGTTAAAGTTTAAAATTCTTGAAATAAAATTGCAGAGAATGCATTTTGTCCATTACTTAATCAACTTGTATGTGGTCAATCATAGATTTGTACCCCACTATTCTGAAGTTAAGAACCTTGCCACCACTCCATCTACAAACTAGGGGGTACGAAGGTTGCTGGAAAGGGGCGCAATGTATGGCGTGTGATACCATGCTCTTGATTGTAGAAGTGATGCACACCCATCCATTGTTTTTGCTTTGACATCTATTGACCTGCACAATTCCCTGTACAACACAGCCAAACAAGCAGAACCCCAATTATATTGTGTTGTTCTACATAAGTTAGTTAAAAATGTTAAATACATAAGATGAACTTTGTTGTCGGTTCTAGGCATTAAAACTCCTCCAATCAAACCTAGTATGTATGCCCTACAATGGGCATGTAGTTGTTGTTTTGTTGGCTCTTCACCTAGTGAGAGCATATTTTCTCTAAGCCATTTTAGTTTGACTTGTGAACCAATGAGTGATTCTCCTTTCACTAGTGCAACACCCAGATAAGTGTCACACATTTCCTTCCAATCGAACATTGTTGGGCCAACAATTGGTGGACCATCTATGTTGAGACCCAGTTGAAGTGAAATGTCTTGTAATGTGATGGTACACTCACCAGTTGGAAAGTGGAATGTGAGAGTTTCAGGTCTCCACCTTTCAACCAATGAAGTTACTAAGGCGTGATCCACTTTTAAATGCCATATTTTTGCAATTTGACAAAATCCTGCTTGCTCCAAGATTGGAATAGTTAAAGGGTGTGGCTCTGCCATTGAATAATAAAAAGACTCGACAACATCATCTTTGGGATCCTGCAAAATTGAAGAAATTAATGTGAAAAGGTAACAAAAAAATGGATTTAAAAAAAAATGATATCATAAACTTACCATACTAGCAATGTATGCAGTACAAATACAAAATGATGCTGATGTCCAACAAATGATTAACTGTTGGAAAAGTACTCAACTCCTTAACTCAAGTATGCAACATGAAGATTCAACTACAAAAATTGAACTGTTTGTCCAAACAAAAAATTTACGCAATGCAATACCAAGAATTAGTTCAAGACTTAGAGGATAATACCTACAATCGGCAAAGCAACATCAACACTTTCTTAAATTAGTAATGCTTTCATTATTGTCATGTTTATGTTGCATATCAATCTCATGTATTGTCTTTAATTCACCTTTAACTAATATATAAATTACACTTTAATTAGCCATAAACAAATATTTCATTTTTGTTTATATTTTTATATATAAATTAATAACCAAATGTTATTACATAATATTTCTAATTAAACTTATATATATATATATATATATATATATATATATATATACCCATTTTTATTTATATCATCTTTCATTTTAATTATTATTTATTTTTTAATTTCACATTTTGGAAATTATCATTTACACACTTATTTTTTTCATTAAACTAAATTATATACTTATTCACTTATTTTCTTTATCATTACATATAAATTAACTTTTATTTCAAATTTTCCAACCTTTTAATTAACATTTATTTATAGAATACCCAACAATTTCATTTATTTTTGTTATTACAAATAATTTTTTTAACAAACTTAAAATACAAAATTTAATTCTAATGCCAATATTATAATTTATTATAATTTTTCTTCAGTTTTTAATTTTAATATAAAATATAGTTACAAAATTATTGTAATTAATTCTCATTATAATTAATTGCTTCAAAATACCTTTATATGTTTATTATCACAATTTTATTTTCATATAATTTTAATCAAAGTAAACGATTTTTTAATTACATATTTTTTAATTTATCTCCTTCTCTTATATAAATTAAAAATAAATCCTCCTAAATTTTAATTGTACTTTTAATCAAGTTTTTACTGAAAAGAAAATATTTTTACTTATTTCAACTCTATAAATTATACTACCTAGATTTTTATTTAACATTTTCAACTTCATTTTCCAAAATCATTTCAAGTTTTTAATTAACCATCATTATTAAACATCCACAAAATTTAATATTTTCGTTTATCTTTAAATCAAATTATATTTAACTTAGGTAGTTTAATTTCTTTTTCTCTTCCAAATTACATTTAATTAAACTTTTCAAAATATCTATAAATAAACTTTTTCATATAAATTTAATGAAAATAAATGATTTTTTTCTTACATACTTTCTTATTTATCTTCTTCTCTCATATAAATTAAAAATAAATAATAAATCCTTCCAAATTTTTATTATATTTTCATTCATGTTTTTACTAAAAAAATTACCTATTTTTAAATCTATAAATTACATTACCCAATCTTTTTTAACATTTCTAACTTCATTTCAAATTTTTAATTTATCAATAAAGATAACCATTCACAAAATTTTCATATTTTTATTATCTTTAAATTAAATTAAATATTTAATAGTTTAATTTTTTTTCTCACAACTAATTTTAAGTTTATCCTCACCATTTTTAATTAAATTTTTTAAAACATTATTTATATAGTCAAAATTTGATTTTTAAAAAATTAATTTCTTATATTCTACAATAAATATTTATAATATTTTTATATATTTTCAGATTTTTTAATATAAAAAAAGTCATACATAAATTAAAAAAAATTATACTTTAAAACAAAAAAAATGTGAAACTTAAAAAATTAAAGAAAAAACATTCAAAATTTGATTATCAAGAAGTAGAATTCTCATTGAAGATAAACTTCAAAATTGTAAAATTTGAATTGAGAATTATGTTTCTCAATAATAGAATTCTGATCATGGACAATAAATAATGTTACTTTGAGAAATAAAATTGAATAAGTATTATTTGAAAAATTATTTTTTAAAAAGATATTATTGTAGTAAAAATTTCGTTTCATGCTAGGTAAATTTTTTATATCCTTCACGTCTAACTTTGGGTCCTTGACTGCTCTTTGACTTCATGTGAAATAATAAAAAATATATATTTTTTATTAAAGAAACACTATCAGACCTATTAGAAATATTGTAAAATTAATTAATTAATTCATTAGTTAATGGAACGTCCTGTTAACAGTGGAGCAGTCGAGTGTCCATATGGTTTCCCTCCACTCCCACTTCCAGCATTGAAACGAAACGAATTTCGATTTTCGAATACTTCTTCCTCTCCCAAAACCCTACCCTACGGCTGCGAACGGTTCGTCTTCTCTGCATTTTTATTTATCGCATGAACTTTTAAGTTTGGAATGAGTGCATTATCTTCTTTTATGTGTATTTCACAACTTAATTTTGCAAAATGCTGGTAACATGCATGGTGTTATTCTTCTGTAGTGCGTTTTGGGTCACATTCTTAATATTTTTTTTAGTTAAGAAATGGGTTTCTAGAGCCTAAGTGTCTATGTTTTAGCATATTACTGATTACCTCTCAAAGGAGTTCAAGCGGCTTGTTTTTCAGTGTGGTGAATCAATATTTTATTTTGGTCTATGGTGTCTTAAGGTTTCTCTCTAGTAAAATTTGATTTAGGACTTGGGTTAATATATTAATTATTTGTGCTCAAATCCTTGGCTGTGGTGAATCAAGGTTTGAACCCTCTCTGAGTGAGGTGTCCGCGAGCAGTATTTGATTGTGCCTGGAATAAGATTGTTTCTGAAGAGAATACCCCTAACGAAATAGAAAAGGTGTTGATTGCTTGGAGGGAGGGAAAACAAAGGTGCCAAATACAATTGGGTTTATTTCCCTACTTTTAGTGTAAAACGAAAGTGGTGAATTGATTTGTGTGAAACAGTTTGTTTATTAGTACCTTTACTTATATGTTATGTACATGTATAATCTTCAAATAATATCTCATTAAATATGAAACTTATGCAGTTGGACATTTTGTTTTTAATTATGCTTCTACTTTGCCAGCTCATGTTTTCTTGTGGAACTAGTAGTTTGGTAATCTTCATCTTCTTTTCAGTATTTAAAACTTCAGAATAATATATTATCTTTGTTTCTTTGCTTTATCTTGGTACATTGTCAAAATGGTTATTCACTACAAATGATTTGTTTCCCATTTGCACAATTGGTTCATATTGACATGATTATGATGCCCTACTTTGGATTTCTTAATGGAAATTTATAAAGAAAGTACTGTCAGTAACTAATATTAAATTCATTTCCTTTTCTGACATAGTTTGGTAGTAAAATTACTGTTGCTTTACCAATCAGTGATTTAAGGCTGATAATAAAAAGCACAAGACTGTGGTCATCAGTCAATACTAAACATAGAAGTAGCCGAAACAAATTTGAGCAATTTGTTCTTGTCTTTAGTGAAATACTTCATCTGTATATGCTACCACTCAGAGACCAGATAATGGTGTGTTTGGCTTAGTTTTCTACAATGGGTTGCTCTAGAGAACTATCATGCATTGTCTCATGGTGTCATACTAACATTAGACTTACTAAAAGGCAGAAAAGTTGAAATGATATTTCTGATAATTGTACGACTGGAACACCTCATTGTAGAATCTCAGGAAATCCTTACCTTGTAATAGAGTATATTGGTACTTCATATTTTAACATGGTCTATTCGTTTTGTGATTGATGATTTTCAGTGTCATTTGTAGCCAAGGAAAGAATGACAGAGGTAATTCCTGGAACTGAAGAGGCTGCTGAACCTCCAGCATCACCTCTAGCATCTCCTGATGTGCCACATAATCTGGAAACAGAACAATTGACTCCTACAAAGTATTCTATTATCAGTAGGAATGGGGTTGGGACCACAGGAAAACACATATCTTTACTTGTGAATCACTTCAAAGTTTCTGTTAATGCTCCAGAGACAGTGTTTTTCCAGTATAACGTATGTTCTGTTTTTCTGCATCTGCACTTTCCTTGTATCTTATTTTAGACTTTAGCTTATTGAAGCATTTCCAGGTTGCTATTACTTTAGAAGATAAGCGAGCGGTTGAAAGCAAAGGCATTGGGAGAAAAGTGATTGATAGGCTTTACAAAGTATACTCTTCTGAACTTGGTGGCAAAATGTTTGCTTATGATGGAGGGAAAACTTTGTACACAGCGGGTCCCCTGCCACTAAATAACTATAAGTTCAAAGTGTTTTTGGAAGAATCATTTAGAAAACAGTATGCCTTTTGTATGACTATTTTATTTATTTGTACCATGTTTTATCCCCTTTAAGCTTATACTGTTCCAACTCTAGCAGTAGTGCTGGTGCTGATGGAAGTCTTCGTGAGGAAACTAAAAGGTCAAAACATTCTTTTCAGTCAAAGACATTCATGGTGGAGATAAATTTTGCTGCTAAAATACCCATGCAGTCCATTGGTTTTGCTCTCAAAGAGGTTGACTCAGATGCCAATTCTCAGGATGCGTTGAGAGTGCTTGATACTGTACTGAGGCAGCGTGCAGCTGACTGGTACCTAAACATCTTCTGAAGTTAAAATTCAAAGGAATTTAAATTTTAATCATAACCTCTTTGATCTAACTTAGTTGAACCATTTTCTTTTGAATGTGAAGTGGGTGTCTTTTGGTAAGGCAGTCTTTTTTTAGTGATGATCCAAGAAAGTTCACTGATGTTGGGGCCGGTATAACAGCAGTCTCAGGGTTTCATTCGAGTTTTCGTCCCACACAGCGAGGATTGACTCTCAATATGGGTAGAATGATTTTTATACATATCTTGGAATGTTATTTTTGTATTCTTTTAATCCTTAACACTTTATTTTTTCTAGATGTGTCAACAACTGTGATCATAAAACCTGGTCCTGTAATTGATTTTCTGTTATCAAATCAGCAAGTGATGAACCCCTGTTATATTGACTGGGAAAAGGTGATGAATTTGTCCATGCAGTTCATGAATCAAAATTAGCAATTACCTAATAATATTTAATTCTTGATAATTTGTAGGCCAAAAAGGTGCTTAAAAATTTAAGGGTGCAAGCAACTCATCGAAACTTGGAATTTAAAATTTCTGGCTTGAGTGAGAAAACATGCATTCAGCAACTGTAAGTGTCTAGTATATTTACATGAAACAAGAAAAAAGGGGAAACAAAATCTTAGGGTTCTATTGAACCAAAAAACCTGAAGTCTGATTTTTTCTACAGTTTTAGTATGAAGGTTAAAAATGACAACGACAATAATGAAGGACAGACAGTGGAGATTACTGTATATGAATATTTTGCCAAACATTATGGCATTGATCTGACCTCATCTGCTTATTTTCCATGTCTTGATGTTGGAACACCAAAACGGCCCAACTATCTTCCTTTGGAGGTTGGTTTATTGTGGCTAAACCTTGTTGTTTTTAGTTTTGCTTCAAAAGTCTATCCCTTTGGACAAATTATATCTGACTATTGTTTTCTTCTCTTTTTGTTTACTTTTGGTGGAGTAGCTATGTTCACTTGTGTCCCTCCAGCGGTATAAAAAGGCACTCTCTCCAGTGCAAAGAGCATCTTTAGTTGAGAAATCACGCCAAAAGCCTCAAGATAGAATCAAAATTCTGAAAGATGTAAGTTTGTAATTATTGGTATGTTGTTCCATTTTATTATTAATATGTTAAACTCATCAAAATATGTAGGCTGTAGGAAACTATTGCTACGATGATGATCCTATTCTTGCTGCATGTGGCATTTCTGTTGACAAACAATTTGCTCTTGTTGAAGGTCGTGTTCTTGAGGCACCAAAGGTACAGTGGTTGAATATATATTTCACATTTTTTTGTGCACATGATATATAAAGTTGACGAGAGAGATGAAAGGGAAAATGGCTTAAAAGAAGTGATTTTCTTATATATATCCATTTGTTGTTAATTTAGTGTCTCCTGGTGAAGTAGTCAGCTAGTTAGTTTAAGAAATAAGGCATGTTGCCTTGAAATAAGGGGTTGACAGGGAGTGATTTCTAGTCTTTTGGTAAAATATAATTGGGACTTGGGACAGGCCTGGATAACTTGAATATTCACGGATTCTTTGTACAGATACTCTCAATCCATAAAGAAATTCTATTTTCTTTCATTTTTCATCCATTTTCTGTCATTTCGTTCAATTATTTGAGAGTTAAATGTTCATTGATACAATTATATTTGAGACACAGTTGAAGGTTGGTAAGAATGATGTTTGCATCCCATGTAATGGAAGGTGGAATTTTAATAAAAAGGTATTGTGTTATTCTTCACATTCAGAAAGTGTTATTTTTTAGAGTTTATCTAAGATATGGCTGACTAATTCAGAAAAGATGATGGTATATTTCCTTTTCATAGACACTACTACAACCATCGCATATTGATTATTGGGCTGTTGTCAACTTTTCTGCAAAATGTGACACTAGTTACATATCAAGGGAGCTGATCAGATGTGGAATGAGCAAGGGCATTGTATGTCTCTGGGCATTATATTCTAATATCTATGCTATATTTATCTTTTTTCCTGTTTTTAGTTTGATTAATTATTTCAAATGTACTTAAATATTTGTGTAGAACATTGAACGGCCACATTCTCTGATAGAGGAGGAACCACAGTTGAGAAAATCTAGCCCTGTTGCAAGGGTTGAAAGAATGTTTGACCTGCTGGCATCAAAACTAAATAGAGAACCAAATTTGATTCTGTGTGTCTTGCCAAAGAGCAAAAATTGTGATATATATGGTATATCTTTAGGCAAATGATTCTAGAGTTTCCTTTACATCAAATATTTGTTATTCATCTTATGATTGTTTATCAACTTTAGGGCCATGGAAAAAGAAGTGTCTGAGTGAAATTGGTGTTGTCACACAGTGCATTTCCCCTGTCAAGATCACTGATCAATACCTTAATAATGTACTTCTTAAAATCAATTCTAAGGTAACCAAGTACTTCATGATTGATATTTGTACAAAATAACTCAACTTATTTTGGTAACTTTATGTACAGTTTAACTAATTTTTTTATGACTTAAATATAGCTTGGAGGAATAAATTCTGTGTTGGCAATGGAGCATTCTTGCCGTCTTCCCCATATTGAAGACATCCCAACAATGATTTTCGGGATGGATGTCTCTCACAGCGGTCAATTAGATATTCCATCAATTGCAGCTGTAAGTCTAGTTTGGTTTGAGTGTTTTCTTCTATCTTTGTTTTTACAAAAAGTTTCTTGTACCTTTGTATTTGCATTTTTTGTTGTCTCCGCAGCATATTAATCTGGTGCATATTGTTGAATTGTAGGTTGTTGGATCTCGAAGTTGGCCACTGATTTCAAGGTATAAAGCTTCTGTGAGAATGCAGGCATCTAAGAAGGAGATGATTGATGCTCTATACAAGCCATTGGAAAATGGGGGTGACGATGGTATTATCAGGTTAGAGTAAAAATTATATTGAACTACTGTTTTATATTTTATAAGGAAAATCTACATATCATGAATTCCATCTCATTTTGAGGTAGCCTGATAGGATGCTAAGTATTAATTTTGTAAAAGAAAAAGATAATGGATTAGTTTTAGTTAAAAAAAAAGTGATACTGGTATAAAATAGTTTAGTGATTATCTTTTAGATATTGTGAAAGAATGGAAGTTAGTTAATTTTTTTTCACCATTAGAATTATTTTTGAAAATGAAACAATTGATTTTATGAGAAGCTGTTTTAAATAGCTTCTGATTGTGACCAGTTTGCTCAAGATTAAAAAAAAAAATAAGTGGTAAAACAATAATTTAGTGATTATTTTTTAGAGATCTTAGAAAGAACAAAAACTAATTCATGTTTGTTTTTACAAGAAGAAAAATAATTTTTTTTAAGTAATTAATCTTATGAGAAATTGTTTTAAAAAGCTTCCTTCTGATTATAATAAGATTTCTGGTTGTTTTCACCCTTTGATTATTTTCAAAATCTGTAATAGGCAATTTTTTAAAACCATGTGATTCTTATTACAATATCATTCAATGAAATTTGAAGGAGAAAGGAAGGTTTTATTAGTACTGAAATATTCAATAAAGTACATATTTAGATACTATGACAAAGTGCTATGCAAGTTAAGGCTATTGAGTTGACATTGTACTTGACGCTTAATTTCGGATTGAGAAACGAAGTCATTTGGGGTTTAAAGAAATCATCTAGACTCACCAACTCGGTTGCATACTCACGAGTTTGACCGAGTTCACAACGATTCTACCAAGTTTGTTCCAAAAACGAGTTTGTTTCTGAATCAACCCGTCCAGGATAAGTGGAAACATAAACTCAAAGGAGTTATTGAGTTAACTCGCAAGTTTGATAACCATGCAATTGACATTCAGTTTTTGAAGCAAGGATTGGATCTACAAAATATTTTAGGCTATCATGGCAATACTTTGATATTCTACCACGGCAGTTGGCCAACAACCAAGGATTGCTTCTTGGTCCACCTAGTGATAATATTGGGTCCAAAGAAAATACAAGCATTAAAAGTAGACCTTTGGTATTTGACACTTTAGCTGAGTAGAAGATCACAAATATTTTTATTGTGAGAAGAGGAGGGAGTTGTTAGAGAAATGTTTAATCTCAATGCGCATAAAATAATCAAGATCGCCAAGCTGTTAGAGCGAAACACAGATTGAAGCCTAGAGACGACAAATGGTCGTAGATTTAGGCATGAACTTGTCTAGAGGATCACAAATATTTTTATGGTGAGAAGAGGAGGGAGTTCTTAGAGAGATGTTTAATCTCAATGCCCATAAAATAATCAAAATCACCAAGCTCTTAGAGGGAAACAAAGATTGAAGCCTAGAGCTGACAAATTGTCATTGATTTAGGGATTGTAAAATAATATCAACATGGATGAGAACATAAAGAGAGCCAACACTAGTTTTGAGAACCATGACTGATGAATCAAACTTATTTGAATAAATCCTAACACTAAGTTTTTACTGAGCCTTTCATACTAGGCCTGAGGAGCCTCTTTCAATCCATAAATAGACTCTAAAGTTTTAAACAAGAGAGGAATATTCTGTTTATTTGGTGTTGAGTTGTGTTGCTTAGGATCAAAACCCGTAAAAGGAGCTTCCAAGCTATCGATATCTATTACTATCTAGTACTCAAGGTGACATGAAATAGAAAGAAAGATTTTTAATATGAAATATCATGAAGTACATATTTATAGAGATGACATGACAGTTAGCAAAACACTTGTAACAAACCCAAATACTATTATGGAAATTAGGATCACCTACATTAGAGACTATTGTAGTAATGTGGACTACACTAACAATTCTTGAGTGAAAAAAGCTACACAAATTGGATTTATAATCAAATTTTTTATTCTTTTTAGCTTTTTGATTGTTTTAAAGTTGTAACAGACACAAAAGACAAAATAAATGATTTTTTAAGAGTGATTATTTAGTGAAGGAAACTTAAACAAATGGGCCTTATATTCTCTAGATGGGCCAGTGGAGGAACAATGTAGTTATCGGACTGTCCAACAATACTCATGTATATGAGGATATATTCTAGAATTTAGAAAAATGACTTAGAAGGTAGAGATGCTATTGAGCTGGTTTAAGTTTGTTGACATAGTGGAATGATTCTTGGGAGGTTGGGGATTAGCTATTTGTGTGAGAAAGAGCGCAGTCATCTATGTATCGAACATTCCGGATGATACTTTCTGGAAGATAAGAGATATGGAAAGAAATTAAGGAGGCGCAATAAGAAATTGTCCTATATACATTGTGGATAATTCTTTGTTATACTGTGTTAATGTAACAATTATGACTTATAAATGTTGTTTATGCTTCATGATTTTTTGTACAAGATTTAGTATGTTCATATTGTTATATTATATCTATTTATCATGGCTCGAACATCAACCTCTTTGCAATAATTAAAATATTTTCTTACAGGGAATTGCTTCTAGATTTCTATGAATCAAGTAACCGCAAGCCAACGCAATTTATAGTCTTCAGGTGTCATTCTATCACTACTATATTTGATAGATAATCCAGTCATATATGTTCTTTTGGTGAACTTGTTTGTGGATCAAATGTTATAAATTAGAAGAGGTTGATGTTGCATATTATAGCATCTAAAATTTATTAATCAATTTAGACCACTAGCATTGTTGAATTCGATTATGTGATGGATATTTTTGAATAATTATTCTCGTTTTAATGTCTTGTCATTCCACTATTTGGTTATGTATCCCTACCATTATTATTGGTTGTATGGGATTGCATTGTTCAGATACTTCATTCGATTTTTTTTCATCTTTTTCTAAAGTAATTCCTTGTGTGATCAAAAGTACTTTATATGTTTCGTATTAGCCATGTCATATGTTTTTTATTTGGTACAATGGCAAGATAGAACAGGCATGCCAGTAGGAATTGGAAGACTTAAAGAATTGGAGGAAACTTGTTAGACATGTTTTTTGGTCCTATGCACAATTTCAAAGAGTGTTTTTAGGCAATTAATGGCAAATGATGTGGAAGGAGTACAAATTAAGTTAGGAAATTTTAGAAGTGCATTCATACTTTTGAGAAGGATTTGGTGTACCTTTTCAATTAGGAGACATTTGGGTTCATGTATGTTTAGCTCTGTTAAATTGACAAGCATGAGGAATTTATTTGAAAAATTATCTACAGGTTTTGATGAGTGGTCTACTTAAATTTTATGAAATAAAGACTGACTCTTGGTGATCTCAATTTCCTTTATCACTTGTTAAATATCTGAACTGTGTTTTCATGTTCAGGGATGGAGTTAGTGAATCACAATTTGAACAAGTTTTGACTGTCGAGCTTAACCAGATAATCAAGGTTAACAGAAGCGACTCTTTCCTTGTTCAGTTTGATAATGTGCTTAACTGCTGGAATCTTACGTACACATTGTTCTGAGTGCGTGCTATGATTACACATTTCTCTCTTTAAAGAAAATGGGAAAAAGTTAATATTTTCTACAAGACCTCTTATTTTTTTTGTTCACAACTTTAGTAAGTTTTGGAAAAAATATCAAGAAAAAAGCTACTTGAAACATGCAGCCAATTAAACGATACGCCTTTATTGATGCTTCCTGAGTATAGGATCACGAGAAACTATTCTAATTTCAGGCCTATCAACGTCTTGGTGAGGAGGATGTTCCCAAGTTCACCGTGATAGTGGCACAGAAAAATCATCATACTAGGCTGTTTCAGGCTAATGGTCCTGAAAATGTTCCTCCTGGTATGCTACTTGTTTTGTTTACTTGCATACAGGTAATGCACAAGATCATTGTAATATAAATTTTCCTCTTCAGGGACTGTTGTGGACACAACAATCACGCATCCAAGAAATTATGATTTTTACATGTGTGCACATGCGGGGTTGATGGTATTTTTACATTTCTGGCTTCTGCATTTTTTTTTTGTTTTCATTTATACTTATTTTACAAGCGTTGTAGTTGCATGTGGTTTTAGAGAAATATTTATACTTTTTTGTTTTCTCACCATATAAATAGGGAACATCTAGGCCTGTACATTATCATGTGCTACTCGATGAGATTGGTTTCTCGACAGATGGCTTACAAAATTTGATCCATTCGCTGTCCTATGTGTATGCATTCTACCTTTTGTTTATACGTACTTTGATGTACCTCTTAATTATCCTACTTAGTTGCTTGTTTATACTTATTTCAGGAATCAAAGAAGCACAACTGCAACCTCAGTTGGTAATTTCATCTATCCCTCTGAAAGATATCTATCAGAATAATCTTTTTCGTCAGAAAAGTGATTAATTTGTTTATAATAATTTATCCTCATTTTTTATTCTTCAGTGGCACCAATATGCTATGCTCACCATGCTGCAGCTCAGATGGGACAATTTTTGAATCTTAATGATTTATCGGAAACGGGCTTAAGTTCTGCTGCAGAGGAAAACACCCCAATCCTAGAGCTTCCAAGATTGCATAAGAATATCAGGAGTTCCATGTTCTTCTGCTGAGGTGATAAAATCAAAGTATAAACGTACATTTAGTATACCTAGAGAAGAGATATGAAACGAAGCCAAATTTTGTTGTTTGGTGGGAAATGGATTCTAGACAGTCATTGGTACTTGGATCATGGCAATTGAGTAGCATTACAATTCTCTAGCTTTCTTTGCGTACAATTCTCTAGTGCTACTTCTGTTTAAGAATTTCTTATGGTTTTTAAAAATTACTGACTCAAGAATTAAAACTGCGATTGTCCCAAATAGAAAAGTAAACCTTGACTTTGAATTGTAGCTCATTGAAATGTAAAATCATGGCGAATCAAAGTAACTTCATTATAAAAGCAGTAAAGAAGGTAAAAAGTCATGGAAAAGGGATGCATCTCGTCCGCTGCTCCGTTGGCCTTCCTCCAAAAATCTAAGTGAAAATAAAATATTAATCAATTCAGTTAAAATTTAAAACCATCAAACCCCACACATTGTCAATAACTCAGTGCTAGTTCTTGATATTAGCTAAAATATATTGGTCTTAAACGTAGATTATGAACAAGCGGTAAAAAAGAGAGGCAGAGAAGATACCAAATCATCATCATCTACGAAGTAAGGATGCTTTAGAGCAGCTGTAGCAGAAATCCTTTTATTTGGGTCCATGCAAAGCATTCTCTGCAAAAAGAGAAACATGGCATCAGAAATTATTTCTGAAAAATTAATTTTACAGAAGTTAACAATAAGACCTCATGACCTTTTACGTATGTAGAACCCAAATTAAGTATCCCTTCTTTCAAAGAGTAAATTTTATTAACCAATATTGCACAATTTGAAGTAACCTACGCTCTACACACTTGAATTCATAAAATAACACATCTCCAAATTGCTTCTTTAAGGACTGAAATTACAGAAATTTATTTATTGTTGGTAGAAACTGCGGTAGAGTTTTTCATTCAGAATGTCCGTTGCTGGGCTAATTACTGCTCACCACACAACCAAAACAAAACTGTGGAGTAAAAACTTACTGATAGAAGATTCATGCCATTTGGTTCCAGATGAGGAACAAATCTTTGCAGGCCCTGCATAGCAGTAGAGAAGCACATAAATATGTTGTAACTTTTAAAGATTCTATGAAAATAAGACAACTAGCCAAATAGCAATTGAGAAATGAGAATTTAGTACCAATGGAGTAAAATTCTCGTAGCGATGAACGGTAGGAATTAATTCGGAGATCCCTGGCCATGTTTCCTCTGTGGGGGTACCTAACACTCTTCACAGAGAAAATTCTTTCTTGCTTCAATTACAAACAAGAATTGCGTGCAAAAGTCAAATGAATATTTTATGTGTGGCACATCATACCTGAAAATTGCCTCCAACTCATCCCGGCATTTAGGAGTTTGGAACAAAGGTTCTCCAATTAGCATCTCAGCAAATATACAGCCAGCAGACCACAAATCAATTGAAGCTGAATATTGATAGCCGTCACACAAGACTTCAGGTGCCCTGTACCAGGAAGTTCCTAACTGACTAGTGTATTAGTGAGGTGTCCACTATGTAATAAGACTTTTATTTCTATACCAAAACTAAAACTATACCTAATCATGTGGAACATCATTATTTGGTAATAAAGCTTTTATAGCAAACAAATATCTACTAACCAGTCATAGTCAATTATACCTTCTCAGAATACACTACGTCATTTCTGAACTCTCTAGCCAAACCAAAATCCGCCAGTTTGATCAACATTGTAGGTAGATCAATCAGCACATTCCGTGGTTTCAAATCTCTATGCAGAACCTTACGCGAATGGCAGAACTCCACAGCAGAGAGTATCTGGTACATGAAACTCTGCAAGCAAAAGAAATTTATTCACAGTTACAGGACTTTTAGAATTTGAGATTCATCTACCTCAATCTTAAAAGTATTTATAGATAAGGTGATCTTTTATATACATACATATACATAGACTGATAGATATAGATATACACAATCATTAGTGAGAATGTATGTTTAATCCGACAATGATAACAGTGAGAGTTCATTTTTACTTAGGTCAAATCTTATTTTACAAAAGGATAAACATCCAAGTATTAATATTCTATAAAAAAAATTCTGAAAATGTAATTTTGTTTAATAGTCTCCTGCATACTTATATAATTGTTTTCCACAAACTTGAATATTTACTATAGTTTTATTTTCTAGACTTAATCTCGTACTGTTTATCTTAATTTCTAATTTTAATAATCTATTATTATTTTAGTATCTACACTTAACTATTTATTATTATTATTATTATTATTATTATTATTATGATCATCATCTTAATTCTTAAATTCAATTAATAGTTAAGTTTAGAAAGTAACATCATATGAGTTCAGAGACTAAATGAATATGAAATAGTTAATTTTAGTAACAAAAAATAATAATAATAAATGTCGTTTAATTTACTAACAACAAAACTAAATTAATATACAAACTAAACTTTTTTGAGATTTTTATGAATTTTAATAATTTTAGAACTTAAACGACAGTTTATTTATTTATCCTTCTTAACAGTGATAAATGTCAGGTTATTATTTCTTAGTAAAATTGATGTTTTAACACAAGATCACAATTTAATTAAAAGTGATGTTGAAAAAATTTAGGCTAGATCTTATTACAATATGCCTTTTCTTGAAATATCCAAACATAAATCACTCTATTAAAATCAACTCTAACTAAAATCGATCTAAATTTAGCTTTGCTTTCAGAATTCACATTTAATGCAAAATTTCTTTAAACACAAAAGATCCTTTAAAGATCCACATCCAACAATTCCTAATGCATTTCCGAACAGATTAATAATCAATTTCATAATAAAACACCAGCAAAAGCACTCTCTCATCTTCTAAGTACCTTTATAGTCACGGCATCCTTGGAAAGACGATTGTTCATCATGTATTCTTGAAGGTCGCAGTCGAGATGCTCGAAGGTAAGATTCACATATCTGTAATTCGTGAATCCGACTTTAAGCAACCTGACAATGTTGTCATGGTGGAGTTCTTTGAGGAACGACACTTCACGGATGATCGAAGAAGGAACGCCCTGGCTCACTCCGAGTATTCTGATCTGTTTCGTGGCGACGACTGTGCCGGTTTTAGGATCGCGGCACCGGAACACTCGCCCGTAGCCACCTTCCGCCACCATGCTTATTATCTCCAACTCCGGATCCTCCTCCTCCTCCTCTCTGCGCTCCTCTCTGCGCTCCTCTCTGCCACCACGTTTACAGATGCTGCACACTGCCAAACGCCCCAACCTACTCCACCACAAATATGACCATTAATCACTCAGATGTAATTGGAAGAGCAAGAAAAAACACAGAAAAACGATAAACATCAATCAGGTTATTGAATCCAAAAATCATTGTTCTTGGAGTTACGATGAGTGATGATAATTACAGAGAATCGAAGGAGCCGATCCAGTCGTTTTCTTCAGTCATCTTTCTGAGAGAGGGTTTGAAGCAACTGTAACAGAATTTGAATCAAACTTGAAAAGAAATCACTGATCACTGAACCACTCGACTTTTATACGTTTCTTTGAGATAGAATTTCCCGCGGAAAAGAATAACAAACTTTTCGGTAACCGGTGGAGATCTGCCACGTGGCAGATTTATCTTTAGCTTTCTTGCTGTTGTTAGGTAACTGTTACTTAACCGAGCAAAATATTACACAGGTATATTTGATTTACTCATCATCTAATTATTTTTTTAATTAGTTAACTAATTGGTGCTTTATTTGTTTAATGTTAATTATGTAATGTTATAATCTAATCAGTATTTGAAATTTACATTTACAGTTAAATATATATTGAGGTTAAATAAATATTCAGTTGAGCGGTTAAATAGGTGGTCATGATCTTCTTAATTATTTTCCTGTACTGATTCTTGAACCTTTTTTTTTCTTTATTTTAATAGTTATTTCTATCAAGAAATGACATACTAATAAAGATATTGCTCTTCATTTAATCAGTTTTACTTGGTCTTTTATTTGTTTATATTCGTTTTATTAAAAAAAAATCTTTAGAGTAATCAAAGAAAAAAAACTATTTATTTTGATAAAATAATTTCAATCCTTTATGTCTTGAAAACAAAAGAAGTTTAGAGAAAACTTTTTTTTATCCACAAAAAGAAAATAATAAAATTAATATAGAAAGAAGAAAGCTAAACTCACACAATCTAGTAAAAAATTTTTTAGTTTAAATTATTCATTTTCCTTTTATTTGACTAAATATTACCATTTAATATTTCTATTGAAAATAACTTTTGTTCTGATATTATATGTACTAGTTTCAGATTTTTTTTGTTCCTAAAGATTTAGTCACCAAAGAATGGAAAAAAATTAAACACGGTATGTGTAAAGATTAAAATAACATTTAGGGACCAAAATTTAAGGTCATACAATCATAAAAACTAATTAATTAATTAATCCTATTTTGGAAGTTTGTACTTTTTCAAATTTAAATATCTTTTAAAAACTTATTATATACATAAAAATCCAAATTATATATTAAATATAACAATAAGAGTAACAAAATATCCACTCATGTATTATACTTAATGTGGGATCATCCATATCTTCATGAATTCTGAACAACAAAGTTCTTCATATTCACCATTTAACTATAACCACGGTCCATATTTACAAGATAGTGTACACTGGGCAAAACTTCCTAGTCACGAATAGAATAAACTATGAACACACAAATTTATGGAACCCGTAGCAAATTTACAAGTGAAAGGGAGACCTCAGAAAAATGAAATGAAATAATTTGGAATCAAAGTGGCAACCATTCACAAATAATGTCTACAAGCTTTGATCATATTTAACAGTGAAGGTTGCAGTTGTGCTAGTACTTGCAGCATATGACATGGTGTTACCCTGGCTATCTGAAGCAGAGGATGCATTGCAGGAAGATGAACCCTTGGTATCATTATCAACACCATTTTTATCTGCTCTGATTTTGAGGTCCATAAAATCTGAAATCAACCCTGGTTTTGTTATCTTACTTTCATCAATGTCCATTTCTCCGGTGAGCATCTTGACCACAGAAGACATTGGTGGCCGGAGTTTGGACGTGTCCTGAGTGCAGAGAAGTCCAACTTTCAGAAATGTACAGGCCTCCTCGGCGTCAAAATGCCCGTCTAAGGATGCATCTACAAGCCCTACCAGTTCCTTTCGCTGATAAAGTTCCCATGTCTGAAAGGATAGAAATGTTAATCGTGTGTAAGTTAGAGTCCCACATTGTATAAAAATGAATAAGATGAACAATATATAAGAAGAAAAAACCTATAAAGTTATTGTCTTTAAGATTTTCGAAACAACCCAACAAGAAGAAGCTCAAATTAAGAGCTGGTAGAAACTATCTTAATGTCATAGAATATGAGTACTGTTATGTACAATGAAATGCTCAAGTTTGAAAGGCAGAGAAAAATATGTGATGTTTCAGATTTCAAACAACAGAGATTCTTTCAGATATGATACAGTCTTTTTATACTAGTATCAGAATTGTTTGTTGGGTTTACCATATATAATTTTGGACTAGAAGTAGACTCTCGCAACATAGGGTTCAATGTTCCCTGTTTAAAGCATAACTCTAAAATTTCAATGTTCTTCATGCAGAAGGAACGAAAGAAATTTGAATGTTGAGGTTTCCAATCAGGTATACCTTATAGTGGGGATTATAACTTCATAATCAATCACAATGGCATGGAGCTTGGATGGAAAACTAAAGTAGAAAGAAGAGAAAGTGAAGTTCTATAACAAAAAAAATAGTGCAGACTAGAACTTGGACCTATTTGGAGGAGTTTCTTCATAAGCACTTCTCACTTCTAGGGGAGAAAAATAAGAAAAAACTTAGCTTCTCTATAAATTCCATTTAGCCTCTTGCATAAGCTAATTTTAGCTAGTGAAAAATCCAAACAAACCCTTTGTTAACTGAAAAGAAAAAGTAACTCGGAAGAGGCTCCATATTTATTGATCAAGGCTTGCAATCATTCTGTTGTTTAAACTCACCATCTTGTCTACAATTTCTATACATGCAGGAAACAAGTTTCATAGGTGAAAAGTAATTAAAATCCACAAAAGTTGAGTTTGTTAGACACAATATCTTGTAGTATGAACTAGCCATCACTGACGAGGTTGCAAATATGGCAACCTCCAAAGAAGACACAATTAAACTTTTCCAACATTTTCCATACAACTTAAAGCATCCAATAAAAGGTTATGTTATCACATACTTGACAGTGAAAATAACTTAATGTATTATATCTGAAGAATTTGCTCTATGTATTTGTAAACAGGAAAGGTACAGCAATATAACTAAGAAAATAGAAATGACATACTGTTTCTAAAAGAAACTGCTCTCCTATCGGTAATCGTGTATTAGTGTGACATCTTCCACTCACTATCTCCACAAGGAGTACACCAAAGCTGTAAATATCTGCTTTACGTGTCAGGTGCCCCCTTAATGCATACTCTGGTGCCAAATAACCTCTGAAATAAAATATGCAGCATTAAGTTCCTGACGTAAATAATTGGCAAGTAAAGGAAGTCAATAACATTAACAGGACGAGAGAAGCTTTCCTCTTTATCATGTGAGAAGTGAAAGGTTATGAATGAATACAAGGGACATAATATACAATTAATCTCTAGATCCAACAAATTTTGCTGTGATAGATTTTGTAAACTTTAATACCATCTTAAAAGGTGAATTTTAATATAGTATTATTTCACAATATCTCTAGTTAAAGTGGGATTTCCAACACAAAAAGAGTTTTGCTCCAACAATTTTATTAACCAATTTATGTATATTTCAATGAATCCCTTATCTCTATCAAGGACTTCAATGATCTCAGTTGTGTAGTGGTTGATGATGAATTTACAACAAGCAAGATTTCGTGTGCGCTGCATTTAATGGACTACAATTCTTGCACAGCAATGCCTCAACCAAAGGAATCCCATGTCAGGATTAAAGCAAAACACTAACAGATAATCTAAAGTAAATTGAATACAAATTTCAAAGTCACCAATTTACAACAAAATAAATTTATACAAAATATTGAATAGAATCAATGAAGTCAATTACATTCTAATATTCTCAAATGTTTCAGTATTATGGTATATAATTCTAACCATTCAACATATTATAATAGCTTTCGGTTCCATGTAAAACATGTAGATAATTAGTTTAAAACTGGGACATTGAAGGGATAAAGTCTTTTTTTGGCGAAGGAAAAAGAAAAAAAAAAAGTTTCCAATTTATGCACAGGATGTTTATTAAAATACTCACATTGTTCCTGCCACACGAGTGCTGACATGAGTCATGTATGATGGAATAAGCTTTGCAAGACCAAAATCTGAAATCTTAGGTGTAAGATTTTTGTCAAGGAGAATATTGCTTGCTTTTATATCCCTATGAACAATATGTGGTCTTACTTCTTCATGTAGATAAGAGAGCCCACGTGCAATCCCAATGCAAATCCTAGATCGTGCTTTCCAATAAAAAATGATGTTACTGTGACCTGAACCTGCAAGTGAAGAGAAAATAACTTATTCAGAAAGCATTAGGTAAGGAAATTAAATTAATATAACAACTCCATGATATTCTAAATGATACAATAGTTCCTGTTCTCAAATTTTATCAGAAAACTTTACCACAAAATTACAAAGCATTTACCTAAAAGGGTTTGAGCAAGGCTATTGTTCTCAAGAAAATTGTAGACTAATATTCTGTTATTCCCTTCCACACAACAACCATATAGCTTAACCAAATTTTCATGCTCTATTTCTGAGATCACATTAATCTCTGTCATAAATTCTTTCACCCCTTGAGTTGATTCTGCTGAAAGAACTTTTATAGCAGCTAGATTCCCATCTTTTAGTAATCCCTGATCATCCACCATAATATTGTTAAGTTTTCACTGATAATTAAAGGAAGAGAAATATAATGATCAATCAAATGGATATGATGATGCAAGCCATATTCAGAAGTTACTTAATTACCTTATAAACAGAACCAAAGCCACCCTGCCCAATTTTATTGGCCTGACTGAAATTGTCAGACGCAACTTTTAGTTCTTTGTAGGTAAAGATTCTTACATTTTGAATGCCTGAGAGTTCTGTTCACAAACATATTCAGTCAAAATCAAACACTGTAAGTAGATTTTTTTATGCATTTTATCATAGGTATCTTGATTCTACAACAATATTCTTAGATTAATGTAACATTGTTAAATTACCTTCATCAATATCTGGATCGTGTTTTGGCACAGAAGGCACTTTCCTACCAAATAAGAATGGGAAGCAAGTCATGTCTAGAGGATGAAGTATTCCAACACAGCCTATAATGTCAAATGGAATAAGTATCTTTGAATCAAACCAGTTCCAAGGTCACCTGGAAGAACCACATAGAAGTGTCTGTCTTAGAATAATAAAGTGCTGCTAAAACTTCAGATCTTAAAACATGAAAGCAAACAAAGTACATTCATAGTATGTTAATTACAACATCAGATGAAACATACAAAAAGTAATAACTAATATCATGGTCAACGCTCCAACATTTTTTCAATATTCCAAAGATATCAGTTCCATTAAACTAAATTAAATGCACAAATATCAGCATCATATTGCTGTTCAAGTAGTCAGATTTCACTGATTACAAATATTTTCAGCAAAACATGTTTGAAAAATTTATGAAAGACGCAGGTGACAAAAAAACAAGCATAGTTGATAGTTCACAGAGCCATATAACTAATGATGCATCTTTAGTTTCCAAAATCATTCTTTTTTTGCTGCCTTCCAAGAGGGTTCCTGAAAAGATGATTATTTCTCCAAAATTAACCGAAAACAAATCCATTCCTACGCTATTGAAACACCCTTTTCCATATCTATACTAAGATAAACTAATTATCAGTCTCTCGAAAAAGCTTAATCTCAAATGAAAACCATTTTTTTCACCTATACCTATTTTTCATACAGTTTTCTTGCTCTAAACTACAAGTTTGTGGGTGTAGGTGTTAATATCTTCTAACAGATTCATTTTGTGCTGCTTTTTTTCACAGCTAAAAGAGCATTGTGAATAAAAATGTGAACTGAGTTTCCTTAGGAACTAAAATAAACTATAAGAGAGACAATAAGGAGCCTAATCACAGATTTTAGAGAACAAGTAAAAAATAAATAAACCAAAAGATTATCCATTGGAAAACCCATAAGTGAATGATAGCCAGAAACTAAAAGTGCATTACATGGCAGAAACAAACCTTAAAAAGTGGTGAAGACAAGAAAAAAAATTGAAACCAAAAGTAGAAGTTTTTTCTGAGAGATGAGAATAAAGGGTGAGAGATATGAGTTGGTTGGGCTAGGTCAACAAGAAACAGTGTCTGAAATTATGATGACGATTATTTTGTGTTGTGGGTTTCTATTTCTATTCTGTGTGCTGCTTTTTAATTAATCTTACCACGTGGTGTGAAGAGAGCGCGTATGCAATGTGAATCTCTTCTCTCTATGCATTGAGTTGACTTAGACTCTGAAAATAAATCAGCAAACTAATATGTGATAATTCTAAAAAATAAGTCAAATCATAACTACAGCCTTCTAAATATTAGTTAAAAAATTTAAATATTATTTTATTACAACCATACCTATATATATATATATATATGTTCACACACATATATATTTATAAAGACTAGTCTCCCCCATGGTCAAGTTGCAAATTTTGACTTATCTTATTAGAAATGTCGAAAGTATATTAAATAATTTAATCTAAATATTATTTTTAGTACTTTATAAAATTCTAAAATCTAAAAAAGGTATAATCTAAAAACTTCAAATCTCTGAAATTTAGTAAATTTTATCATTGAAAAATGAATCAAGAGATTTGTCCATCTTCTTACTATTAACTTACCAAGTTGTCAGGTTAGATATTAAAAACTTCAACTCAATCATAACCAACACACTATATTAAAGATTAATAAAAGAAAATTATTTTTTCATTGTACAGTTGTAGTGTGAATTAGAGAATTGCTTGAGAGTGATTTCACGCAAAATAGGTGATATTAAACTCTTTTTTATATAATCAAATATAATTTTCCACAAAAAAAATTATATTCAAATTCAAAAAGATAATTATAAAAAATATTTAAAATATATATATTTAATATATAATTATACATTTAGAACTTACAGTGAAAATTACTAATTATTATTCACATTATCAATAATAAAGTGGTGAAAATGAAAGATCATTATACTCATGCAATTAGTTGATATATGTTGACAATGCTAATGTATTATATAAGCATTATATTCATGTTGATATAATAGATGAGCATTATACAATTATTTATATTATTATTTTCTTATTTCAAAATTTCATTTTTATATATTATTATTATTATTTAAATAGAATATTAAAACAGCTGTGAATGTGAAGCGATTGTTTAAAATAAAGATGAGTATGGAATGATTATTTTCCTTCTTTATTACAACTTAAAATAACTATAACAACTTGCTGAATATTTTAAGCCAGTACTCCTAAAAAATACTCCTATATGAGTTCTTATTACGTGTAAAAGAGAGAATTATATCTGTACGCACGCGAATTAAAAATATTAAAACCATAAAGATATTCTCTAGTTACAAATATCAATACATTGTTAGGCAAGAATAATACATCAATTTAATCCTATAGAAATCTCTTTTAAGATAACATTATCCAATGTCATTTATAATAATTTAAAAAACAAACTAGTACACGGCATTTGCTATTTTACTTTGAGAAGGAATGTTTCTAGATAGACTTTTTCATATAGACATTTCGGAGAAAATGAAAAAAAAAAAAGTTTTTTTCATAAGGATGATAATGCTCTTTTAACTCACTATTTCGCTTAGCTTCATTCCCTATAATTCACAGTCTGTATTAGTCAGGACGGAACATATTAACCTCCATAAGCTATAACCAAAAAGTTTATCTATATTTTAATATTATTAAAATGAAACAATAATTATTAGAATGAAACAATAATGATGTTTTTTACGTTAAAATTAAATGATGATTAATTATATAGTTTTTTAGTAGTTGAGCAATAATTTTTTTTATATTTTCTTATTTATGAAAATTTTAATTTTAATATATTTATTTGATATAGATGTCAGTATTATGTTTATTTAATTAGTTTAAATTTTATTGACAATGGTAGACTCATGTAATAAAGATAAGAAACGTTAAAACAAAATTATTGTTCAACAGTATGTAGTTTTTTTATTTTAAGATTTTTCTTATGGGAGAAGGTCCACACAGTGGCGAGCCAATAATTAGTAATAGTCATGGAAAATGGGTTCACCCGTGGTTTGAACTCTTAGTGCCATGCGAGTCTAGTTAGATGCTCTAACTCAGGTTGGGTTTATTTGAAGTCGATAGGAGCATGTGTTGTGGTTGTATAAATATGAGCATGTGTACCGTTTTGCCCTTAATAAAAATAATAAACCTTGCACTCCCTCTTCATCTTTTTCATCTTCTCAGTTGCAACCCTACACCTCTTGTCGTTGTCTTCTGTTGCTTCATTATTGTGTTGGAGAGCAGTTTCGCATCCCTACGGCAGAGATCATGTTTGCATTGCACCCACTGCATTGGTTCCTAAGGTTGATAAAACATACTTTCGATGGTTTCACTTTTGTCTTCTTGTATTCTGGATTAGGTAATCCAGAAAGTTTCCATAATGCATAATTTAACAACATATTATTTTTAAAATACATACTGTATTACACAATCACACTCTGGAACGTATTTCTAGATCTAGAAGTACCTTTTAGATTGCATATAAAAAAAAATAACATATATAATGAATTGTGTTATTCAAAAAGTAGTTCTAGATCCAAAAATATGTTTTGTATTGTATAATTCAAAACATGTTATTTAAAAAAAAAGTACATTTTACATTGCACAATCCTGGAAATATATTTTAGATTATGTAAACCAATATTAAAAAATAACATATTTAATCCATAATCTATCTATAATGTGTTTGTTATTATGGATATTATTTGTAAAGTTTATTCAATTTTGATTTTTATTAATATAAAAATTATGTTGTAGATAAAGTTATGACTAGATCAAGAGCTAGTACCTCTCAAGGTGATGGTAAACATAGACCTATGACATTGGTTAATAGAGGGGATCGTTGACAAGTTCGCCATTCTAGTGTTGGTGATGTGATTGATGCAGTTAGAGGAGGACATGACCACTAGGAAGGATTCTCTTCCTAATCGTTCTTTATTAGCAAGTTTTATGTTTTACTGATCATGTTGCTTTGAGATTGTGGGAGGGTGAGGTAAGAATAAAAAATTGTAGTTAATTTTTACACTGATCATCGTGACGTTATTTTTAATTACAAACATCAATGTTTTTGTTAAGATCATAAAAAATTAAAATTGGTCTCTCATGGTCACAAATTAAGTAAATTTAGGCTACCTCATCCTAAAATTGAGACACTTGTGCTTAATTTGGGATTTGTTGTCGTTATGCAACATAAGTTATGAGACAGTTGATAAGGGGTTGATTTCAGCCTCTGTGGAGAGGTAGCACTGCAACACCAACACTTTCCACCTTTCGGTTAGTGAGATGACGATAATGTTAGATGATATGTCATTACTGTTCCATATCCCCATTGTGAGGCAATTTCCTATGTATGTCTCGATGGAATTCGTTGTAGCTTCAATTATTTTGGTGGAGTTGATAGGGGTTGACTTAAGTGATGCCATCTCAGAAATGAGGCATTGTTAGGGTACACACACCAAACATAGTTGGCTATGAGTCATATATGAGGAGTGTTACGTCCACCAGACTTGGGCGTCTGCCAGATTGGGGGAGTACCCCAAGTGCTCATTTGTTACATTTAGTGGGACGCATGATATTTGTTGACAAGAGTGCAACACCAATCCCTGTGTCTTATTTGTTATTGTTCAATAATTTACGAATATGAGGTGGATACTTGTGGAAAGTTGTCGCAGTACCTTATATCTATGACCAGTTAGGGGATGCCTACTTTGTCCAAACAAAATAATTGGGTAGTTAATTACATTTATTGTCATACGAATAAATAAATATTATTGTGTTGAAATTATAATAGTCTTGAATATATGAACACTTTCCAACATAGGAAAGAGGGATATGAATCCCACCTATCAAGAGGTTCACCCCCCGTTTGCACTGATAGTGTTATGTTGGGGTTATTTAAAGTTCGTATGCAGATCATTGTTGAGTAGGCCATCCGAGTCGATATCCTTATTTTTTGGATAGATTAGTATAGGTACGTGTGACATCGAAATTAGTCCGAGCATGTGTTGTGGCTGTACAATATGAGCAGACATTTCATCTACCTCACATGTCATATGATAGTGGAGTTCTGACGATTATAGGTGACAAGTGGTTGCACTTTGCTGACCACCTCATTACAAACTTCTCATGTATATACATGTGCAGCCAAATATATGCAGTCATTCAAAATTGTGTCACACCCATATATAGATCATGGTGTAAGGAAAGATCAACCGACTATACTATTATGTTGTTGTACTCGTCGTCCACATGATAGAGATGTAGACCACATATCACAACAAGATGCATATCCAATAAATTATTATGTTATTCAATATTATTTATTATTTACCACAAATTTTGTTTTAACTTAAACATTAATACATCATTTCAATAGATGCAGAATATATTTAAGTGAATTGCCAACTTCTTGCAAATGATGATTGATTGTAGTGATTTTAGTAAAAAGACACTTTAAAATAAAATGAAATACATACTACACTCCAATTAGTCTATGATATAATAGATGATAGGATTGTTACAATTTGATTTTTATACTATGTGTCATTTATATTCCTGTTTTGAGTTTATGCATTAATTATACCTCCTTGTATAATAAATTTTAATTTAATTTAACAATCATGTTATCTTTTCATTTTATTCAAAATTTTCGATAATATTTATTTTAATAAGTATAAATGTTTGTAAAAAAAAATAGAAGATATATGATAATTTTTTAAGAAATATGAAAAAAATAAAAATAAATTTATATTTTAGATTATATAATTTAAAAATAAATAATTACAAATTTAACTGGAAAGTCTTTTGAATTTTAGGTTCTGTAATTGAAAATTTAAAAAATATATTTTAGATATTATTTTTTTAAATTACGGGGTGTAGGAGGAAAACATAGGGTGATCGAAAGAATTTTCCCCTTTTTAATAAGTTAAGATTAATTTATAGAAATCCTTCTACAATTTCTTTTTAAGTTATATGTATATATATATATATATTTTAACTTACAAATTATTTTTTTTTCTAGAAGTATTTTCCATTAACTTAGTTAAAACAATTTGTCTAGTTTACTTTGTTTTGAACTTTTCAATAATATATTATAATTAAAAAATCACATAAGAGTTTGTATTTTGTATTTGTACTCTTTCACAAAGTCACCTTCCATCAATCGATTTTTGTGTATAATTTAACTACTAACAATTTTACAAGTACAGTATTACTGATTTATTTTTTGTAAGTGCGCGAATATTTTATCAACAAATGTTTAAATATTTTCAACTTGCTTGTGTCATCATAGACTTTGATTAGGTGAGATGATTGCTCTAAGCTTCATGTGCAGGTCGTCAATATTGAACATCAACAAGTTTTTTTATAATAAAAAATCAACAAGTTGGAGGAAGAGATTATAAATAAAAGGCTTAAACATGGATTTAAATTTAATAAAAAATTTGATTTTAATTTTTTATAAATTTTTTATTTTACTATTTTTAGTCCAGAAAGTATTTTAAATAACGTTTTGAACAGTAGAATAAAATGACATCGACAGTATTTTCGAAACAAAAGATACTGAAAAAACAGAAATATTAAAAACGATAAATGAAATTTGTTAATTTTTTGGTCATTAAAAACTTATTAACTTTTTGGTTCATCTTAATCTAAAATTTTAGTTTCTTTGGAGCTTCCGATCTTGATATCCTCGTTCAACGTTCATGGTTTAAATAAAAGTACCTTCTATTGTTTATGTAAGAAATGAATAGTTCTATTCTTTTAAAATATAAATATATCTATAAATATATTAATAGTCAAATTAATACGTTTTTAATTTTATTAATACTTGATACACTAGTTTATAATTTTATTCAAATAAAGACTATCTAGTTAAAAATAAATTTTGATCTCAGAATTTATTAAAAAGTATATTTAAGTTCAATTCATCCTTTTTGATGTAAGATTAGGTTTATCTAACATAAGAATCTAAAAGGTAAGTGATAGTTCAAATTTTGAATAAAATAATTTTTAGTAATTCTAATAACATATAAAAAGAATGAATCAATTCATTGAATTAACATGTAACATTTAACGTTAGATAAAAATAATAATTATATATAATAATAGAATATACCAACAAGTTGAATATAAAAAAAATAACTACTTATATTTAATATCTAATTATATTTTATTTTAATATATTTATAAAAAAGTGGTAAAATTGAATTTTGGTACGGAAGTTTAGTTTATGGTAATTTGCACATTTTAAAACTTATCAAGATTATTATTGATAAAATTTATTCTTTAAATCATGAGTATTATAATTAAATATAGTCCGCTCTTCAACGACTTAATTTATATGGTATTTTTGAAATAATTTTTAAATTATATTTTTATTAATTAAAATTAACCAGACTACGTTTTAACTTGATAAATTAGTTAATTTTTCATCTATCTTATTATACTGGTTGTTTTATCTTATTTTTAAAATTCATTTTAGTCTTTTTCTTTCACAATATTCATTTTGATACTTTATCTTTTAAATTTGAGTGAATTTAGTTATTTGAAAATATTTATTGTTTTCCATTCTCTAACACTATTTAGAAATAATGTTTTACTAGATGAAGATGAAGTGAATGCTTCATTAGATTTTTCCATATAAAACTATGAAACTCAATTGGTATTCCAATTAACACAAGCCGTAAAGTGGTGAAAATTAGTGTCTTGACAAAAACAAAATTAATATGATATTAGATTTTTCAATTTTTTATGTTGCTCCTTAGACTCACTTTTCACATTATTTTTTTATTATATTTATGACTATCTTTTGTTTGAGCATAAGTAGGTGGCAAGATATTTACATCGTTTAAGTATTTAATTTTTTATTATAATAATATAGTTTGAAGATTAACGTTATATTGTTAAAAATATAATTATGAAAATCCAATATCGAGTAAATATAAGAAAGTTAAGTTATTATAAATAAAAAAATCCACAAACATATAATTTTAACATTTTGGGTAAAAAGTGAATTTTAACATTTTGGGTAAAAAGTGATGTGATATTATTTTAAATCGTTTGCTCATTATTTATCATCTCATGTTTCGCACTGAAACTACCTTTGTTTAAACCTAGTTGTTCCAAACTTTAAAAGAAATAATCTAACATTTCAAATATTTTTACATTTATTATGTGATCAAATTTTTTATTTGTAGAAATACAACTTTTTTGAACCAACTAGTAAACATACCATAGATGTTTCATAAGAAAATAAAAGCAAGAATTATCATAAAAGTACCAAACATGATATAAAAAAATGGAAAAATATATTTTAACTCTTTAGTTCCGAAATAAATATTTATTTGATGTTAGAATCTAATATTTTTTTAATATTTCTATATTTGATAACGATTCTTATTAAATTATAACCATCTTGATTGTGTCGAAAATTTTCATGTGGACTATAAAGCTGAGGTGGAAGATAGATGGATAAATTTTGTTTTTAATTTCTTATATTTTTACAAAATTCACATTCAGTTGCTAAACATTTTAGTTACTATTTTAATATTTAATATTTTTTTAACTAATTTTAATACTTAATTTCACGTTCTATTGTTTTTACACTACAACAAAAATCACTTTAGTCAACACTAAATAAAACCACGGGTATAAAAGTGTTGTCTAAATACAGTAAAAGCAACAGTTTTTTAACTGTTAATGTTTTATATAACATTTATATACATGTTGCTTATTAAAATGTGTGCTAAAAAATAAAAATTGTGGCATTAGGCCTCACATTAAATTAAAAAAAATCACGGCTATTGTGTCTTTTGTATTTCACGAAAACTTTGTTGTTCCCTCTCTTTACCAAAATTTCTTCTTCCCGCTATTATCACTCTCTTTGCCTCTTGTCAAAATATGTGCCAAAATTTCTTCTTCCCACAATTATCACTCTCCTAACTCTCCCTCTCGCTCGCACATCGAAATTGGCTCCCGACTCTCCCTCTCACTCGCACATCGCATGTCATCGATCACATGCCGTCGATTGCACGCCGACGTTTGGTCTTCGTCATTGTGCATCATCGTCACATTTAGTCTTTCTATCCCTCATTTCTCTTGTTTTTTCATGGGTTTCCTTTGATTAGGTTACGTGTATAGTGTTTCCAGGTTATATTTTGAAGATTCTTGGATTTAGGGTTCTTAGATTATTCATGGTTCTTGGATTCTTGGATTTAGGGTTCACGGTTCTTACATTCTTGGATTTAGATTCTTGGATTTCGGTTCTTAGATTCTTGGATTTAGGGTTTTTAGATTCTTGGTTTTTCATGGTTTAGGGTTTCTTAGGGAAGCATTTCTTAGTCCAATCATAGGCTGAACTGTGTATGTATGTATGTATGAACACACACAACTGAACGTGTGGAAATGGAGAAAACCTCCAATACCATTCGGGTTTTGTAATCCGATTCTTGTACCATATTGTTGATATTTGAAGTGCAAAGGAAGAAAGGGATTAGATATAGAGAAATGTGATGTGTTTCACTTTATTCATGGTTCTTGGATTCTTGGATTTAGGGTTCACGGTTCTTACATTCTTGGATTTAGATTCTTGGATTTCGGTTCTTAGATTCTTGGATTTAGGGTTTTTAGATTCTTGGTTTTTCATGGTTTAGGGTTTCTTAGGGAAGCATTTCTTAGTCCAATCATAGGCTGAACTGTGTATGTATGTATGTATGAACACACACAACTGAACGTGTGGAAATGGAGAAAACCTCCAATACCATTCGGGTTTTGTAATCTGATTCTTGTACCATATTGTTGATATTTGAAGTGCAAAGGAAGAAAGGGATTAGATATAGAGAAATGTGATGTTTGTTTTTGTTGAAGAAGTCAATAACAGAGCAAGTTTCTTTTTTTATTAAACATATGTTTTTCCATAACAAAAGAGTTTGTCTTGACCTGTTGTGGTCACATGTTTTGCTGGCCATGCTTTTGTCACTTGCCATATGCATATGGAAATGCAAGGGATTGTCCTGTTTGTGATGGAGAGGTCATTGAAACTAACATTACTCCAATTTATGATAATTTTAATGACAATGACAATTTTGATGATGTAGCCTGCTCCATAGTTCCTCCTCGACCGGTTGCACCCAGAATTAACAGTTTTAGCTATTACTTTTAGGTACCAACAATAGGTGTTTGAGGTGTCATCATCATCATGTAGTAGGGGTGGAAGAAGCAAACACTTAATGTTGACAACTTATTGGCTCTCAAATCCACTCAACAGATGGTAACAATCCAGTGGATGCCGTAGGATTTTATAGATATTCTATACTATAAAATGAAAGATCCACTGGATTGTTACCATCTGTTGAGTGGATTTGAGAGCCAACAAGTTGTCAACATTAAGTGCTTGCTTCTTCCACCCCTACTACATGGTGATGATGACGCCTCAAACACCTATTGGTACCTAAAAGTAATAGCTAAAACTGTTAATTCTGGGTGCAACAGGTCGAGGAGGAATTATGGAGCATGCTACATCATCAAAATTGTCACTACCATTGAAATTATCATAAATTGGAGTAATGTTAGTTTCAATAACCTCTCCATCACAAACAGGGCAATCCCTTGCATTTCCATATGCATATGGCAAGTGATAAAAGCATGGCCAGCAAAAACATGTGACCACAACAGGTCAAGACAGGCTCTTTTGTTACGGAAAAACATATGTTTAATAAAAAAAACTTGCTGTGTTATTGACTTCATCAACAAAAACAAACATCACCTTTCTCGATATCTAATCCCTTTCTTCTTTTGTACTTCAAATATCAACAGTATGGTACAAGAATTGGATTACAAAACCCGATTGGTAGTGGAGGTTTTCTCCATTTCCACACGTTTAGTTGTGTGTGTACATACATACATACATAGTTCAGCTTGTGATTGGACTGAGAAATCCTTCCCTGAGAAACCCTAAACCATGAAAAATTAAGAATCTAAGAACCCTAAATCCAAGAATCTAAGAACTGTGAACCTTAAATCCAAGAATTCAATAATCTAAGAACCATGAATAAAGTGAAACACATAATACTTAACCTAAATCTAAGAACCCTAAATCCAAGAATTTTCAAAATATAACCTAGAAACATTATATAAGTAACTCAATCAAAAGAAAAATCATGAAAAAACAAGAGAAATGAGGGATAGAAAGACTAACCGTGACGATGACGCACAATGACGAAGACCGAACGACAGTGTGCGATCGGTGGCATGCGATGTGCGAGTGAGAGGGAGAGTCGGGAGCCAATTTCAGATATGTGAGTCAGAAGGAGAGTTAGGAGAGTGATAATTACAGGAAGAAGAAATTTTGGCACATATTTTGACAAGAGGCAAAGAGAGTGATAATAACGGGAAGAAAAAGTTTTGGTAAAGAGAGGGAACAACAAAGTTTTCGTGAAACACAAAAGACACAATAGGCGCGATTTTTTTTTTAATTTGATGTGAGGCCTGAGGCCATGATTTTTATTTTTTACCACACATTTTAATAAGCAACATGTATATAAATATTGTTTAAAACATCAACAGTTAAAAAATCATTGCTTTTTGTAGTCTTTAATCCACATTTGTAAAATCATTGCTTTTACTGTGTTTAGACAATACTTTTATACCCGTAGTTTTATTTAGTGTTGCCTAAAGTGATTTTTGTTGTAGTGTTTTAATATATTAAATATAAGAATATATTACTTTCAGTTGTACATTTTAATCTTAGAATATTATTGAGAGCAGAGTCAATTTCAATCTCTATCTCTTTATTTTGGTGTATTTTTCTCGAAGTATACAATTTATCTAATTTCACTTTGTATCTATATATATAAAATAATCAAATTTAAATACACAAGAATATATAGCTGATAGTTATAAATCATAGAGTTTTATATATATATATATATATATATATATATA